>LSQX01197710.1_pt4 | contig 19246 bp, 23 predicted proteins | sample 654561 | NCBI WGS metagenome assembly LSQX01 (sample SAMN04489861, study PRJNA283612) | anaerobic digester metagenome | isolation source: 4 biogas reactors fed with cattle manure at either 37C or 55C with and... | place: Denmark: Kongens Lyngby | collected 2014
AACGTGGACTGCAGACCAAGTCACCTGGTGGCGTTTGCCCAAATGGGGTCGGTATATGCAGAACAGGTCTTGGGCATTCCGAAACCCAGAGTCGCCCTATTGAGCAACGGCGAGGAGGAAAACAAGGGGAGCGAGGTCGTAGTCGCAGCCCATGCCCAGCTGAAGGAGCTTGCGGGTCTCAACTTCATCGGCAACATAGAAGGCCGGGACATCTTCCACGGCGGTGCGGACGTCGTCGTATGCGATGGCTTCGTCGGCAACATCGTGTTGAAGCTGTCGGAAGGCTTGGCCGGCGCTATCGCCACCATGATGCGCGAGGGTGCCAACCGGAACTGGCGGACGAAACTGGGCGCCTTGCTCTTCAAATCCGCTTTGTTCGAACTGCGGCGCCGTATGGACTACACCGAGTACGGCGGCGCGCTCCTGTTGGGAGCTGCCCGGGTATGCGTCATCTCCCACGGAGCGTCTAATGCGAAGGCCATCAAGAACGCAATCGGCGTGGCGAAGGAAGCTGTGTCCCGAGACGTGACGCAGATTATCGCACGCATGGCACAGGAGCGGGTGGTGACCGAAATTTGACGAACGCAGGTATTTTGGGGATCGGCTATGCGGTCCCCGACGGCGTGCTGACCAATCACGACCTCGAGCGGATGGTCGATACGTCGGACGAGTGGATTACGACACGGACGGGGATCAAAGAACGTCGCATCGCCAACGGCGAGACGACCTCGGACCTGGCGGTGCTCGCGGCGAAGAAGGCCATCGCCCATGCCCGGATTGCTCCGCAGGACATCGACATGGTGATCGTTGCCACCATTACGCCGGACATGGCGTTTCCGGCGACGGCCTGCCTCGTGCAAGACCGCCTCGGTTGCACACGGGCCGGGGCGTTCGATCTGTCTGCCGGCTGTTCGGGCTTCGTCTACGCCCTCGATGTGGCGACCCATATGGTCCGTAGCGGTCCGTACCGGCACGTGCTTGTGATCGGGGCGGATACTCTCAGCGCCATCACCGATTTTTCGGACCGCAGCACCTGCGTCTTGTTTGGAGACGGGGCGGGGGCAGCGGTGGTCGGACAAACGGAGGGGCGCGGCGTCCTGGCGACTTACCTGGGCGCGGACGGCGGGCAAGGCATGTCGTTGTACCTGCCCCGCGAGCGCGCGGAGGCGGCGAGCCACAAGGACGGCTTCATCCAGATGGCGGGCAGCGACGTTTTCAAATTTGCCGTGCGGATCATGGGGGATGCCGCGCTCGAGGTCCTTCGCCGAGCCGCCGTTGCGCCCGAGGACGTCGACCTTTTTGTCCCGCACCAGGCGAACATCCGCATCATCGACGCCGCGGCGAAACGCCTCGGCTTGGACGGCCGGAAGATTTTCGTGAACGTGCATAAGTACGGTAATACCTCCGCCGCGTCGATCCCGATTGCGCTCGCTGAGGCGTATGAGCAGGGGAGACTGAACAAGGGGGACATCGTTACGCTCGTCGGGTTCGGCGCCGGCCTCACTTGGGGCGCCGCCGCGCTCGAGTGGGAGGTTCCGAAGGCATGAGCGAGCGGAAGCTGGCGTTTATCTTTCCCGGACAGGGGTCGCAATATGTCGGAATGGGCAAGGAATTGGCAACCGCTTTTCCCGAAGTGCGCGAGCGCTTTGCGGAGGCGGACGAGGCCTTGGGTTACCCCATCAGCGAGCTTTGCTTCGCCGGGCCCGCCGAACGCTTGGTGCAAACGGAATACACGCAGCCGGCGATCTTGACGGTCAGCGCAGCCGTCTGCGAGCTTGTGCGCCGCCGGACCAGCCTGCGCCCAAGGCTCGTGGCCGGGCATAGCCTCGGCGAGTACGCGGCACTTGTGGCGGCAGGTGCCCTCGACTTCGCCGACGCGGTGCGCATCGTGCGCGAGAGGGGCCGGCTGATGGAGGAGGCCCTGCCCCGGGGGACCGGCGGTATGGCGGCGATCCTCGGCCTTGAGCGGGAGGTCGTCGTCGAGCTGTGCCGGCAGGTGCGCGCGACCCACGGCGTCGTGGAACCGGCTACGCTGAACGGCCCGGGGCAGACCGTCGTTGCGGGTGTGAACGAGGCCCTGGACGAGGTGCTTCGCCGTGCCCGGGAGGCGGGAGCCCGCCGGACGGTGCGCTTGGCCGTCAGCGGTCCGTTCCATTCGTCTCTTTTGCGTGAGGCCGGTCTGGAACTCGGTCGGCTGCTGGAGACGGTGGCGTGGCGTGAGCCGGAAGTGCCTGTCGTAGCCAATGTGAAGGCGCGACCGGTGGCCGATATCGGGGAGGTGAAACGAGCCCTCGTCGAGCAAGTGTACTCGGCGGTGCGCTGGGAGGAGTCGGTTCGCTACATGATCGATCAGGGCATCGACGTCTTCGTGGAGATCGGACCCGGCAGCGTGCTCTCGGGTCTCGTCAAGCGCATCGACCGCTCCGTGGAGGTGTTCAACGTGGAGGACCGGGCGAGCTGGGATAAACTTATTGCCTGGTCAAAAGGGGATGGTATAATATGAGACTGGTTAATAAGACCGCCATCGTGACGGGGGCCTCGCGGGGCATCGGGCGCACGGTCGCGAAAGTTCTGGCCGAGCAAGGTGCTTCGGTAGTGCTGGCCGGGCGCACCCGCGCAGCTCTGGAGGAAGCGGCCGAGGAGATCCGTTCCCGAGGCGGCCAAGCCACAGCCGTCGTGTGTGACGTCACCGTGGAGGGCGACGTCGAGCAGCTTGTCAAGGCGACCTTGGAAGGCTACGGACGAGTCGACATCCTCGTGAACAATGCCGGTATCACACGGGACGGCTTGGTCATGCGCATGAGCGAAGAGGACTGGGACGCCGTGCTCGACACCAATCTCAAGAGCGTCTACAGGTGCACGCGAGCCGTTCTCCGTCCCATGTTGAAACAGCGCGCCGGGAGGATCGTCAACATCGCCTCCGTCGTCGGGCTTACCGGCAACGCAGGGCAGGCCAACTACGCGGCGGCTAAGGCGGGGATCGTTGCGTTCACGAAGAGCGTAGCCCGCGAAGTGGCCTCGCGCGGCATAACGGTCAACGCGGTCGCACCCGGTTATATCGATACGGATATGACCCGCGCCCTAAGTCCCGAGCAAAGGGAGCGGATCCTGTCCGGGATACCGATGGGCCGTATGGGCAGCACCGAAGACGTCGCGTACGCGGTCGCATTTCTGGCAGGAGAAGAGGCAGGATACATCACCGGACAGACGTTGGTGGTTGACGGCGGCCTGGTTATGTAAAGGGCTGCCGTAAACTAAAAAATGAGATTATTGATAGGAGAGGCGGAGGATCTATGGACACGTTTGAGCGCGTGAAGAATCTCGTTGTGGAGCAGTTGGGCGTGAACGAGGATCAGGTGACCCCCGAGGCGTCGTTTACCGAGGACCTGGGCGCCGACTCCCTCGACGTTGTCGAACTCGTCATGGCCTTTGAGGAGGAGTTCGACCTTCAGATTCCCGATGAGGACGCGGAGAAGATCCAAACGGTAGCAGACGTAGTGGCCTACATCAAGGAAAGGCAATAATACCAAGTTGGGACCGGCTGATGGGAGGTGTTGGCGTATGCACACGAGGGAAAGACGGGTTGTTATCACCGGGATGGGCACGCTCACTCCCATTGGCATCGGCCTCAAAGCGTTCTGGGAGGCCTTGGTCGCAGGGAAGAGCGGTGTAGGGTATATCACTCAGTTCGACGCGTCCGGGCTCGACACCCGTATTGCCGCCGAAGTGAAGGGGTTCGATCCTACGGAGTACATGGAGAAAAAAGAAGTGCGCCGCATGGATCGGTATGCCCAAATGGCGGTGGCCGCTGCGACCATGGCTATCCAGGACGCGAAGCTCGATCTGGACAGCGTCGATCGTGAACGGATAGGGTGCTGGATCGGTTCCGGGGTCGGGGGCATACACACCCTGGAAGAGCAAGCTCGAACGCTCGTTGAACGGGGCCCCGACCGGATCAGCCCCTTCTTTGTTCCCATGATGATCGCGAATATGGCCTCGGGCCAAGTTTCGATCATGTTTGGGCTCAAAGGTCCCAACGCGTGTACGGTCACGGCCTGCGCGTCCGGGGCCCATTCGATCGGCGATGCGTTCCGTATCGTGCAGCGGGGCGACGCGGACATCATGTTGGCGGGCGGCGCCGAGGCCGGTGTCTCTTTGCTCTCGATGGCGGGTTTCTGTGCGGCGAAGGCGCTCTCACGGCGCAACGACGAGCCCGAGCGCGCGAGCAGGCCTTTCGATGCCGACCGCGATGGCTTTGTCATGGGCGAGGGGGCAGGCATTCTGATCCTCGAATCGTTGGAGTCCGCGCTGGACCGAGGCGCCCGCATTTACGCGGAACTCGTGGGCTACGGGGCTACAGCCGATGCCTATCACATTACGGCTCCGGCCCCGGGCGGCGAAGGTGCAGCCCAGGCCATTCGGCTTGCCCTGCAGGATGCGGGACTCGAACCCCATGAAGTGGACTATATCAACGCCCACGGTACCTCGACGGAGCTGAACGACTACTACGAGACGTTGGCTATCAAGGCGGCTTTGGGTGAGGCGGCCGAAAACGTGGCGGTCAGCTCCACGAAGTCCATGACAGGGCACCTGTTGGGAGCAGCGGGCGGCGTTGAGGCCATCGCCACGGTGATGGCCATTCAGGAAGGAATCATCCCCCCTACTATTAATTATGAAAAGCCCGATCCCCGCTGTGACCTGGACTACGTGCCCAATGTGGCGCGGCGCAAAGAGGTGCGGGTTGCCCTGTCCAACTCCTTCGGCTTCGGAGGCCACAACGCGGTTCTGGCTTTTAAGCGGTACGATCCCTAAGTTGCGGGTCGCGTAGCGCATGGAGGGGTCTGCACATGGAGCTCGACCGCCGTAGGGAGAGCGCCCTTCGAGAACTGGAGGCCAGACTCCGGGTCAATTTCAAGAACCTTGCTCTTCTCGACGAGGCACTGACCCACTCCTCGTTTGCCAACGAGAGGCCACGCAGGAGTCATAACGAGCGCCTCGAATTTTTAGGTGATGCAGTAGTTGGCCTCGTTGTGAGCCATCTGCTGTACGCGCGCTATCCCGGCGCGCGCGAGGGCGTTATGGCGCGCACGAAGGCGAGGCTAGTCAGCAGCGAGACGATGGCCCGGATCGGCCGCGATTTAGGCTTGGGGCCGCTGCTTCTCCTCGGCAAGGGCGAGGAGCGCAGCGGCGGCCGCACCCGCGAGTCTATCCTAGCGGACGCGGTGGAAGCGGTCATCGGCGCAGTCTATTTGGACCAGCCGTGGCATGTGACCCATGGGCTCGTCCGTCGACTGTGGGCGCCGTGGCTCGACCGGTTTTCCGCCCCTGACCGCACCGTCGATCCGAAAAGTGCGCTACAAGAGCATCTCCAGGCGATGGGCGGTACTGCCCCGGAATACCGACTCGCGGCAACGTCCGGACCCGATCATGCCAAGATCTTCGTCATGGAGGTCGTTCACGACGGCCGGGTGCTTGCCACCGGCACCGGAGCTTCAAAGAAGGAGGCGGAGCAGGAGGCGGCTCGCCGGGCTCTCGAGTCTTTGTGAAGGACGGTGTGGTCTGAATGCAGTCTGCCCGGGAGGCTGAAGCCATTATTCGGATGATTCCGGACGTCGAGGCGGTGCGCGTCGACCTCGACGACGGCACGCCGCGTGAGGTGCACATTCTCGCCGCAGCAGGGCGTCACCCGATGCAGATCGTGCGGGATGTCGAGAGCGCGCTGGCGGCGAAAATCGGAAAGCGGATCGATCGTCGGGCTATCAGCATCGCGCAGCTGCGCGGCGCACGGGAACAAGCCTTCCGTTTGGCCCTGAGGGCAGTGCAAACCCGACTGTCGTGCGACACGGCAGAGTTTCAGGTGGAGCTGGCTTTAGACGACGCAGAATTCGTAGGACGCGCGAGCGGCCCCGCTTCTCGGGCCAACAAGCTGAAGCTCGCCGTCGAAGCGACCCTCGATGCCGTCGTGCGGTCCCTCGGTAACAGGGTGCAGCTTTATGCAGAAGGCGTGGTCCTCACGACGATCGGCGATATGGACGCCGTCGTGACCACCGTCGTACTGCGGGAAGGTGGCCGGGAGCAGGTGCTCACGGGCGGCGCCTTTGTCTGGCGGGACGAAGCGGAATCGGCAGCTCGTGCGGCCTTGGCTGCTGTTAACCGGAGATACGAGCTGTTGCGTCGTAGCCTCCTCGGAGCGGTGTAAATTTTCTATCTTAATATGGCAAAAAAGGGATGAAAGGTATAATGTAGAATATGAGTAGCGCGGTACGGTTGGCCCATGCCGCTCCACGTGACGTCACAAACGTAGAAGCAGACAGAGGAGGAAGGGCCATGGATCTACTCAAAGTCTCCGCTGCATCCAAACCAAAACTGGTAGCCGGTGCCTTGGCTGCCGTAGTCCGCGAAAAGGGGGAAGTGGAACTACAAGCGGTAGGGGCCGCTGCAGTCAACCAGGCGGTGAAGGCGATCGCAATCGCACGGGGCTACGTAGCGCCGAACGGTATCGACCTCATCTCCATTCCTGCCTTTGCCGAGATCGACATCGACGGGGAGCAGCGCACGGCCATCCGTTTCGTCGTTGCGCCGCGCTGACTTGCGTTACACCGAGAAGGCATAAAGGTTAAGGACGAGCCGTAGACATGTACCACTCCGCGGGATACTCCCGCGTGCGCCGAGTCTGCTGAGCCGCGTGACGGGAGGCTCAGTCCGTAGAGGAGGCTCTCCTTCCAGATGTCAAGTGCCAATCAACAGGTCGATCTGCATCTCATTGCCGAGATCCGTCGCGGCAATGAGGAAGCCAAGGAAGCGCTGATTCTGAAGTACATGCAAATGGTCCGTCACATTGTCCGAAAACACAATATGAATGTGATGGACTTCGACGATCTCGTGCAGGAAGGGCTGATCGGTCTTCTCGGAGCCATCAACGAGTACCGGCCCGAGCAGTTCGATGTGAAGTTTAGCTCCTTCGCCTACCTGTGCATTCAGCGCAAAGTCTCGAACGCAGTCAAGCAGTTCGTCAGCAACAAGCACCGGGTTCTCAACCATGCCGTCTCGTTGCACGCGTACGTGAACAACGAAGAAACCCGAACACGCCTCGACTGTATCGCCTCGGAAGACACGTGGAGCGATCCGGTACTGTTCATTGAAAACCGCCTCCTCGACGACCGGATTCGCGCTTTGCTACGCGAGCACTTGTCGATGCTCGAATACGTCGTCACGATGCTGCTGGCCGAAGGCTATACGGCCAGGGAGATCGAGCGTGAGTTCGGCCTCAGCCCCAAACGGGTTGACAACGCGAGGACGCGGGTCAAGGCCAAACTGCGCCGCCTGCTGCACGCTTTCGGCAGCCTCGATCATCCGGGCATACCCAAGGCGAGGCGCAAACGCCAAGACTTAGCGCTGCAGCTGCAGCTGGGTTCGTAGTGTAGGAGCGGGACGCGGCAGGTGTACACCTGCAAGGCGGAGAAACTGCACCGATGAGGTGCAGCTATGTATCTGAAGAGCCTAACCATACACGGCTTTAAGTCCTTTGCCCAACGGGTGGAGCTGGTCTTTCCCCGGGGCGTTACGGCCATCGTCGGACCGAACGGCAGCGGAAAGAGCAACGTCTCCGATGCCATCCGTTGGGTACTGGGCGAGCAGAACATTCGCTCTTTGCGAGGCTCCGCCTTGCAGGATGTCATTTTCGCGGGAACGGATAGCCGCAAGCCCCTTGGCATGGCGGAAGTCAGCATTACGTTCGATAACAGCGACTTCGCCCTGCCGCTTGAGTATGCCGAAGTTACGATCACCCGGAGAACATACCGATCCGGCGAAAGCGAATTCTTGATCAACCGCACTCCCTGTCGCCTGCGTGACATTCACGATTTGTTGATGGACTCGGGACTCGGGCGCGGCAGCCTTTCCGTCATCGGGCAAGGAGAGGTCGACGCGATACTTTCGGTGCGGCCCGAGGAGCGTCGCGCCCTCATCGAAGAAGTGGCAGGAATCACGCGTTATCGTTCCAAGCGCCAGGCGGCCTTGGAGCGTCTGAACGAGACGGAGGCCAACCTCGTCCGCCTCGGCGACATCGTCGCCGAAGTGGAGCGGCAGCTGCATCCACTGGAGAGGGAAGCGGAGCGTGCCCGGCGCTACCGCGAGCTTTCCGCGCGCTTAAGCGAGCTCGAGACCAAGCTGCTCTTGCACGAGTGGGCCGTGCGCACGGAGACGCGCTCGCAGTGGGAAGCGCGCCGCGACGAGGCAAGGGCAAGCTGGCTAGCTGCTAAAGAGGGCCTGGAAAAGGTGCAATCGCTGCGGCGAGAAGCGCTGGGTGAAGCAGCCGCACTCCAAGACGCCCTGGCCGGTGCGCAGGGCGATCTGGCTCGCTTGGAGCGCATGGCCGAGCAGCAAGATGCCCACGGGCAGGTCCTCGACGAACGGCTCGGCGCGTTCCGGTCTGAACTTGACCGGCGCGCAAGCGAATTGGAGGAACTCGCACGGGAACGCCGAATGGCATCCGACCGGCGCGACGAGCTGGCACGGCGTTCCGCCAAGCTAAGCGAGCAAGCTGCCCGCGCAGAAGCGTCGCTCGCTGAAACCGAGCAGCGGGTGAAGGCTTTGCGGGAGCGCATCGATCAGACCGACGCCGCTTTGAAGGAACTGCGGGCGCAGGCGATGGCGCGCGTACAGCGCGCAGCGGACGCCCAGGCCGAGCTGCGCAGCATGGCCGCCTCTATCGCCGAGCGCGGCGAGGAGCTTCAACGCCGCCGCGAGGAATTGCGGCTCGTCGAGGCGCAGCTGCAGGAAACAGCACGGGAGCGCGAGCGGACCGTGCAAGCTATCGCCGACCTCGAGTCGGTGCAAGCGGACCTCCAGGCTCTCGCCGCACGCATCGGGCACAGTCTCTCCGAACTTGAAGCAGTGAAGCGGTCCCGGGCCGAGCGTGTGCAGACGCTGCGCGGGCGGCTTACGGGCCTGCGCACGCAGTACGACGCCTTGCGGGAATTGGATGAATCCTTCGAGGGCTTTGGCGAGGGTGTACGCGCCTGCCTGCGGGCCAAGCGGCCGTGGCGGGAAAAGGTATACGGCGCAGTCGGCAGTCTGCTGCAGGTAGCGCCCGAATACGAGCTCGCCTTGGAGGTGGCCTTAGGCGCAGCCGCGCAGAACATCGTGGTTGCCGATGAGGACACCGCAAAACAGGCGATCGCGTATCTGAAGGAGGCGCGGGCAGGTCGCGTGACCTTTTTGCCCCTCTCATCGCTTCGGGTATCGCCGCCCCTCACTTTGCCGCAGCACTTGGAGAACGATCCCGAGTGTCTTGGGCTGGCTTCCCGGCTCGTGCGGTTCGATCCCACGGTGGCCAAGGCGGTAGAATACTTGCTGGGCCGGGTCCTGGTCACTAGGACGTTGGACGGCGCAGTGCGGCTGAACCGGTCCCATCCGCACATCCAGCGGCTTGTCAGCTTAGAAGGTGACCTGGTTCTCGCTTCCGGTCCCATCACGGGCGGCCACTACCGTGCAAGGCGCGGTGCCGGTCTCTTGTCGCGCAGACATCGCCTCGCCGCGCTGAAAGACGAGTGCGAACGCCTGGCTGCCGACGTCGCGGCGGAAGAGGAGCGGCTCGCCGAGATCGAAGCCGAAATAGACAGCGCCGTCGCCGAACGCTCTGCAGTCGAGGGGCGCCTGCAGGCCGTGCTGCGTGACGTGGCCGAAAAGCAACGCGTACGTGACGTGCTCGGCGAGCGTGTGCAGGCCCTGGAAAGCCAAAAGGAGCGGATCGAAGCGGCCGTTGTCGGCTTGCAGGAGGCAATCGCCCGCCTGACGGCGGAGCACGCCGAGCTGTCGCGCCGCTTCGGTTCCCTCGATACCGATAAGGAGCTCCAGAATACGGAAGTAGAGGAGCTTGAACGGCAGCTGGCAGTGCTGCGGGACGAGAGCGACAGCCTGGAAGAGGTCCGGGCCCAGCAGCGGGCAGCGTGGGCGGAGGCACAAAGTGCGCTCAAAGCCGTCCTGAATGAGATCGAGCAAACCGAGGCGCACCTTTCGGAGCTGAAAGCGCGGCGGCAGAGCCGGGAGGAAGAATGTAGGCAGCTCACGGAACGCATCGCCCAAACCGAGGCCGAACGGGTGCGCGTACAGGACGAAGCGGCCGCCCTGCGCCGGCAAGCGGCCGGGGTCAGGGCCGAGGTGGAACGCCTAAAGTCGGAACTCGAGCGCTTTCAGACCGAGATAGACGCGTGGTCCGAAAGGGAGGAGGCAGCTCGCGCCGAGGTGGAAGCTGCGGCGCAGCGACTGCACGAGATCGAGCTCGGTCTCGAGCGGGAGAGGGCTGCCTGCGCCCAAGCGGAAGAACGGTTGGCGGAACGCGAAATTCCCCTGCCCCACAGCCCCGACGGCGTCCGTCTCCCGGCCGTCGAGCCCGTGCGCAGCGAGGCGCGCAGCGTCCGACGGGAGCTCGAAGCGCTAGGGGCAGTCAACTTGAACGCGATCGAGGAGTTCGCGGCCCTCAAGGAGCGCTACGCCTTCCTAAGCGAGCAGCGGGATGATCTGATCGAGGCGAAGGAAGGCCTTGAACGGGCCATCGAAGAGATGGACCGGGTCAGCCGGGACCGCTTGGTGGCCGCCTTCGAATCTTTGCAGAAGGCCCTTTCAGCCGTTTTTCCGCGCCTTTTCGGTGGAGGACGGGCCGTATTGTCTTGGACGGACCCGGAAAATCCGCTCGAGTCGGGCATCGACATGCTCGTGCAGCCGCCGGGCAAGCGGCCCCAGCCGCTCCTCACGCTGTCGGGCGGAGAACGCGCACTGGCTGCCGCGTCTTTGCTGTTTGCGATCATGACGGTCCGTCCCAGTCCCTTCTTCGTTCTCGACGAAGTGGACGCTGCGTTGGACGAAGCGAACGTGGATCGCTTTGCCCAGCTGCTGCAGGAGTACGGGAAACGCAATCAGATCATCGTAATCACGCACCGCCAAGGTACGATGGAGCGGGCGGACGCGCTGTTCGGTGTTACCATGGAAAGGCACGGTGCCTCTCAGCTCGTCTCCCTGCGGTTAGACGACGCGCTGCCGGCGGCACCTTAAGATGACCGTGTTGCGAAAGGATGACCGTGTGATGGCGAAGTGGTTTAGTCGTTGGCGCAAGCGGGGCGCCGGAACCGACGCACCCGCGCGGGACGTCTCCGCGGAAACGGAGGCGCGCGACGCCGAGGAGGCTCCTGGCCCCGAGGAAGGGACGGACTCTTCAGCATCAAGCGACGAGGATTTGACGGCCGTCGAGGCCGCGGTGGAAGAGGCCGGTCGCACGGAGGTCGAACCGGCTGACGGCCGGCCGGCGGGAAGCGGCGAGGAGTCCGGCGCCGCGCCGGCTGACCCGGCCACACCGAAAAGGCGCGGCATGTTTGCGCGCCTGCGGGAAGGGCTAAGCCGCACACGCGCCGGGATGAGTGAGCGGATCGTACAGCTTGTGGCAGGGCGGTCCGCGATCGGCGAAGACCTTTACGAAGAGCTGGAGGAGGTCCTCATCCAGGCCGATGTAGGGGTGCCGACGACGTTACGCATCGTCGAGGGCGTCCGCAGCCGCGTCGAGGCGTCCCGCAGCAAAGATCCAAGCGTGATCACGCCGTTCGTGGCCGAGGAAATGCGCGACATTTTGTCAGTCGGATCGAGTTCCCTGGCCCGGCCGGAGCCGGGCGCGCCCAAAGTATTCATGGTGGTAGGCGTAAACGGCGCCGGGAAGACGACTACCATCGGAAAGCTGGCCGCCCGTTACAAAGCGGAAGGTTACCGCGTCATCCTCGGCGCCGGCGACACATTCCGGGCCGCGGCTATCGATCAGCTGGCCGTATGGGCTGACAGGGCAGGCGTCGAGCTGATTAAGCATCAGGAAGGCAGCGACCCGGCGGCCGTGGCCTACGACGCGGTCCAGGCTGCCAAAGCGCGCAACGCCGACGTCTTAATTCTAGACACGGCCGGCCGGTTGCAGAACAAAGTGAACCTAATGCGCGAGCTGTCCAAGGTTTACCGTGTCGTAGAGCGGGAGTGGGGCGCCCCGCCCGACGAGACGCTCCTGGTCGTCGACGCCAACACGGGGCAGAATGGACTTTCCCAGGCGCGTCAATTCATGGAGGCCACGCCGCTCACGGGGGTGGTATTGACCAAGCTCGACAGCACGTCGAAGGGCGGCATCGTCCTTGCCATCGCCGCCGAGATCGGCCTGCCCGTGAAGCTGATCGGCGTGGGCGAGGCGATCGACGATTTGCGCGACTTCGACGCCGATGAGTTCGTACGCGCGCTGTTCCCAGGGTTGCCGTCGGCGAAGGCACATTCCGATTGACAGGATGTGCCCCCTCCAGTATACTTGTAAAGTGATTTTGCTTAACGGCACTGGACAGCTGATGTCATGGGGTCCCCGGCGTGGTTGTATCAAAGGGGCGTTTGCATGGTCGAGAAGACCGTTCGCATGAATCTGCTCTTCGATTTCTACGGCCCACTCCTCACGGAGCGCCAACAGCGCTTCTTCGAGATGTACTATGCGCAGGACCTGTCCCTCGGTGAAATAGCCGAAGCCTCCGGGGTGAGCCGGCAGGCCGTATACGACATCATTAAACGCTCGGCGGCTGCATTGGAGGGCTTCGACGAACGGTTGGGCCTCGTGGCGCGACACGAACGTATGGCAACACAGCTGAAGCGCCTCGAGAAGCTCGCGGAAGAGCTGTCCGAAGGCGCCCGCTTGCGGGCAGGCTTGTCCGAAGGGGACAAGCGGTGGCTGCAGGCAAAGGCTGAAGAGCTTCGACGGCTCGTTCGGGCCATCGACGAAGCGGAGGAGTGAGAACGCTTGTTTTCCACTCTGGGCGATCGTTTACAGGGCGTTCTGTCACGCCTCAGAGGCAGGGGCAAGTTGACGGAAAAGGACGTCGAGGCCGCGCTGCGTGAGGTGCGTCTCGCGCTCCTGGAAGCCGACGTCAACTTCAAGGTGGCCCGCGACTTCATTAACAAGGTGAAGGAGCGGGCCGTCGGAACGGAAGTCTTGCAAAGCCTCACGCCGGGTCAACAGGTCGTCAAGATCGTCTACGAAGAGCTGACCGAGCTTATGGGAGGGCAGCAGGCGCCGCTGCGCCTGAAGGCCTCGCAGGGCAAACCTGCCGTCCTCCTTTTGGCCGGCTTGCAGGGATCGGGTAAGACGACGAGCGCGGCAAAGCTGGCGGTTCACTTGAAGCGGCAAGGGCGCAGGCCGCTTTTGGTCGCCTGCGACGTCTACAGACCGGCCGCCGTCAAGCAGCTGCAAGTTTTGGGCGAGCAGATCCAGGTCCCGGTCTATGCCGACGAGGGCAACACCAATCCGGTCTCCATTGCGGCAGCGGCGCTGGAGCATGCCAAAGCCCGCGGCAACGACGTCGTCATCGTCGATACGGCGGGACGCCTGCACATCGACGATGAAATGATGGAGGAGATCGCGGCCCTCAAGGAAATTCTTGCTCCCGACGAGATCCTCTTGGTCGTCGATGCCATGACGGGACAAGAGGCCGTCAACGTAGCCAAGAGCTTCGATGAGCGGCTCGAGCTCGACGGTGTGATCTTGACGAAGCTCGACGGCGATGCTCGGGGCGGAGCGGCGCTTTCCGTCAAGGCGGTCACGGGCAAGCCCATCAAGTTTACGGGTGTGGGCGAGAAGACGGACGCCCTAGAGCCGTTTCACCCCGACCGTATGGCCCGGCGCATCCTCGGTATGGGCGATGTCCTGACCCTGATCGAAAAGGCCGAGCAGGCGATGGACGAACAGACGCGGCAGCGCATGGCCGAACGGCTCTTGACCGCGGAGTTCGATCTGGAGGACTTCTTGGAGCAGCTAAGGCAGGTGCGCAATATGGGGCCCATCGATCAGCTGCTCGGCATGATACCGGGCCTCGCCGGTGCGAAGCAGCTCAAGGGCCTTCAGATTGACGAGACCGAACTCAAGCGCATCGAGGCCGTCATTCAGTCGATGACGCCGGAGGAACGCCGCCATCCCGAGATCATCAACGGCAGCCGCCGCAGGCGGATTGCAGCGGGCAGCGGTACACGGGTACAGGACGTCAATCGTCTTCTGAAACAGTTCGAGCAGACAAAACGGATGATGAAACAGCTCGGCGCGTTTGAGAAGAAGGCGAAGCGGGGCAAAGGGAAGGGTCGTCTCAGCCGCTTCTTCGGATCATAAGTTTGGAGGTAGACACATGGCAGTACGTATTCGTTTGCGTCGGATGGGTGCCAAGAAAAGACCGTTCTATCGCCTGGTCGTGGCTGATTCCCGGGCGGCTCGTGATGGACGGGTGATCGATTGGTTGGGCGAGTACGATCCCGTGGCGGAACCTACGCACGTAAGAGTCGATGCGGAGAAGGCCAAGGAGTGGCTCGCGAAGGGCGCGCAACCTTCCGACACGGCAAGGCGTGTTCTCCGGCTCGCGGGCGTGCTCGACGGCGCCTCCGACGAGCCTGCCGCCGAGTAAACGAAGGAGGAGGACGCATGTATACTAAGGAGATGGTGGAGTATCTCGCCAAGGCACTCGTCGACCATCCCGACGAAGTGAACGTGACGCAAGTGGAAGGCGATAAATCCATCATCTTGGAGTTGCGCGTCGAACCTTCGGATATGGGTAAGGTGATCGGACGTCGCGGCCGCGTCGCCCAAGCCATACGCACGATTGCAAAGGCCGCGGCAGTACGGGATAAGAAGATGGTACACGTCGAGATCGTCGACTAGGTGGGAAGGACCACATGGCGCGAACCGATGCCTCCGAGTGGGTCTCTATTGGTCGTGTGACGGCGCCCCACGGCTTGCGCGGCGAGGTGCGGGTGTTCCCCCTCACCGATGTGGAGCGGAGGTTCGAGCAGGTTGACCGCCTTTACGTCGAGACAAGAGATCGGCCTGGCGAGCGCAGGCCACTCCACGTCGTGCGCGTTGCCTACCTGAAGAACCTGGTTATCTTAGGTTTTCGGGAGATCACCGACGTCGAGCAGGCCGAGGCACTGCGCGACGCGCTGCTTCAAGTGCCCGTGCACGAGGTGGCACCCCTACCGGAGGGATACTACTACGTCTTTCAACTGGTCGGGCTCGACGTATACACTTCTGCAGGGGAGCGGGTGGGCCGTGTTGCCGATGTGCTGACGGAAAACCTGCCCCACGACGTCTATGTTGTGGAACGGTCGGGAAAGCACCCTGCGCTCATACCCGCCGTGCGCGAGTTCGTCCGCAACGTCGATCTCGAACGAAGGCGCATCATCATCGACCCCATTCCGGGTCTTTTGTGAAACGGGTTGTCCGTCATGGTCTTTGACATTTTGACGCTGTTCCCGGGTATGTTTTCCGGACCCTTCGGCGAAAGCATTTTGGGACGGGCGCAACGCGAGGGCCTGCTTACGATTCGCGTATGGGACATTCGTGACCATACGGACGACAAGCACCGTACGGTCGACGATGCACCGTACGGAGGCGGTGCCGGCATGGTGATGAAGCCGGAACCGATCGTGCGGGCGGTGGAACACGTGATCCAAACCGGAGGGCCGGCGGAGCGTCCGCGGGTTATTCTGTTTGCTCCGCAGGGCGCTCGGTTCAATCAGCACATCGCTCGGGAACTGGCCAAAGAGAGCTGGCTTGTCCTGATCTGCGGGCATTACGAAGGAATCGACGACCGGGTGCGTCAGCTCGTAGCCGACGACGTCCTTTCAATAGGTGACTTCGTGCTCACGGGAGGCGAGCCGGCAGCGATCGTTCTCGTCGACGCTGTGGCCAGGCTGCTGCCGGGGGTTCTCGGCGCGCCGGAGTCAGCCGAGGAGGAATCATTCGGTCCCGACGGATTGCTCGAGTATCCGCAGTACACGCGTCCTGCCGAGTACCGGGGACTTGCGGTACCGGAAGTCTTGCTCTCGGGCAACCACGGCGCGATCAGGCGCTGGCGGCGAAAGGAATCTTTAAAGCTTACGCTGCTGTACCGACCCGACCTGTTGCGGGAGGACAGCCTGACGGAAGAAGACAGGGCGTTGCTGCAGGAAGTCCGCGCCGAACTCGCCGGGGAGTGCGAGGAGCGGCCCGGGGACTGCGGCGATTGATTTCGAAGGGGGAATACCAGTGGCAACAGACATTATCCGTGAGATCGAGCGTGAACAGATGCGCTCGGATCTCCCCGATTTCGGCCCCGGCGACGGGGTGCGCGTGCATGTGAAGGTCGTGGAAGGGGACCGGGAGCGTATCCAGGTCTTCGAGGGAGTCGTTTTGCGCCGGTCCGGTCAAGGTCTCAGCGAGACGTTCACGGTGCGCAAGATCAGCCAAGGCGTCGGCGTCGAGAGAACTTGGCCCGTCCACTCGCCGCGTATCGATCGCATCGAGGTGACCCGCCGGAGCAAGGTGCGGCGAGCCCGCCTGTATTACCTGCGTCAGCGAACGGGCCGCGCTGCTCGCCTCAAGGAACGGCGATAGTCGTGGCTTTTCCGAGCGCCGTGTCTCCGTGGCATGCAGACGTGGGACACGGCGCTCCTCTGTCCCGGGGGAGAGACGAAAGGGTGCGTCCGAGAAAGCTGCTCGCCTTGAGGTATGCTTTGCTTGTGCTGGCGGCCTCGGCCGTGGCCGCGCTGGTCATCACCTTTGTGGCCCAGTCCTACTTGGTCCAGGGTGCTTCCATGCTGCCGACGCTGCGGGAAGGCGAGCGCGTGTTGGTGGACAAACTCACGTACAAGTTACGAGAGCCTGCGCGGGGCGAGGTCGTCGTGTTCCGCTACCCGGCGGATATGCGACGCAAGTTCATCAAACGTGTGATCGGTGTACCGGGCGATGTGGTCGAAGTCCGCGACTGGCTCGTGTACGTCAACGGTGAGCCGCTGCACGAAGAGTACATCCTTGGACCTACTTACGACGAGTTCGGACCGGTTGAAGTTCCCGAGGACACCGTGTTCGTATTAGGTGACAACCGCAACCATTCCGAGGACAGCAGGCACGCGAGCGTCGGCTTGGTCCATCGTAGCCTCCTCATCGGACGGGCCGTTCTCACCTATTGGCCGCCGGCGCAGATCGGACTTCTGGCCGTACCTCCGGGGTTGAGATGAGGATCCGCCGCCCTGCGGGAAGGAAGGAGTGGTAGGGTGCAGACGCCGATCGCGTGGTTTCCCGGGCATATGGCGAAGGCGCGCCGGCAAATCGAGGGCGCGCTGCGGCTGGTCGACGCCGTCATCGTGGTCGTCGACGCCAGGGCGCCCGCGACGTCAGCGAATCCTGACCTCGAATCGCTTATCGCATCCCGCCAGCAGTTTATCGTGTTGACGAAGGCCGACCTGGCCGACCCGGAGGCCACCGAGGCGTGGCTCAGCCATTTCAGGAACCGCGGGATGGTCGCGGCGGCGGTGGACTTGCGGGATGGTGCGAGCCGCCACATTCTGACCCGCGGCCTTCTGCGCCTGCGGCCGAAGGGACGAACACCGGGTTTGAAAGTGATGGTCGTCGGCACGCCCAACGTCGGCAAGTCGACCTTGATCAACCGCCTGGCAGGGCGTGCTACGGCCCGCACCGGGGCCCGTCCGGGCGTCACCCGCGGCTCGCAATGGATCCACATCGGAGGCGGAGTGCGGCTGCTCGATACGCCGGGATTGATGTGGCCCAAACTGGAAAGCGTCGAGGCAGGCCTGAAACTCGCGTGGATCGGTGCGATCGGAGAAAACGCCTATGATCCGGAGGAAACGGCCTCCGCGCTGGCCCGGTTTCTGGCGGACGGGCACCCGGACTTGCTCCAAGGCCGCTACCGCATCGATCCGCATACGGCGGCCGACCTGCTCGACGCCATCGCCGAGCGCCGCGGGATGTTATTGCCTGGCGGCAGGCCCGACCGTTTGCGGGCCGCCGAAACGCTGCTAAAGGAGTTTCGCACGGGGAAGCTGGGGCCCATTACCTTGGATCAGCCGCCCGTCTCCGAAGAGGGAGGAGCGACGTCTTGAGTTTGTCCTGTGCGCTGGCAAACTTCGACGACGGGTACCGCAAGGGAGCGATCCGCTACATCGTCGGTGTAGACGAGGCCGGGCGGGGCGCGTTGGCCGGGCCGATGTATGCCGGTGCCGTTCTGTTCGCGGCCACTACCCGGCTGGACGGTCTGAACGACAGCAAACGTCTGTCGCCGCGTCAGCGTGAGCGGCTCGCCGAGCAGATCCAGAAGCAGGCGCTAGCTTACGGCATCGCAACCGTATCCCACCGGGAAATCGACGAGCGAGGGCTCGATTGGGCCAACCGCATCGTTTTGACTCGAGCCGTGCGAGCGCTCGCGGCGCGTTCCGCGGAGTGTACACGGGAAAACACGCTAGTCCTCGTCGACGGCGTCCGGCCGCCGTACCGCTGTCCCTTTCCACACGTTCTCGTGAAAGGCGGAGACCGATCAAGCTTGGCGGTGGCCGCCGCTTCGATTTTGGCAAAGACCGCCCGGGACCGTTATTGCGTTGAAGTGCTCGAGCGCGAGTACCCGGGTTACGGTTTCGCAGAGCACAAAGGGTACGGCACCCGGGCCCACTACGAGGCCCTCGACCGACTCGGCCCCTCATCCTGCCACAGGCTCTCCTACCGCCTGGTTCGTTCGTCCTGAAGGCTCCGCCCGTAGGCACCTTAGCGGCAGGAGGCTTGCGCCGGACGGCGAATCCAATCTCGTATGACACGGTTCCACCCGAAAGATCTCAAAGAAGGCATGGTGTTAGCCCGATCCATCGTCGGAGAGGACGGACGCATCCTTCTCAAGGGCGGAATACGTCTCAGATGTTCTTACATTGAGCGGCTGCGCCGGCTCGATATCCCGGCCGTCTATATCCTGGATCCCGGGGAGAAGTACGTCCCGTCCGAGATCGTTCCCGAGCGCGTGCGCGCGCACGCAGTGCAGCAGGTCAAAGAAGCATTCGAAGCGGTTGCTATCGGAAGGCCCTTCTGTGTGCACGCGATCGAGGAGACGGTCGACCGCCTTCTCGACGAGATCTTGGCAACACGTTCTCCGATCCTCGGATTGGAGGAAATTCGCGCTCAAGATGCGTACACGTACCGGCACTCGGTCAACGTGTGCGTCATCTCGTTGCTGCTCGGCATCACCCTCGGACTTTCCATGGGCCAGCTGCGGGAGCTGGGTGTCGGTGCGCTGTTGCACGACATCGGAAAGGTGCACGTCCCACCGGAAATTCTGCGCAAGACTGGGCCTTTGAGCCAAGAGGAAACTGACCTGATGCGGAGGCACACGAAGTGGGGCTACGACCACCTGCGAGCCTACCCCGATTTGAGCATCTTGTC
>LSQX01212009.1_pt1 | contig 19246 bp, 19 predicted proteins | sample 654561 | NCBI WGS metagenome assembly LSQX01 (sample SAMN04489861, study PRJNA283612) | anaerobic digester metagenome | isolation source: 4 biogas reactors fed with cattle manure at either 37C or 55C with and... | place: Denmark: Kongens Lyngby | collected 2014
GTGGCCCGAAGGGCCGGGGGTGGAAGAAGCACATAGCCTATCGCTCATAGCCCAAGGAAGGCTGCCGCTTTTATTCCCCGCCGCTGCCGTCTGGAGAGCCAAACTGCTTTTATAAAAGATGCGCACTTTCAAAATCATAATGGAATACGACGGCAGCGCCTACTGCGGCTGGCAAAGACAACCCAACGGCATTTCCATTCAGCAGGTACTGGAGGGGGCTGTGGCGCGCATTACCGGAGAGGATGTTTCCGTTATCGCCTCCGGACGAACGGACGCAGGCGTGCACGCGCTGGGCCAGGCGGCAAGCTTTCGGGCTCAGACAAATCTGCCGGTGCATAAGTTGTTTGCCGGCATCAACAGTGTTTTGCCGCCGGACATTGCCCTCAGAGATATTAAGGAAGCGCCGGCCGGCTTCAACGCGCTCAAGGACGCCAAAGGCAAGATCTATCTTTACCGGATCAAAAACCAGCGCCTGCGTCCCGTGCTGGGGCGGCAGTATTTCTGGCATGTCCGCTGCCGCCTGGACCTGAATAAAATACGCGAGGCCGCATCGTTTCTGGCCGGTGAACATGATTTTTCCGCCTTTTGCGCGACAGGCTGCGATGTCCGCAGCCGCGTGCGCACGCTCGAGCCGATAGGCATTCGCGAATGCCCCGAAAACCTGCTGGAAATCACGGTTGAATCAGGCGGCTTTTTACGGCATATGGTCCGTAACATCGTCGGCACGCTGGTGGACACAGGCCGGGACAAAATCAAACCGGAAGATATCCCGGAGATTCTCGCCTCCGGCGACCGGAGAAAAGCCGGCATGGCCGCACCTGCCTGCGGACTGTTTTTGAAGGAGGTCAAATACTGAATCGTGAAGGTTTTGCTTTTGGGACATAAAGGAATGCTGGGAAGCGATCTCATGGCGCAATTCAGGCACCGTCATGAGGTTGTCGGCATGGACATCGATGAAATCAATATCACGCGCGCCTCCGACTGCCGCAGGGCCGTCGCCGATACCGAGCCGGACCTGGTGATCAACGCGGCTGCCTACACCAACGTGGATGCGTGTGAAGCCGCCAGAGAGGAATGTTTTGCCGTAAACGGCGAAGCGGTCAAAAATATCGCCGCGGCCTGCCGTGACAAAAATATCACTCTGGTGCACTACAGCACAGACTATGTGTTTGACGGAAACGCCGACAGCCCTTATCTGGAGGATTCTCCCTGCAACCCGATCAACACCTATGGCGCTTCCAAGCTGACCGGAGAGCATTATCTGCGCCAGATGACGGACAACTATCTGCTCATCCGCACCGCCTGGCTTTACGGAGCGAAGGGGAAAAACTTCGTCCAGGCCATCCTGGAGCGCGCCCGCACCACCGGCAGGCTGACCGTGGTGGACGATCAGACAGGCTCGCCCACCTGCTCGCGCGATCTGGCCGCCGCTACGGAGCTGTTGATCGACAAAAAAGCGCGCGGCATTTTTCATGTGACCAACCGCGGATACTGCACATGGTTTGACTTCGCACGCAAGATTCTGGCCGAGGCGCATCTCGATGCGGTCGAGCTGACACCCATAAAAAGCGATGAGCTGCAAAGAGAGGCCAAACGCCCCACCTGGAGTGTCCTGGGTATGCAAAAATTTATGGACACCACCGGTAAAACCATGCAGCCTTGGCAACTGGCGTTTTCCGATTACTATAAATACATCACCAGCCGCACCTGCATGGCTGAAGCGGCCCCGCTGCCGAAGTGCTGAGACACCCGCACAGATTTAGCAGGCAGGAGATTTCGTGATCTATTTTCGCAATGTCAACCTGTCTTTTCTGGACAGGCAACTGTTCGACCGGATCAACTGGACGATTCACCCGAAAAGCCGCATCGGCCTGGTGGGCGACAACGGCACGGGCAAAACCACGCTCTTTCGCGTCATCCTGGGCGAGGTGCATCCCGATTCCGGTTTTATCGACATCCCCGACCTCAGACAAAAAAAAATCGGCTATCTGCCCCAGGATATGGTCGAGCTCGACGCCATCGGCCTGATGGAGTTTCTGCGCAGTAAAAGCGGCATTGCCGCGCTGGAAAAGGGCATCCGCAGCCTGGAGGAAAAAATCGCCGCGGTCAGCCCCAACACGCACGACTACAGTGAACTTACCCGCCGCTATTGTGATCTCAGCGCCGAATTTTCCGCCCGCGACGGTTATGCTTTCGAAGCTAGAGCCAAACAGATTCTCAAGGGGTTCGGGTTTCGTGAAGCGGACTTCGATAAAACCTGTGATTCTTTTTCCGGCGGCTGGAAAATGCGGATTTTGCTGACCGCCATATTGCTGGAGCAGCCGGACATCATGCTTCTGGACGAACCGACCAACCACCTGGATACGGAAAGCATGGAGTGGCTGGAGAGCTATCTCAAGGATTATCACGGGACGATCCTGGTTATTTCCCATGATCATTTCTTTCTCGACAAGATCGCCACACAGATCGTCGAGCTGGCCCACCGGCGCATAAATATCTACAAAGGAGACTATACTTATTTTCTGGCGGAAAGTCAGCGGCGGCGTGAAGCGCTGATCAAGGAAATGGAACTGCAAAAGACGCAGATCAAAAAAATTGAAGAGTTTGTGGAGCGCTTCCGCTACAAGGCTTCGAAGGCGGCACAGGTGCAAAGCCGCATCAAGATGCTCGAGAAATTCAAAGAGGTTCAGCTTGAAAGTTCTTCCAAAACAGTCGCCATGAGATTTCCGGAAGGCAAAAAAAGCGTGAAGGAAGTCGTGAAGGCGGTGAGCCTGGGGCATTCTTACGGCGATCTGACGGTTTTTTCCGGGCTGAATTTCTCTCTTTTCCGCGGCGACAAAGTGGCTTTCGTGGGCGTTAACGGATCAGGTAAATCAACATTGTCGAGGCTTTTGAGCCTCTCCGAGCAGCCCTGCCATGGCAGTGTCACATACGGCGATAATGTCAGCATGGCCTTTTTTTCGCAGGAAAGCGCGCAGAACCTCAACTATGAAAACACGATCTGGGAAGAAGTCCAGGCAGTACCCTCACGCGCCAATGACCAGGAAAGGCGCAATCTGCTGGGCGCGTTTCTTTTTTCCGGCGACGACATTTACAAACAGGCGGGCGTCCTTTCCGGCGGCGAGAAATCGCGCCTGGCGTTGCTCAAAATCATGCTTCTGGACACCAACTTTCTGATTCTGGACGAGCCGACCAACCATCTGGATATCAGGACCAAAGACGTTTTTCAAAACGCGCTCATTCATTATTCCGGAACGGTGGCCATTGTCTCGCATGACCGCTATTTTCTCGACCACCTGGTAAACAAGGTCTTCGAACTCAAAGACGGCGCCATCACGGATTACCACGGCAATTATTCCTATTTCATTGAAAAGCGCGCCAGTGCGGCAGCGGACACGGTCGGCAGGGACGCCCACGGCGGCAAAGCCGCGCACGCAACACTATCCTTAAAAGATCAGAAAAGGCTGGAAGCTCAAGAGCGTAACCGTCAGTCCAGAATCAAAACCGCGCTGAAAAAGGAACTGACCGCCGTGGAGGAAAAAATCGCTGAACTGGAGGCGCGCAAATACGCCGGGGAGCAAACACTGTGCGATCCTCAGGCGCTTAAAGATCCGGCCGTGATCAAAGGCCTGCACATTGATTTAAAAACCGTGGAAAAAGAACTGGAAGAGGCCTACCACATCTGGACGGAGCTAGGCTGCAAACTGGAAGAGGAAACGGCAGACGTTCGACAGTCCTGATGGCGGTTATGCGCCGTCGAGGCCGGACTTTTCCATGCGCTGGTACCAGGTGGCCGGATCAGCGAGAAATTCTTCCGTATCCTTGAGTGAAAGCAGATGCTGTCTTTCCACACCCGCGAGCATCTGAAAAAACGCCTTCTCTTTCGGGTCTGTCGATTGTTTTTCCAGCTTCGTATAAAGAGCAACGCCGCGCGCTTCAAAATCGATGGCGGTGCGTACGGCCTGGAGTTCGTCTTCAGTACCGTTGATCCGGGCCGACTTTTTACCGGACATCGCCTGCAGGATCGTACCGGTCAATGATTTTTTCACCTTCAGGGGAACGGTGCCGGGCCACTTTTTCTGGGCAACCCATCTGTCATGCAACTGTTTGAGCATTTCATAATGCTCTTTTTCTTCTTCCGCGATCTGCTTGAACATATTCTTGCCGGCCATATTCTTCGTTTTTTTGGCCTGGGCCAGATAAAACTCTCGCTCTCTTTCCTCATTTTCCAGGGCAAAAGCCAACGCGCTGATTCTCTTCTCCATCAAAACCTCCTGTAAACTGACTGTATTTTTATGCATTATAGAGGATATATCCGGCAGAGGCAATACGTTTTTAAAAGCGCAAGGAGAAAGGGGCATGGCTCGTGGTTCAAGGATAAAGGCTCAAGGATAAAGGATAAAGGATGCTTCGACAGGCTCAGCACTAACGGGTTGTAAAAACTCAGAATGAACGGTAATAAAGCGCGAAGCGCATCCCTATTGTCCCCCTTTGGAGGGGGCAGGGGGAGGATGGGAATAAGCTCGTAGTTCATGGTTCATGGGGATGCAGGGGACGGTTTCAAACCGTTACTTCCAATGTGCAAAACATCCACCCCCGGCCCGCTCGAGCGGGCCACCCCCGCCGGCGTGGGACATTAGGGATGCGCTTTGCGCTTTTCATTAAAGTATTTTTTCACCCCTGCCGGTGTGGATCTCCAGCGCGGGCACGGAAAAGATAATGCTATTTTATTTTACCCAGCAGGTCGCGGAAGATTTCCAGCGGCTGCGCGCCTGTAATTTTATATTTATCGTTGACGACAAACAGCGGAATGCCGGTCAGCCCGAGCTGTCTCCCGGCACGGATTGCGTCGGCAAGCCGGCTGTCGTAGCGACCGTCCCCGACCGCGGCCAGAGTCTCATCCGGGTCGAGGCCGCTTTCTTGTGCTACGGCGGCAATGACCACATCGAGGCCGATGTCCTGCGACTTTGTCAGATAAGCGCTGAACATGTTTTCGTGAAACGCGCCGTATCGGCCCATGTCGCGGGCGTACTCCGATGCCAGAAGAGCCTTTCTCGAATTGGAAAGAAGTGTGTGGGGGTTGAAAACGATGCCCAGTTCGCTGCCGCGCACCTTCAGATTCTCGTAAAACGGCGCCATGTCCCTCCCCCGGAAACGTTCGGCAAGCTTTACGCCTTCCGGCGGCGTTTCCGGATGCAGCTCGTAGCTCACCCACTCATCTTCAATCGGGTATTCCTTTTTGAGTTTGTCGACAATGCCCTTGCCGATATAGCAGAAGGGTCAGACATAATCTGAAAATATTTTAAAATTGATCATGGTACAACCTCCTTAAATAATTCCGGGCATTGAGCTGCGTGCCCTCCATCAGCCTTTCAATTTTGAACACAAAGCTCAAATACTGCAACATCTTTATCCATCCACCAGTCGCCATCAGGCTCCCTTCTCTTTGAGCTGTCTGCCGCGGTAATATCGCAGGGGGATAACGAGCACGAAGAAAGGTATCATATACATGGCGGCCACAAGGGTTTCGACCGGGCCAAAAAACTGTGAGGAAAAAACAATCACCAGCACATTGTTGATATTGGCCAGCATGACCGCGCCGGCCAGCCGATCCTCCAGTGAACTTTTCCGAAAAAATAAAATGCCGGCCATGCAGTATATGGACGCCAGCACAAAGACCACGACAGTGGCCGCTGCAATCACCGACGGTTCTTTTTTGAAAAACGGCGCCCAGCGGTAAAATATGCCCAGGTTGATCAGCGCAAACATCAACAGCGACAGGGGATACTGGATCTTGAGTATCGGAGCTACGAGTTTCGGCACAAGATGTCTTATCGTTTCCACTATTATGATCGGGATGAAGATCACCGCGGCCAGCATCTTCAGCATGGGTAAAAAGGCAATCACTACTTCTTTGGCCGCAACAAGTCTGATGAGAGCAGGCAGTGTAAAAGGCACCAGTACGGAGGTAATGACGACTACAACAAGAACCAGCGACGAGTTGCCGCGCACCATGTTGGAAATCATGGGCGAAACAACACCCGCGGAAACGCCGGTCAAAAGCAGGGCGGCAAGCGCATAGGAGGGGGCGATAAAATAAAATACAAGATAGATGATCAGTGGTAAAATGACCAGCTTCAACACGGTTACGGAAATAATCTTCCGGCCATGGCCCCGGAGGGCCTTCCAGACATCCGCAAGGTCAATGGACAGGTAGCTGAGAAAAAAATTGACCATCAGGCAGTAAACGGGAAACGCCTTGAAACGAGCCCCGAAATCCGGAAAGAAAACGGCAAGCATCATGGACAGGACAACCACGATGACCAGAAGAATATCATTGAAGCGAAAGGGTATTTGCATGTGGGTTAATCAGCCGTAAAAAAGGAAGAGCCGGGGTTTAAAGACATGTGGCCTGCCCCGTTAATCAGGACAGGCCACTTTCCATTATCGCCGCAACAGCCGGATGCCGTCATCAGTGCACAAAGCATCCCTATTTGAACTGGTCGGGGTAAAACTGCTTTAAAATTGGTTCGAGCTCGGCGCGCGCCCCGATGAAGCCGATGGGATATTTGAAGCCGACTTTGGCCAGTTTCTTCATTCCGGCAAGAGCCCGGGCAATATCCGTCGGGGGCAGGGCAATCGACAATTCATCGTCCGCCACCTCGCCCATCGACCTCTCTCCGTAACAGGGAATTGCTACCTGCGGTTTACCTGTGCGGTAGCACTCGGCAAGAGAATCTGCGCAGGCACCTTCGCCCGAAAAATAAAAGGTGAATCTTTCGTATTTTTCTTTTTGCAGTCCGCAAAGGAGCATCATGGTCTGCGCGGGGTTGCCGTAAAGAAGCACGACCTCCGGCTCAAATTTTTCTTCATCAAGGGGAGCCATGACCACCGCGCCGGATACAGGCACGCGGGGACAGTCCAGCTGCTGCTGATAGCCTTCTTCGGGATTGGCAAACCAGGTGGTGGACAGCATCTCACCTTCGTAGCGCATGGCCTTCTCCGAGGCGTGGCGTACACCAAAGATTCTCCCGCAACGAATACTTAACTGATCTTCTTTGGTGATGCCGATAGTCATCCGTTCCACTCTGACCAGAAACTGCGCCTGACAGAAGTTGAACAGACGGGGTATGCGCTGCACATTGGCGACTTTGTCGAGATCTTCGGCTTTTTCCAGACGTGTAAAGGCGATCGGGTCGCTCTTGAGCCTTAAAGTCGACACCAGTTCTTTGCTTAAATCTGACCATTTCATTGCACACTCTCCTTTACTGCTAAAAATTACGTTCACAACACCTTGCCGACGCGTCGTGAGTATAAAAAGACGACTCTCGAGCGTCAAGAACTTTTTATATTGTATACAATTTATACAGTCTGTCTTATATAAAACCACAAACTGCGAGCCATAAGCTGGAGACCTTTCGGCAAAGACCACTATGCCCGCCAAACCGCAGAGGCGAAACACCTTGACAGCTGGCAAAAACATCCCTATGCTTTTTCCAACGCATCATAAAAATATGACAGAAGTCCCGCCGTATGATTATTCTGATCTGCGATTGATTTTCAGGCTCCGCATGGACGCTTGATGTGTCAGTAGGTAACACCTGTGAATAGTGATTCCGGTGTATGCCGGTCATGTAAATCTTAATCATCACTTTTTTAAAGGAGGGAATTATGGAAAAAAGAAGATGGTTTTCATGGCTGTTTTTTGCAGTTGGACTTCTGGCTTTGCTTGTTGGCTGTTCTTCCGGGGGTGATTCCGGCGGCTTCGCCATCGCCTTTCCGTCGGACTCATGGGTGTACAAAGGCGTCAGCATGAATGAAAATGACCCGACATTGCGCCATTATGTCTGGGAAATGCCACGGGAGCCTTTCGGGCCATGGGACAAAATTCAGCTGCATCGCTACGTCAAGGAAACTTCCAATCCCGACTGCATCCCGGGACGCGCCCCGGCCAATTCAAACAAAGTTCTTTTCTTCAATCCAGGCACATGGGACCGTGCGATTCACGCCACACAGGACATGAAGTCCCAGCAGTGGTATTTCGCGGCCAATGGCTACGATTTTTATGCCATCGATTTCCGAACGGCTTTTTTGCCCTATAACGACTATGACCAGTTTGCCGCGCTGGGGCTGACCGATGAGCTGGCGGGAACCACCGATTGGACTTATGCCGTTTTCCGCGAGGACATCAAGGCCTGTGTGGAAAAAGCAAAAGACATTAGCGGCGCAAGTCGACTGTTCATGTCCGGCTTCAGCCGCGGCACGTTTCATGTGACCGCCTACAGCGCCAAATACCCTGGCGACTTGAAGGGCATGATTCTACTGGATGGCTCCGGCCTGTGGCGCAACGCGGACAATACCGACACGCAAAAATCAGAAGCGCAGCTCAACGCAGCGGTGGCGATGTTTAAGGCCGGCACACTTCCGACATTGCCGGAGTTACTGTCTGATGGAGGGGGGAACGAAAGGACAAGATTCGGCGCTATGTATCCCCATTCGCGAAACACGGTCACGCGCGCTCCGGAAAACACGGTGAACAACCTGGAGACGGATGTGAATCTCATCAAAGCCGCCACGGGCGCCACTGAGGACATTCCCGGAGCGCCTGAATCGCTCTCCGACGTGCTGGCCTATGCCTACTACTGGACCTGGGGCAGGGGTAAACTGACCAACGTCTACGACGGGTTTTCCACTATAGATGTGCTGCTGAAATACCAGTCACAGCTGAGCCGTTACTGGCCCAACATCCAGAACCTGGAGGCCAGCTTTCTCACCGGCTACGCCAACTGCCCGTTTCTGGATTACCACGATAACGCGGACGTCACAGTGCCTGTACTTTTCATCGGGGGGGAGCTGGGATGCCCCGGGGGCGTGTGTAATATGTCGCCGCCTTTCAGCTCCTATTCAGCCTATATGACGGCGACGGAAGATCGCACGATCCGCTATCTTGCCGACTACGGTCATGTGGATATACTCATCGGCGACAATTCGGTAAATACCGTTAAATCCGTTGAACTGGATTGGATGAACGACCGTCTGTAACGAATCTGCACTCAAAGGAAAACCCTGCCGGATCAGAAAATCCGGCAGGGTTTTTTATTTCGGTGGATTCATTTGATTCGCCGCGCCGGCCGCTTGCACCTTACACGAAAAAGCGGCGGGACGGCCTTTCCGTCAACGCAAGCCGTAGGCTTTGCTGACCTCCTGAACGAATATGATGCCCTTCCCCGCTTCATCTATATCGAGTTTGTTTCTGATGGACGAAACGATGGACTCCACGGTGTTTTTTTCGGACAGGATCATGACCATTTCCTTTTCCGGCTCTATCTCCATGGAAAACAGTTTGTTTGTTTCATGAATGCCGGAGCCGCGCGCGTTGATAATTGTTCCTCCCTTTGCCCCTGCCTCATTTGCCGCGTCTATAACATCCTCGGCCCTGCCCCTGTCCACAATCGTAAATATGGCTCTGTACATGGTCTTGACCGCACCCCCTTCTTCATTTTCCTGCAGGACGTTTTCGTAGCATCTCGCCCCGTAAACATGAGCCACGGGAATGCAAAACGCTATTGCGCCGTTTGCCCCGTCAAAATTGTATTTACTGTTTAGTATTTCCAGCACTTCAAAGGCTATCTTCTGCTCGGTCACCATCAGGACCATTTCTTTTTTTACCGTGCACAGGCCCAAGAGATCCAGCAGGCGGTTTTCAACCACTCCCCGCTCCAGAAAGACGGTAGCCCCCAGGATACCGTGCTGCTTTGCGGTTTTGATGACCTTGCCGCCCCGTCCCCAGTCAACGATTACATAAAGAGCTTCAAAAATATTGTATCCGCAAGTGTTGTCCATTTCATCAGACTTCTTTTTTGTACGTTTTTATTTTTAAAATCATCCCCAGCACCTGCAACGTGAGCACCGGCGTCAAGGTTACAATGGCGACCGCCCCGAAGCCGTCGATCAAAACATTGGTCCCTTCCACCGCTTCGGCAATGCCCTGTGTAAAAGCCAGTATAAACGTGGCAGTCATCGGCCCCGATGAAACGGTACCCGAGTCGAAGGCAATACCCACAAACAGCCGCGGCACAAAATACGACAGCGCGATAGAGACCATATACCCCAAAAACAAATAATGCCACAGCTTAATTCCGGGGATGAGTATCTTTAAAATGAACAGCGCCACCGCGATGCCGACCCCGATGCAGATAGCCACCAGCACGATTTTTCTTTGTATATAGCCGCTGGTGACATCCTCGATCTGATGGGTGAGAATATGCACTGAAGGCTCGGCCAGCATGCTTACAAATCCTATGATGAATCCCATGACGACTACTATATACTTGTTGTCCAAAGATGCCAGCTGGTAGCCCACCGCCGTTCCGATCTCCATAAAACCGGCATTGGCACCGATTAAAAACAGAACCAGGCCGATAAACGTGTAGGCAAGCCCTTTCAATATCGTCCGAAACATCCTTTTCGACAGTTGAAAGGACAGCTTTTTAAAAACCAGAAGAATAACAACCAGGGGAAGCAGTGCAACGAGAGCCTCGCCTGTAATCAGCGGCGCGACTTCGATAAACGGCCGGATGATCTCATCCGAATGTGTCATTTCCAGATTGCCGGCAACATTTTCCGATATTCCGCCCGCCTTGGACAAAATGCTCATCAGCATGACGGTCATCACCGTGCCGGTGGCGGTAATGCCCAGAAGCCCGAAGCTGTCCTCTTCGGATGCCTTGCTGTCTCTGCGGAAGGCCGAGATTCCCGTGGCCAGCGCCAGCACAAACGGCACAAGCAGCACGCCTGTTACCGCGCCGGCCGCGTCAAAGGATATGGCAAGCATTTCGGGGGACAAAAAAATCCCCATCAGGAGGATCAGGCCGTATATGACCGTCAGCGCCTTGTGTATAGGTATGCCGTAGGCAATTCTCGCAAACCCGAACGACAGCATAAGGCCGACGCCGACCGACACGACAATAACCAGCGTGGACTTGGGCAGCAGCCCGGCGGTAACGGCATTGACCTGGCCGGCGAGAATATGCAAATCGGGCTCGGCAATGGCGACGATAAGTCCCAGCAGGATTCCGCCCCCGATCACAATGGCCGGCTTGTTTGTTTTGATCAGGTAGGCGCCCAGAAGATTACCGATGGGCGTGATGCCGATATCGACCCCGAACAGGAAGATGGACAGGCCCAAAACGATAAACAAAGCACCCAGAGAAAATCTCAGCACCTGCGTGGTTTCAATGGAAAGAAGGGTGAAGCTCAAAATAAGCACGATGACCGACACCGGAAGCACCGCAAGCAGTATCTCTTTAAATCTGTCCAGAAGAATGTTCAAATGCCGGCCTGCCCTCTTTGATTTTCTTTAACCACGTCTTCTACTAGATAAACGGCGGACAACGCAACAAATATATTTCGTCAATCCACCCCGTATCCGCCGCGCCTTCTACAGACGCGATGGCATACTTCTGAAAATAAAGCCGCCATTGAGCAAAGATGATGCAATCGGAGACGGTTATTAAATGTAAACACAATCATGAGGCCGTTAATAAAAATCAAGTTTATCCATGTCGATTTGTGCGCAGTTGAGCAAGCCGAGCACATGGCCTGTGTGCCGGCTGGGTGTTTTTCTGTCGCTTTTTTCTTGACACCTCCGGTGGCGGCCGGTATTTAGGACGATAACAAATACATCATCCGGGGAGGGGACGTTTTGAGCTGGAAAAAAGCTGTATTTGTCTTCAGCATCATTTTCCTGATGGGTTTGCTTCCTGTATATCAACTTTTTTCACCTTTCAGGGCCCAAACCGATCCTGCCGGCAGCGCAACGGATTTAACCGAAGAGCCGGAATTAAAATCCATGGAAAGCACCATTGAACCGGGGGAGACATTATTTGCCATCTTCCAGAGGTACGGTCTGAGCATTGACGATCTGTTCGCCATGAAGCAGGCAGCCGCCAGTGTTCACAAGCTCCACAACATTCGCCCGGGGCAGGCATACCGCCTTGTCGTGGATGACAATAACTGCGTCAATGCCTTCACCTACTCGATTAACGAAAACACTGTGCTGAAAATCGAGAGGCAGGAGGAAGGCTTTACTGCGGTCAAGTGCGAAACGCCGTATGAAACCCGTGTGCTGACTCTTTCCGGACAAATCGATACCACGCTTGTCGGCGCCCTGGGCGCATCGCGCGAGGACATGGGACTGGCCATGTCCATTTCCGATATCCTGGCGTGGGATATTGACTTCAACGTGGATTTGCGCCGGGGCGACAGCTTCAGAATCATCACTGAGGGGCTTTATCTGGACGGAGAATTCAAAAGGTACGGAAGTATCCTCGCCCTTGAGTTTGTCAATGACCAGCGGATGCACAAAGCCTATTTATTTTCTCAAAACGGTCGTGCGGACTACTTCGATGCAAACGGCAGGTCACTGAGAAAAGCCTTTTTAAAGGCGCCTTTGAGCTTCAGGCGCATCAGCTCCTCTTTTGCCTCCTCCCGGCGTCATCCGATTTTAAAAATCAGCCGCCCGCATCACGGCATTGACTATGCCGCCCCGTCCGGCACCCCTGTTTCCGCCACCGCCGACGGCCGTATTTCTTTCATCGGCAGCAGGGGGGAGTATGGAAAGTTGATCATTGTGTCTCACCGCAACGGATTGCAGACATACTACGGGCATCTCTCAAAATTCGCCACCGGCATGAGCCACGGGAAAAACATTCAGCAGGGAGACCTTATCGGCCATGTCGGCATGACGGGTCTGGCCACCGGCCCCCACCTCCATTATGAAATGAGAAAAAACGGCGTCCCGATCAACCCGGCGCGCCTGCAGATGGCGGCAGGCCCTTCCGTTGAGGCGACACGCATGGATGACTTCCGCAACTTGACAAAATCCATAGACCATACTTTCGTCTCGGCCAGCTTCCATGATGCAAAAGATATACACGATGCACGGCTGCTTGCACTCAAAGCAGATGAACTTCCCTTTTCCAACTGATGCCGGTGCTTCGGCATCCCGTATCTGCAGCAGGATTTCAACAAAGACCGATGGGCTCAAAACAGACCTTTGCGCAAAAAGTAATCGCTTTTAACCGGCAGCTGAACTTTTCCGGAAAACTGCCCGCAGGCTTCGCAATACTCAATCCCTTTATCGGAAAGTCCGAAACGACGGCCGTGATGGAGGCATTCTACCGCAAATACTACAACGACACACGCAAAAGAAAATTCATTATCGGAATAAACCCGAGCCGCCACGGCGCGGGTGTCACCGGCGTGCCGTTTACCGACACCAAGCGCCTGGCATCGGTTTTGGGCATCACCATGAAACAGGCGCAAACACACGAGGTATCGTCGGTCTTCGTCTATGACGTAATAGAGGCTTTCGGCGGTGCGAAAGATTTTTACAAAAATTTTTATATCAACTCCCCCTTCCCCCTGGCCATCGTCCGCCGGGGAAAAGACGGCCGATGGCTCAACGCCAATTATTATGACGATAAATATCTTATGGAAAGCGTGAAAGATTTTATGACCGGCTCACTGCAAAAGCATATCGGCATGGGGCTGTACACGGACGAGGTTTTCGTGCTGGGAAAGAAAAACGCGGCGATTATCGGGCTTCTGAATAAAACGCACAAGTTCTTCGACAGGATTACCGTGCTGGAGCACCCCCGCTATATTCAACAGTACAAAGCGAAAGACAGGCAGTTTTACATCGATAAATATCTGGCCGCCCTTTCACGGTGATTACAAACCAGATCAGCCAAAACCGCCGGACAATGACAAAAACGGAAGCGAACATCATTTACACCATCGGCCATTCCACCTGCAGCATGGCGGACTTCATACATATCCTGCAGGGCCGCGGCATCAGGCATGTGGCGGACATCCGCAGATTTCCCGCCTCGCGCAGGCATCCTCAATTCAACAAAGAGGCTCTGGCCGCAGCCTTAAAGAGTGCTTCCATCGCATATACTCATCTGGAAGGTTTAGGCGGAAGAAGGCGGGCAAAGGCCGATTCGCCAAACACGCTGTGGCGCAACGAATCTTTCCGGGGCTTTGCCGATTATATGGAAACAGCCGCTTTTGCCGAAGCGGCGGCCACCCTAGAAGAGCTTGCCCGAAGGCGTCCTTTGGTCTTTATGTGCGCCGAGGCTCTGTGGTGGCGCTGCCACCGGGCGCTTATCTCTGATTATCTGAAGGCCGGAGGCTGGCAGGTGGTGCATATTGCAACAAACGGCAAAGAAAGCGAACATCCATACACACAGGCGGCACGCGTGGCCGACGGCCGCGTTTTCTATTTTGAGCCGTCGTGAAACGGGAATCGGACGCTTCAGGAACCTGCCCGCCCGTCCAGTACCGCGCGGATTTTTGCGGCCATGCCCTCCATGGAAAAAGGCTTCTGAATGAAATTGACCCCCTCTTCCAGAACGCCCCGGCAGGCGATAATGTTGTCCGTGTAGCCGGACATGAAAAGGCATTTGATTCCCGGATGTAACGAACGGATTTTTTCCGCCAGGTCCGGCCCGTTCATTTCCGGCATGACGACATCGGTAAGCATCAGGTGGATCTCCCCCTGGTGCTCCCGCGCCGCCGCAATCGCTTCGGATGGCCTGGCAAACGGCATTACGGAATACTCCAGTTTTTCCAGCATCAGCCTGGCCATGGTGAGAATAATCTCCTCGTCCTCCACCAGCAGGATCGTTTCATGGCCGCCGGCCGGCGCCTGATCCGTATCCGCCTGTGTGACACGCTCAATATTTTTTTCTTCTCTGGGCAGATAAACCTTGAAGGTCGTTCCCGCACCCGGCTCGCTGTACACATTGATAAAACCGCCGTTTTGCCTCACGATACCGTAAACTGTAGCCAGCCCCAGCCCCGTGCCTTTGTTGCCTTTTTTCTTCGTGGAGAAAAAAGGCTCAAATATCTGTCGCATGGTTTCCTGATCCATGCCATGACCGTTGTCGCTGACGGCGAGCATGACATAATCACCCGGCTCACAATTCTCATCCGACATATAATACGACTTGTCGATGGTTACATTGTCCGTTTCAACAACAACCTGTCCCACGCCGTCAATGGCGTCGCGCGCATTGATGCACAGGTTTACCAGTATCTGATCGAGCTGGGACGGGTCCATCTTCACCGGAGACGCCTGCCCGCCCGGCTTCCAGAACAGTTCGATATCCTCGCCGATCAGTGTCTTCACCATGCTGATCATATCGAAGAGGGATTCGTTCAGATCAAGCACACGCACGGAGACAACCTGTCTGCGCGCGAAGGCCAGAAGCTGGCTGGTCAGTTCTGAGGAGCGTCTGGCCGCTTCGCGGATTTCCAGCAGCCGCTTATGCAGCGGATTTGCCGCATCGAGGCCGGAAAGCGCTATATCGGCATTGCCGATGATGGCCGCAAGCATATTATTGAAATCATGCGCGACGCCACCGGCCAACCGGCCGATGGATTCCATTTTACGGGCCTGCAGCAGCAGCTCCTCCATCTTTTTGCGTTCGGTGATGTCCTCTGAAATGCCCAGAAGGTAAAGCGGCCTGCCTTCGCGGTCCATAATGGGAATTTTGCGGGTGCGATACAGTCTCTTGACGTTGTTTCCGGTGCGGATCATCTCCTCCGGAATATCAATAACCGTGTTTGTGTTGAGCGCTTCGCGGTCCTTGGCTACAAACTCTTCCGCTTCTTTTCGCGGAAAAATGTCGAAGTCTGTTTTTCCCAGAGCCATTTCCTGATCTGTCCCTTTGAGACGTTCTGCCGTTTTATTGAATCTGATGAATCTGAGAGACTCGGCGTCCTTGACGAAAATCAGCATGGGAATGTGCTCGATGATGGTATTGAGGAACTCTTCGCTTTCTTCCAGTTCGCGCACTCTTTTTACCAGTTGGTCATGGCTTGGCTTTTTCGTCATAACACTCCTGAGTTATACAGCGCACAAAACATTTTGCCTCAAGGCAAGCGACGCCTGAAGGAACACCGAAAATGCATGAACCTTGCCCCGCCTCTAGTATCTCGTCACGTGATGCTCCGCCAGACCGAAAAAATCTTTAACCTGATAAAGCTCGCCCCTTTCTCCGGTCAGCACGCCGTTATACAGGCCAAAGGGCTGGCGGAAATCGGAACGGATGACACGAGCGATGCTGATGCTTTCGGCGCGTTCGCCTGCGGGACGGAAAGTCAGATCGGCGCGACCGTCCGCGGTTTTTACCTTCCAGGGCAAAAGAGGGTCGTCAAAAGCGAAGCGCGCCTCTTTCAGGCAGGATATTTTCCCGTCAAGCCAGAAACAGTTCTCGTTGGCGTCGGCATCGTCTTCGATCATGTTCCGGCAGAGATTGAAGGCGACAAATCTGCCGTCGTCAGTGTATCCGGCGGCCGTCGCCCATTTCCAGAAGCTCACATAGGGATAGAACGTCTTTTGCTCGTCAAGCAGTGCGATGCAGTCTTTCCCCTCGAGGACCATCTCGCGCGTGCCGACCATGATGCGGCCGGAGGCGGGAACCGCCGTCTTGTGCGTGTAAAAAGGCCGGCAACGGGTGACGGGCGAGACCTGCACCAGCGGCTCGAAGCGGATCAGGTCCTCATGGACGATAATCTCCCCCCGGACGGCCGGCTTTTCCTGTTTTGCCGCGATATCGACGGTTATCCGGTGAAACCCCTCATTGAGATTGTTTTCAAACGACAGGCGGTAGCCGCCCGCCTCGAACAGGCACCTGTCATGATAAACCTCGCGGGCCACGCGCACCGATTTTCCCGATGCCTGTAGGCTGTATTCAATGCGCGTATTCTCCTGCCGGTCATAAATATAGAAAAAAGAAATGCCTGTGAACTTGGCGTCGAAGATGACCATGCCGATATAGTGCGCGGGCGTGACAATGCCGAAATGCTGCCACTCCTTTAAGCGAAAATTTTTCCAGAAGCGCGGCGCGCCCGTCGCATACAGGGGGGCGTCAAGAATATTGGCGTCATGAAACGGAACGCGGAAAGTGCCGAAATTTATCGAGCCGTCTTTCTCCACCATACGCGCCGGCGTCGCCTCTACTCTTCTCAAGGCAAATTCTCCCGTACCTTAAGGTCAGTCCTGCACCCTGGGCAGGTCAGGAAAGTTTTTGTCCAGCACCGCATTCCACTTGTCAACATACGTGTGGACCTTTTCCATCAGCTCCGAAATATCGCCTTCAATCGTAACGGAGTGGATTTTGTCTCCCTGCGCAATGGCATTGACGATTCCCTGGTCGATTTCACTTGTCACCTCGCCGAAAACCGTGTGCTTGTCGTCGAGCCACGGCGTGGCCACGTGCGTGATAAAAAACTGACTGCCGTTGGTTTCGGGGCCTGCGTTGGCCATGGACAAAATGCCCGGCCGGTCGTGGCGCAGCTCTTTGACAAATTCATCTCCGAAACGGTAGCCTGGGCCGCCGCGTCCGTCGCCCGCGGGGCACCCGCCCTGAATCATGAAATCCGCGATGACACGATGAAACTTGAGATTATTGTAGTAGCCGCGTCTGGCCAGGTTGACGAAATTCCCCACCGTTACGGGCGCTTCGTCGGCAAACAGCCTGAGCCGTATGGCTCCCTTATCCGTTTCGATAACTGCGATGAGCTTGTTTTTCATGCCTGTCTCCTTGAGGGTGTATGCTTTGAACTTTAAAGACTATCACAGGATAAGTCAAGGCAAAAACCGTCTTGCAAAAGCACGGCGAGTGCGTTAAGGACGGCAAACCATTACAAAAAACCGGCAGGCGCAGCCACACAAAACACCACCGCCTCAGCCGACGGGAGACAGGGGATGAAAACAAAAAGCGACAGGGGCAAAACACTGGTGAGTGTCGTCATGGGCAGCGACTCCGACCTGCCCGTCATGGAAGAGGCGGCAAAAATCCTGGATGAATTTTGTATCGGCTATGAAATGGTGCTGACCTCGGCGCACCGCACACCGGAGCGAACGTCAAGATTCGCCAAAGCGGCTGCGGGACGGGGCGTAAAGGTCATCATCGTCGGCGCGGGCGCGGCGGCCCATCTGGCCGGCGTTATCGCCTCGCACACCACACTGCCGGTGATCGGCGTGCCCATCGACGCAACATCACTAGGCGGGCTCGACGCGCTTTTGTCCACCGCCCAGATGCCGGGCGGTGTTCCCGTGGCGACCATGGCCGTAGGCAAGGCGGGCGCGAAAAACGCAGCTCTTTTCACGGCACGCCTCATGGCGCTGGAAGACAAAAATATCGGCGACGCACTGGACGCCTACATAAAAAAGATGGCCGCCGACGTCGATAAAAAACACAAAAACCTCAGCGCCACGCGCGCTGCCGCAAAGCGCAGCTGAAAAATCCCTTCATGACCGGACCGGCGCCGCGTATTTGGCTGCACGCGCCGTCTCGAAAGGCAGGCAGACGACGCATCAATTTTCAGTCACGGAAAAATCGCGATGACTCAAATCCTGAAAGCAGACCATGAAACTACCGAAGAGGAAGTTTTACACTCTGCCGCGGCCATTGTCGCCCATGGCGGAGTGATTGCCTACCCTACCGAAACCATCTACGGCCTGGGTGCGGACGCAACCGACGAAAAGGCCGTCAGGCGAATTTATGAAATCAAGGGCCGAAGTTTTAAAAGCCCCTTGTCCGTAATCATCGGCGAAGCACGCGACCTGTACCCGCTGGTGCGCGAAGCCGGTCCTGTGGCACGAAAGCTGATGGATGCCTTCTGGCCGGGGCCGGTGACCATTGTCTTTGAAGCGTCGGACAAAATCCCCTCCATGCTCACAGCCGGCACGGGAAAAATCGGTATTCGCCTGCCGGGCCATCTCATTGCAAGGCAGATTGCCGTGCGCTCAGGCAGGCCGCTTACCGCCACCAGTGCGAACCTGTCGGGCGCGCCCGAGTGCGACGATGCGGCAGCGGTTTACGCTCAGCTCGGTGATAAAATTGACGCGCTGGTTGACCTGGGGAAAACAGCGGGCATGCCCGCTACCACCGTTGTGGACGCCACAGGCGAGAAACCGTTGATTTTAAGACAGGGAACAATCACTCGCGAAGAGATCATGCTCAAAACCGGCTGAATTTCCGGAAGAAAACCAGTTGCCGAAAGCGAGGAGCTGTCCCCCGCCGCCGGGAAGAAAAGAGGAAAACTCCCTTAGCCCATGAGATATGAGCGATAGGCTATGGGCCATGGGCTCATTATGTTCTGGATACCGGCCTTCGCCGGTATGACGATGCTGTCTCACGCCGACGGGGCTGAAAAAACACTTTAATGA
>LSQX01165690.1_pt1 | contig 19244 bp, 16 predicted proteins | sample 654561 | NCBI WGS metagenome assembly LSQX01 (sample SAMN04489861, study PRJNA283612) | anaerobic digester metagenome | isolation source: 4 biogas reactors fed with cattle manure at either 37C or 55C with and... | place: Denmark: Kongens Lyngby | collected 2014
GTTCTGCTTTGAAGGGTTTCTGCCACATGACAGAAAGGCAAGGAGAAAGCGCCTGGAAATGCTGGAGACCGAAGAGCGGACCATCATTTTTTATTTATCTCCCCACAGAACCCTTGAAGTTCTTGGTGATGTTCAAGATGCGCTTGGAAATCGTACATGTGCCATATGTCGGGAATTAACCAAAAAACATGAAGAGATCCTGAGGGGAACGATTGAAGAAATGATAACGGAATTATCGGAGCGGGAAAGCATAAAGGGAGAAATGGTGCTAATCGTTGAAGGCAACCTCAATGCTTTCAAAGAAGACAAAGACAAATGGCTTTCCATGAGCATAGAGGATCATATGAAGCTATATCTCGAAAGTGGGCTGAGTACAAAAGAAGCCATGAAGAGGGTTGCTCTTGATAGAGGAACCTCAAAAAGGGACATATACTCACAATACTGTATCAGAAAAGAGTGAACAGATCTGAATAAATTACAAACCTGGGTTTATACGGATATTTCACTTCATTGGGCCCAGGTTTTGGAATGAGAATAATATAAGAAAAATTTATCGAAAACCGATCTGGAACAAACGAAGGACGGATAAGAACCGCCCTTCGTAGTCAACCAGTTAGATCTCTTTTAGTTCGCCGAGACACTCTGGGCAAATGTTCTTGCCTTTAAATACAGATATGTCTTTTGCATTATCGCAGAAAATACAGGCCGGTTCATATTTCTTTAGAATAATTGATGACTCATCAACGTAAATTTCTAAAGCGTCCTTTTCTGCGATATCGAGAGTTCTCCTCAACTCGATGGGTAGTACTACCCTTCCGAGTTCGTCGACTTTCCTTACGATACCTGTCGATTTCATTAATCCTACACCCCCCTAATAAGTACAATAAACATTGTTCGACATAATTCTCGCTCTTATAGTACCATAAATTCCAATAAACGTCAATCACTTTTTGCTGTTACAGTACTGAAGTAAAAAAATCGAACCTTTAAATATATACCACAAAATAATATAAAAAAACATAAATTTTTTAATATATTTACATATTTTTTATCGTCATGAACTTCAAAGGCTTGTTTTGTAACGATTTTATCGGCTAATGTTTCAAACAAAAGAAAGGGATGCGTATACAAAATGGACAAGTTTCATATAATGAATTGAATCATTGAAGTGGTGATAATTATGTTAAATTATATCTGGCTAGGAATGATCCTTTTAGGCGTGATATGGGCTTTGATCACCGGACGGCTTGATAATGTTACACAAGCGGTGGTATCATCAGCAGATGAGGGAGTAGAACTTTCAGTTGTATTGCTTGGGATCATGTGCCTATGGTCCGGTTTGATGAATATCGCTCAAAAGAGCGGCTTAATCAGGGCTTTGACGCGGTTTTCAAAAGGACTGTTCACTGGGATGTTTCCAAAGGTACCGGAAGATCACAGAGCCATGGGGGCTATGGTGCTTTCATTTGCTGCGAATTTTCTTGGGCTTGGAAATGCTGCTACACCTCTTGGCATCAAAGCCATGGAACAACTTCAGACCCTCAATGAGGATAAGGATACTGCAACCGATGCAATGGTTCTGTTTATGTTAATCAATGCATCTTGTCTGCAATTTATTCCTACGACTGTAATTGCCTTGCGCAATGCTGCGGGCTCTTCCAATGCTGCGGGGATTCTTCCACAGGTCTGGATCTCTTCTTTCTTTTCTACACTCACTGCCATTGTTTTCTATTATATCTTTAAGGCTTTCGAAAAAGGGCGTGATCAAATATGATGATAATGGATTGGCTTTCAAAAGCTGCCATACCTTGCCTGATAGCAGTAATTCTTGTGCTGGGAGCATGGAAAAGGATACCGGTGTTTGATACATTTTTGCAAGGTGCAAAAGAAGGGTTGTCAACGACGATAAAAATACTTCCTGTTTTAGTAGGCATAATGTTGGGAATCGAGGTGTTAAAAGCATCTGGAGCGCTGGATATGCTCGTTTCCCTGATAGGACCTGTCGCTGTTTTTTTCGGAATCCCACAGGAGATTATACCAATGGCCATATTACGTCCCATTTCCGGCAGCGCTTCTCTGGGGCTTCTGAATCAACAATTGAAGGAGTACGGACCCGACAGTTATATCGGCAAAACCTTATCGGTGATGATGGGGACAACCGAAACAATATTTTATTCAATTGCCATATACTTTGGTGCCATCGGGGTGAAAAAGACGAGGTTTACCATGTGGGTTGCCCTGATCTCCGGGTTATCTGGTATCATATCTTCTGTGATCATCTGCCGCATTCTACCATAGTTCAATGCGCATGCTACACAAGCCAGGATCATTTGATAAAGTTCTCGTATCTTGCAATTTCAAACCAGATCGTGGATAATAATAGAGAAATGCAGCTGTCAAGAGGAACTGAACCCAATGGCACATATCATTCATCCATAGTCAGCTGCAGATATGATTTTGTCAATGTTATGAGGGGTTTATATGAACAGTAAAACTCGTATCCTTGTTGTGGATGACGATCCGAATATCTGCCAGCTTGTTATGCTGTATCTGGATAAGGAAGGCTATGAAAGCAGGGCCGTATACAATGGAAAGCAGGCTTTGGAAGTTTTCAGGGAGTTTACACCGAATCTTGTTATTCTTGATATCATGCTACCAGGAATGGATGGTTGGCAGGTATGCCGGGAAATCCGAAAATTCAGCAGCATACCCATCATCATGCTATCTGCACGGGATGAAACCTTCGACAAGGTGCTTGGGCTGGAGCTTGGAGCAGACGATTATGTTGTAAAACCCTTTGAGCCCAAAGAGTTAATTGCGAGGGTAAAAGCAGTGCTCAGGAGATATGAGCGCCACGATACCGATCTGGAACAGCTGATTTTTCCTGGTTTGGTCATCAATAAATCCAATTACACCCTGCGTATTCATGGAAAAGAGATGGAAATTCCGCCAAAGGAACTGGAACTTTTATTCTTCCTTGCTTCCAACCCGAACAAGGTTTTCACAAGGGAGCAATTGCTGGAAAACGTCTGGGGGTTTGACTTTTACGGCGACACAAGAACCGTAGATGTTCATGTGAAACGCTTGAGGGAAAAACTTGAGCCTTCCGATCCCCATTGGCAGTTAAAAACAGTTTGGGGAGTGGGTTACAAGTTTGAGGTGAGATGATGTTCCGAACGATTTTCCATAAAATGATAACCATCTTTATCGTAGTTTTGCTGCTATCTTTCGCTATTTCGGCGGTGTTTTTCAATATTTCCATCAGCCGCTATGTGATAGATCAGCGCACTGAGGTATTGGATGTTTACGGAGAGCGGATTTTGTCCGCTCTTGAAATTTTACTGGACAGCAGAATGGATCCCACCACCTCCTTCATTTTTAAAAACCTTCTTGAGGCTGTAGCTACCAACACGTCTTCCATCATTTGGATTGCTGATGATCGGGGATACCTTCTGGCTTATTCGTCTATCCCCGAATTTTTTCATGACAAGCTGCAGGCGACCAATGGAATATATCAGCTGACAAACCCTAAACAGTATGCCTTTCAGGAGACTCCAAAACCCAGGAATGAAATTGGGACATTCTACGGCCTTTTTGATGATACCGGTATGCAATGGTTAACGGTAAAGATACCTTTTTCCTATTCGAATATCATAATAAACAACGAGCCTTTTCGTGGGAATGTCATTATGCATACCCCTGTACCCGAGATAAAAAAGACAGGCAAAACTATATTAAGCCTATTTTTGCCAGCTGTTTTTATTTCTCTTATGATATCCTTTGTTCTGATGTATATCCTCTCGAAAAGAATAACCAATCCATTAAAACAGATGACACAAGCCGCAAGGAGGATTTCATCCGGGGACTGGAGCAGGCTTTCCAGTAACGGCAATGACGAAGTAGCAGTATTGGCAGAAAGCTTCAATCATATGATTGTCACTTTGGAAAATCTTGAAAAGATGCGAAGGGATTTTGTAGCTAATATTTCTCATGAACTAAGAACTCCGATGACTTCCATTAATGGATTTATTGAAGGAATTCTTGATGGGACAATTCCTCAAGAGAAGCAAAGGGATTATCTGAATATTGTGAAAGATGAAGTAAAGCGTTTGCAGCGCCTTGTCACAGACATGCTTGACATCGCCAGGATGGAAGCTGGTGATCTGAAGGTGAACATAGGTATCTTCGATATCTGTGAGACCGTAAGGCTTAGTGTTATCAATCTTCAGAAAATATTTGAAGAGAAGAATATCAATTTTCGTGCCAGCTTTGAGCAGGAGAGCATGGCCGTAAAAGGAGATTGTGATGCCATACAGAGAGTGATCATTAACCTGCTGCATAATGCTGCGAAGTTTACACCGGAGGGTGGAGATATATCGGTATCGATCCGAAATATCAAAGGTAAAGCGGAAATTACCATTAGTGATTCCGGAGAAGGAATTTCGAAAGAAGACTTGCCATATATCTTTGATCGTTTTCATAAGGCGGACAAATCAAGAAGCAAGGACAGGAGCAGTGTCGGGCTTGGATTATATATTGTAAGAAATATTCTAAGGGCGCATCATGAAGATATCCATGTCGAAAGTGAAGTAGGAAAGGGAACAACTTTTATATTCAGCCTTCCCACTGGTGAAATATAAAAACCATGGGGACAAGGAACTGCCCCCATGGTTCTCACAGGATTTTCAGTTTGTTAGCTATTAGTATACATAAACCATGTTACCTGAACGCAAAGCCAGTGGTTTGGACCAAAGCCATTTATTTGTTGCGCTGTCATCAAAGAAATATAAGGCACCCTTCGTGGGATCAGAGCCGCTTAAAGCCTCATGGGCGGCTTTTTTTGCTTCTTCTGAGGCAGGCTTGTAAATCATTCCGTTTGCCACAGGAGTGAATTGGTAGTATCCTGCCGATCTCTCATAAATAACATCGCTGATGGTGTTTGGAAACCGAGAATCCTTTACTCTGTTCACTACAACAGCGCCTACTGCAACTTTTGCTTGATATGGCTGGTTGTTTGCTTCAGCGGTTATTAGCCTAGCCAGCAGATCAGCCTCGTACTGCGTATAGGCAGTCACACCTGACGGTGCAGATGACGATGCAGATAAGGGGCTAATGGTACCCGGTAATAACAGCTGCTGCCCTGGATAAATGATATTATCCCATTTCCCGTTTGCCTTTCGTAAAGAAAGCAAATCTATCCCTTGGTTTTTCGCAATCAGATACAGGGAATCGCCACTTTTTACGGTATAAACAGTTGCAGGAACCTCCAACCTTTGACCTGGGTGTATAACGGTTGATTGCAACCTGTTATCCTGCATCAAACGACTTGTGGATGAATCAAACAACTGTGCGATGGTGTAAAGGGAATCACCTTTAACAACCTCATAGGATGCTGCTGAAGCTGAAGTTGGAATGAATATCGACAAAGCCAGTACGGCCAGAAACCCCTTTACTTTTTTGTTGATCATTATAATCCTCCTTTTCACCTCCGAGCTTAGCGGGAGATTCAATGTTATGCTGATCATTCTAACAAAGAAGCTCCAGTTATGTAAACCTTAAATAACTGGAAAAATGATATGCCTAATAGGCGGAGCTGGTCAAAATTACTCTCCTTAGAAACGCACAGCCGACTGCAGGGTGAACACTACCGAATATAAGCACGATTCGATCTAAAAGCGTAAGCAATCATTGAATAACTGAAACAATTCACAAATTATTCATACTGCGGTAAAAAATCAAGGTTAGAATGAATATGTAGTAACTTATAAAGGTAATATAGTCGTTGACAGAAACGTTTTGGTAAAGGCAATAACAGTAAGGAAAGGAGAGATTGTCATGGATGATTTTAAATCATATGATTCAAACAACGCAAACTGGAATTCCTGGCAGGGATATTCCGAAAACAAACAAAAAGAACTGAACCCGTATTACAGTTATTATAACACTCAGAAGCCGAATGAGCACGATGATCTGAAAACATCCTCGTTTTATTCTGAAAGATACGAAAAACCACAAAAAGGCAAACTCAGGGAAATGATCATTCCGCTTCTTATTGTGGCACTGCTAAGTTCGGTTATTGGAGGTGCGCTGGTTGGTTCATGGTTCCAATTTGGTGCTCCTGCTATAGCCAGTAAAGCTTCGGACGAACAAAATACGTCCGAAATGGAGGTCACTCCTGTAAAGCAGATTGAGATTATAAATAGAACCGATTCTCCCGTTACGGCCATCGCGGAAAAGGTCAGCCCATCCATTGTTGGAATTCAGGTTAACTTCATGATGCAGAATTTCTGGTTTGGCATTCAGGAAACCAGCGGCTCGGGCTCGGGAATTATCATCCGAAGCGATGGTTATATTCTGACCAACAACCATGTTATTGAATCAGCCATGGAATCTGGCAATAAGATAGCACAGGGAGCTTCTATCAGAGTTATTCTTCCAAACCAGATGGATGAATTCTACGAGGCAAAAGTTGTTGGGCGTGATGCGAAAACCGACCTTGCTGTAATAAAAATCGATATTTCAGAGCTTCCGACCGTAGATCTGGGTGATTCAGACGAACTGAAGGTTGGTGAACTGGCAGTTGCCATTGGCAACCCAGGTGGGCTTGAATTCATGGGTTCTGTCACTTCTGGGGTAATTAGCGGCCTGAACCGGGTTGTACAGGTAGGAAATAACCAGGAACTGAAGGTGATTCAAACCGATGCAGCGATTAATCCAGGAAACAGTGGCGGTGCATTGGTGAATTCCCGTGGTGAGGTAATCGGGGTGAATACGATCAAGATTAGTGCCACTGGGTATGAAGGGCTTGGTTTTGCAATTCCGATCAATACTGCCAAAGAGGTTGCCGATAACCTTATCTCAGATGGATATGTCAAAGGCCGTCCTCAGTTGGGCGTTGTGATCGAGCCACGATACACCGAGGAAATCGCAAAGGAGAAAAATACACCGATGGGGCTCTTGGTTGCAGATGTGGTTCCCTTAAGTGGCGCATTTAATGCAGGAGTAAAAAAGGGTGACATCATAGTCGAGCTGGATGGTGTGGAAGTAAAAAGCTTTAGCGAGCTTGAAAATGAAAAGAACAAACATAAGGCAGGCGATACCATAACCTTAAAGGTATACCGCATTAATGTTGCAGATCTATCTCAGGGTGAGTACCTAACGCTGGACGTGACCCTGGGCGAAGACAAGGGGTAACCCTGTTTCTATAAAGCTATTCGGTGCCGAGCCAGTAAACCCATAGCAGGCCGGTACTGGATAGCAAGGATTAAGAACTTTAAAAGGACCATGCTAATTGTATAATTCTTACAAAAGCATGGTCTTTTTAGTCTTCTGTTTCGACAATTCTCCAAGTTTTTTCAGCTACCTTTCCAAAAGAACCTAAACTGATGTATAATGAAAATATCTTGCTGGTGTTTTTATGAAGCGAAGGTTGTCTTTCAACTGAGCGCTTGCGCGAATTGTGCACCAAAACGAGGGTGATGAAAGCACCTTGTTTTACGGGTCAAGCCATGTGGTGCGTTCCAGTGCTTAGGTTAGGAGCATTTGATAAGTCCTGCTTGGGAAAGAAAGCCTATCAAGTGAACATATATTTAGAAGATGAAAAGGAGAAAATGGATGTCAGTCAGGAGAATTTATGTAGAGAAAAAACCAGGGTTTGATATTCATGCACAGAAGTTGTTCGTGGAGATCACGGATAATCTCGAAATCAAAGGGCTAGAGCGTGTTAGGAGCATTATCCGCTATGATGTGGAAGGGATCACGGAGGTTGATTATGAAAAAGCCAAAACCACTATTTTTTCAGAACCGCCGATAGATCTTATTTATGAAGAAAGAATGCCTGCAGGGAAAAATGAACGAGTCCTTGCAGTTGAATATTTGCCCGGGCAGTATGATCAGCGTGCCGACAGCTGCGCCCAGTGCATACAATTGCTATCCGGAACCGAACGCCCAGATGTTCGCGTTGCAAACGTCATTGTTCTGGAAGGGAACATCACGGATGAAGATTACGAGCGGATTAAAAGTTATTGTATTAATCCGGTTGAAAGCCGCGAGGCTTCTCTTGATAAACCCCATACCTTACGTGAGGAACAGCCGGTTGCATCCGATGTTGAAACAATTCGTGGGTTTATAGCCATGGACAATAACAGTCTTAAAGAAATTGCCAGGCAAAATGGGTTTGCAATGTCTTTTGAAGATCTTATCTTCTGCAGGGATTATTTTCGGGACACAGAGAAACGGGATCCTACGATTACCGAGCTGAAAATGATCGATACCTACTGGTCTGATCATTGCAGACACACCACTTTTTTAACACGTATTGAAGGTATCGAATTTGACAGCGGTCCTGTATCGGATAAAATTCGGGAGGTTTATCAAACTTACCTCGATACAAGAAAAAAGGTATACGGAAACAAAGAAAAATCAATCTGCATGATGGATATTGCTACCCTGGCCATGAAGGAGCTGAGACGGACAGGATACCTAGATGATCTGGACCAATCCGAGGAAATCAATGCTTGTTCCATCGTTGTGGATGTAGATGTCGACGGAAAGACAGAGCCATGGCTGGTGATGTTCAAAAATGAAACCCATAACCATCCTACTGAAATAGAGCCCTTTGGTGGTGCGGCAACCTGTTTGGGTGGTGCAATCCGTGACCCACTCTCGGGTAGATCCTATGTTTACCAAGCCATGCGGGTTACAGGAAGTGGAGATCCGCGAAAACCGGTGTCTGAAACCATGGCAGGAAAACTTCCACAACGTGTCATTACAACCACAGCAGCCAACGGATACAGCTCCTATGGTAACCAAATCGGTCTTGCAACAGGTTTGGTGCAGGAAATCTACCACGAAGGATATGTGGCGAAAAGAATGGAAGTCGGTGCGGTAATCGCAGCGGCCCCTAAAAATAATGTGGTCCGCGAGGAACCCAAACCGGGGGATGTTATCATTCTTTTGGGTGGAAGGACCGGCCGTGATGGTTGCGGCGGCGCTACTGGTTCTTCAAAGGAGCACACGGAAGAATCTCTTACCACCTGCGGAGCTGAAGTACAGAAGGGAAATCCCCCAACCGAAAGAAAAATTCAGCGGTTGTTCCGAAAACCCAATGTATCAAGGCTTATCAAGCGATGCAATGATTTCGGTGCTGGTGGCGTTTCTGTGGCTATCGGAGAATTGGCCGACGGCCTTGAAATTAATCTTGATGCCGTTCCAAAGAAATATCAAGGTCTTGATGGTACAGAGCTTGCAATTTCAGAATCCCAGGAAAGGATGGCTGTGGTTGTTGCTAAAGAAGATAGCGATAAGTTTATTGCGCTGTCCCATGAAGAAAATCTTGAAGCAACCGTTGTAGCGGTGGTTACAGACACAAACCGGCTGGTGATGAAACACCGTGGGAAAAACATTGTTGATATCAGTCGTGATTTTCTTAACACCAATGGTGTTGAACAGGTTGCAACAATTGCGGTGAAAGAGCCTGTTTGTTCTGGGAATCCTTCAGAATCTTCGGTTTTTGTTGGAGATTTTGCTGAAGCTTGGAAAAACAACCTGCAGCGTTTGAACGTCTGCAGCCAGAAGTGGCTTGTGGAGATGTTCGACAGCACCGTTGGCGCAGGCACCGTTTTATTGCCCTTAGGTGGGAAAAACCAGCTGACACCTGCAGAAGGGATGGCCGCAAAAATACCGGTAGAAAATGGCGATACCGTGACAGGTACACTGATGTCCTTTGGTTTCAACCCGGATATATCCATGATCAGCCCTTTCCACGGTGCGGTAAACGCAGTGGTCGAAGCCGCGGCGAAGATCGTTGCGATGGGAGGAGACCACCGAAAAATTCGCCTTACGCTGCAGGAATACTTTGAAAAACTCGGAAAGGATCCGACAAGGTGGGCAAAACCCTTCAGTGCCCTGATGGGTGCATTTTATGCCCAGATGAACATGAAAATTCCTGCTATCGGCGGAAAAGACAGCATGTCTGGAACCTTTGAAGACTTGGATGTACCACCTACACTGGTAGCGTTCGCAGTGTGCACTGCAGATGTTACAAAGGTTCTGTCACCAGAGTTCAAAAAGCATGGAAGCCATGTGGTGTTGATCAATATTAAGAAAGATTCATTGAACCTTCCGGATTTCAGTCATATGGACAGGACGTACAGCCACATTCATGAACTGGTGAATGGAGGCAAGATTTTATCGATATCCAGTGTTAAATCCGGAGGGATTGCCGAAACTATCAGTAAAATGGCTTTTGGTAATGACATCGGTTTTAAAACAGGTGCTGTTAATAAACCGGAGAAATGGTTTTCATCGATGACTGGTAACCTTATCCTTGAAATACCGCAGAAGGAAACTCCGGGGGAGATTTTGGCCGGGCTGGATTATGAAGTTATCGGCGTTACAACCATACAGCCATCCATCATTTTTGAGGGCATGGAACTGAACCTTGAAGAACTGAAAAAGGCATGGGAAAGCCCTCTCGAGAGTATCTTTCCCACACGTACCAAGACCAGTCCGGGAAAACCGCGTCAGATTTGCTTTACTAAGTTCGTTCCTGTACGTCATAGCCAGGTATTTGCAAAGCCTCGGGTTTTTATTCCGGTTTTCCCCGGTACAAACTGTGAATACGATACCATACGCGCTTTCGAATCAGCCGGTGCAACTACAGATATCTTTGTGATGAAAAACCTGACGCCAGCTGACATCGAAGAATCGGTACAGAGCATGAAAAAGAAAATTGACAACAGCCAGATCATCATGATTCCAGGAGGCTTCAGTGCTGGTGATGAACCGGGAGGCTCGGGTAAGTTTATTGCTACGGTGTTTCGAAATCCGATTCTTGCAGAAGCAGTGATGAAGCTTATAAAACAACGGGATGGCCTGGTTCTGGGAATCTGCAACGGCTTCCAGGCTCTAATCAAACTTGGTTTATTGCCTTACGGCGAAATCCGGGAACTGGATGAGAACAGTCCTACACTAACCTTTAACACCATCGGCCGGCATGTTTCATGCCTCGTGGGGATAAAAACAGTTTCCTCACTGTCACCTTGGCTGGCCAAATCTCCCCCCGGAGAAATTCATACCATTGCCGTATCCCATGGTGAAGGCCGTTTTGTGGCATCGGAAGCAGTTCTGAGCGAGTTGGCGGAAAACGGACAGATTGCAACACAATACGTTGATATGGATGGCAGACCAACATATGATTTGCAGTTTAATCCAAATGGTTCAATGGATGCGATAGAAGGAATCACCAGCCGGGATGGCAGAATTTTCGGAAAGATGGGTCATAATGAAAGGTATACAGCAAATACCTTCCGTAATGTGCCAGGCGAAAAGGATCAAAGGCTTTTTGAAGCTGGTGTGGAGTATTATAAATAATGAAAATAATCATGATATTCATCGATGGGTTAGGGATAGGGCAAAACAGCCCTTCCAACCCATTTTTTACAGCGAACCTTCCGGTCTGGCGAAGTTTGCTTGACAATTTTGCGGTCTATCCATCGGATGCGTGCCTGGGTGTTCCCGGGTTGCCTCAAAGTGCTACGGGACAGACCAGTCTTTATACGGGTGAAAATGCACAGAAAGTATTGGGGCGTCATTACAGTTCCCGACCTGGTGAAACACTTACAAATCTTATCTTTAAAAGGAATATTTTCACTTCTCTGATTGAGAAGGGGTACCGAGTCACTTTTGCAAATGTATATTCCAAAGAATACCTTGAGCGTATGCGGGATAATCCTAAGGGATTCTTTAAACCTTCCGTCACAACGCTGATGAACCTTTCTGCGAAGCTTCCTTTCCGTGTACTTGAGGATTACGAAAATGGGCTGGGGGTTTACCATGATATCACCGGAGAAGGGCTGCGTAAAAAAGGCTTGGATGTACCTGTGTACACACCAGAAGAAGCGGCTGATAACCTTCATCGGATAAGCAGGGAGTACGATTTTACACTGTTTGAATTTTTTGTATCGGATCTTGCTGGGCATAGCATGGACATGAGCGAAGCTGTAGAGATATTGGAACGGATGGATTGCTTTATCGGAAGCCTTATGTCAAAAATGGATTTGAACAGGGAGGTTCTGATCATTGTTAGTGATCACGGGAATATAGAAGATTTATCGGTATCCACTCATACCATGAATCCCGTACCGGTTTTTTTTATCACGAAAATGGATATCCGTCAAAGTCTAAAAATCGATAAAATTACCGACGTTTTTTACACAGTGCTGAAACTGTTTAATGATTGGTAACAAGAAATCTCCCACCTCTATAGGTGGTGGGGGTAAGTTACAAAAGAGATACAAAACAAAGGGCAGACATGTGATCTGAAAAGCATAAGAACATGGGTCTGAAAGCCTGGAATGCCGCATACAATGAATAGAAAAACTGCGGTGAGTTAGCGGCCTGCACAAAAGTGCAGAAAACACCGTTGGCTTTAACCGCCTTGCGGAGGCGATATGGAATATGCTTTTGATCAAACGGCCAGCAGATACGGTCATTCGTGTTTATCGTGCACCCGATGTATCGATGCTGTATCCACAGATAATCGGACATGAAAGTATTCAAGCCAATACAAGAATGAATATCACTATCCGAAACCGAACCATGGATCTGGTACGATCACTTATGCAGCCTGATATGAAAACAACAATCGACGGCTCGTTTGAAATAAAATGTAATCAGAGGGGCATTCTAAGCCTGATGTTAATAGGATTGGCTGAATTTGGAGGAGCCCATCCGATGACAAAAGTTGTTTCACTGACAATGGATACTGCTACAGGAGTGAATTTCAACCTTAACCAACTGTTCCAGCCAGATGGGAGATATATCGGGATCATCAATGAAGAGATCCGTAGACAGATCCAGCAAAGAGAGATTCCATTACTGGATGATTTTAAGGGTATTTCACCCACACAGGACTACTATGTGTCCGACAGTGTGATTGTAATCTATTACCAGCTTTATGAACTAGCACCATATGCAGCCGGTTTTCCTTATTTCCCGATTCCTCTTTTCATGCTGACGGATGCCATCCCGGAAGGTGGTCTGTTATCCCGCTTGAATTACTTCATATGATTTCTGCCAAGCCGGGGACAATGCAAACAGAAAGCAAAAGATACATTTGATAAAGGAGAGAACGATGAGAAACATTAAAATGATAATACAATATGACGGTACGAAATATAATGGATGGCAGCGCCTGGGAGATACCGACAAAACTATACAGGGCAAGCTGGAGCAGGTATTAACGCGAATGAGCGGTACAAACACCGAAGTGATTGGGTCGGGCAGGACCGATGCCGGGGTCCACGCAATTCATCAGGTAGCCAACTTCTTTACAGAAGATGCACGTACAGAAGAAGAAATCCAAGCTTATCTGAATCAATATCTACCCGACGATATAGCCGTTAAGCAAGTAACGGAAGTTCACGCCCGCTTTCATTCAAGGCTCAATGCTGTATCAAAGACATACATGTATCGGATATGGAATCTTCCGTATTCAGAACCCTTTATCCGTAAGTATAGCCTTCACATTCCTGAACCTTATCTAAAGGTTAGGGCCATGAGGAAGGCAGCTGGATACCTTATTGGGAAGAATGATTTTACTAGCTTTGTGTCCAGAGCCTCTAAAAAAAAGTCAAACATCCGCACGATTACTGACATCGGATTTGAAAAAAAGGAAGGTCTGGTGGAGATCCGCATCATAGGGGATGGTTTTTTATATAATATGATTCGTATTATTGTTGGCACATTATTGGAGGTTGGACTTGGCAAAATGGAACCAGAAAAAGCAGCTGAAATATTGGAAAGCCATGATCGGCAAATGGCAGGTCCTACGGCACCACCTCATGGATTGTTTCTGCTGGATGTGAAATATCCAGAAGACGATGAAACGATAGCAGAAGCCTCCCAGTGAACAATTTTCGTGTGTATTCACTTCTTAGCCGAGCGGTGGAGGAGAGAAATCATCTTCCACCCGCTCTGCACAACTTTAATGTAGTTGCAAGCGTTGGCACGGATGTCAGTCTATCTTTTTTAAAAACCTGACAGTTACCTCATCTTCTGATACGGATACCAGAATTTCAACAGGGTAATCCTTTGTGTTCTTAAAACGTAAATCCTTACTGTTATAAACGACCGTAGCATCCTTACCTTCAGGAACATAGGGGACAGGTTCAGAGTGCCTATGACGCTCGATTATTTCCATATCCGATTTCAGTGCTGCATTATACATTGTGCTTGATATCTGACAGATTCCTCCTCCGATACCCTTGCCCTTTTGACCGTTTCCTTTCAGGATCGGTGCTTCTTCGTAACCCTTATCATCGGTTCTTTTTCCTAACGCACTGTTAAAGGAAAAAACCTCTCCCGGCTCCAGGACGGTATGATTCAGTTCATCGGCTGCAATTTTAATATTTTTTACACGGTTTTCATCCTTATTCAAAATCTCTGTTGCATAGCTGCTGATTTCGTTTGAGTCTTTTTCTTTTGCTTTAGGTGTAGGTGTCACAGTTACCGTTGGTAATTGCATGGGTGTATTCTGTACGTTGTTTGGTTCGTTCTCCATAGCATTATAGGGTACTTCCTGTTCTTTTTTACCCGGGCACGCGGTTAAAATCATCATGGTCAGGAATAGAAACAATATCAGGTTTGCTTTTTTGAACATCAGTCATCACCTCTTCATATTTTTCGATATAACCTGTTTATCATGCGAAGTAAATATTGGCTGTGTTTTTAAAAGGTATTTTCAAAAATAATTTAAAAGACGTCACGAAAGACGCACGTTCAAGGTTGTAGTTTATATTCAGGTATGCGCGGTGTTTTCCTTCAATCGTATTACCATTGTATGGGCGCACCTGTGAATGGATCCAAAGTATAACAATTCAAGTGTTGAATATTTACATAAATATCTTGCAAAAGGATACCGGAGATGTTATAGTAAAGATGTTAGTCGATCTAATACTCGAATGGATATATTTTTTAGGCATGTCTCCTTCTATTTATTAAGGTACAATGTCAAAGAGTTTTATCCAAAATAAATTGAAGGAGGTATTTTGATATGGCGGACAAAACAATTGTATGCAAGGATTGCAACACCGAATTTATTTTTACTGAAGGGGAACAGGAATTCTACAAAGAAAAAGGTTTTGAAAATGAACCCCAAAGATGCCCGGATTGCAGAAGGGCAAGAAAACAGCAAAGAAATGCAAACCGCATGAACAATAACAGATGGTAAAAAAGAGAGCTTCGCTCTCTTTTTTTTATACCGTTGTATTGGATATATTTTTAATCCCATTCATATAGTAATTAATATAATCATGCAACAGATGGAAGGAAGCCCATATGTTCATTATTATTCGATTAAGACGGTATATTCTGATCCCCTTTCTTTTTTTGACCATTTTTTGCGTGCTTTTGATATTTGCCAGGCATGAGGATGAACTGTTTTCATGGGAAACGGTTCCAGTCAACAGTGAGCTTACAGAAGAATATACACCTGTTGTCGAAGAAATTATTACCCTGCGCAATCAGGCAATGCTGGCAAAAGATTTTAGCATGATTGAACCGCTGTATAATACGAAAACAACCTATGGAATTTGGGCATATGAGCATGAAGTAAAGAAGATAAAATACCTTCACAACTGGGCAGATAAACAGGGAGTTATTTTTAAGGATATCAGTACGTTTTTCAAGGTCAGGTGGGTGAAAGAAAAAAACGGAAAAATGACGGTTAATTTCTCCGCCATTACCGAATACATCTACGAGTATGAAAATTCACCGGATGTGCTTAATTCTATGAGAATAGCGACCTATCACGTACTGGATCTTTCCGCAGGGCTTGAAGACTATGTTATAACCAGAGAGTGGTATACCGATCCTTTTGCCGATTCGTTAAACCTAGATAACATAAAAACCGAGGATAATAAAGCCTTCATCATGACACAGGAAAAACGAGACTTTTCAAATCTGAACGAGCGACGTCTGGGGGCGGTGGAATATGCAAAATTGTACTGTGGCGCAAGTGATAATGAAGATTATTTTTTTCTTTACAACAAACAATATAAGAACTATAACGGATCGGGAGGAGACTGCGCTAACTTTGCATCCCAGGTGCTCCATGAAGGCGGAAAATTCCGAAAAACAAGCGGATGGAACTATGAAAAGGATGGAAATCGTGCCTGGGTGAACGCACAGGGGTTTAAAGATTATTTGATATATAGTGGCAGAGGCTCTCTGATTATCCATGGTACCTATGATAAGCTTTTGAAGCTTTCATATAAATTATTGCCCGGGGATATCATTGCTTATGAGAAGAAAGGAAAGGTGGCTCATATTTCAGTGGTTACGGGAGCAGACTCAAGAGGATATGCATTAGTGAGCTGCCATAATACTGATCGTTTCATGGTTCCCTGGGACCTTGGATGGAGTGATAAGGGCATCAAGTTTTGGCTAATCCGGGTAAATTACTAAATTTATTTATCAAATGTTCCTAAGATACAGTGCCCTAAAGGCCACGAATAGAGGAAGTGTATTATCGGTTTGGCGCACAATTTTCGCAAGCGCTCATTGAATGCAGGATTCTGCCAGGGAGTAATACGTGAATAAGTAAATGAAGGACTGCCAGGCAGCCCTTCTATTATGCGCTTTCTTCTTCTTCTCTTACCTTCTCTCTGATCTTTTCAAATGATTTTTTTGCTGCTTCTACTACTCTCTCATCTTCTTCATTTTCCATCAGGAATCGGACAAATTCCAAAGCTCTTCCTGAACCGATTATTCCGAGCGACTCAACTGTGGCAAGACGGATGTCCGGGCTGGGGTCCCGTAGTAGGTTGGATAGAGGATTAACAACTTCAGGGTCTTGAACAGCCGCCAAAGCGCGTATGGCACGGATTCGGACTTCAGTGTCGCCATCGTTGATAGCTCCCAAGAGTTTCTTCGACTTCTTTTTCTTTTCCCATTTCTCAATCTTACTTAAAGAAATGCCCATGATTGAAACCTCCTTTTTATTATTATAACTTAATTATATACCAAAATCAGGGTGAAGACCATACGATTTTCCGGTACTGATTATATCAGCAATATCCTGCATGGAAGAAATGCTCTGGACAGGGCATGTGGTTTAGTCATATAGACATTCAATTGCCTGATGCATTTCAAATGCGGTTTGGAACCTTTCTTCAGGGTTTTCGGAAAGAGCTTTGTGAACAGTGTCAGACAATAGAAATGGCACTGCGGGGTTTCTTTGGAGCAAAGGTAACAGTTTTCGTTCGGAATCATTCGTTCCCGTGTTTGCTGATAGTTTAGATCCGTTTATTCTGTACGATTCTTCAGCAAAGGGATAAGTACCGGTAAGAAGATAATATAGAACAACGCCTGCAGAATAAATGTCAGCCTGTGGCTGTAACTGATGGTTATTGTCGAAAAGCTCTGGAGCTTTGTATCGTTTTGTTTCCCATGAATCTGACTTTTTCATGGAAAGACCTGTGTTTTCGTAGACCTGTGCTAAACCAAAATCGCTTATTCTGGCCACATCATTGCCATGGCTGTCCTTTTTGAACATGATGTTTGTTGAATTGATCTGCCCATGAACAATATTCATTTCATGACAATAACGCAGCCCGGATAAAATGTCACAAACCAACCGACAGGCCGCTTTCCAAGCCATGGGGCCAAACCAGTTGTTTTTTAGATAGTCGTCCAAATTTCCCTCAGGCATATACTCATAAATGAGGTGTATTCTGTTGGCGATTACCAGATATTCATACATCCTTACAATATTGGGATGTGCCAGTGAATGTAAAACTTCAATTTCATGTTTCAGGTATTGCATATCCTCTTCGATAGAGGAGGACAATCCGGGTATAATCGTTTTTATTGAAGCCAGCATGCCGCTTTCTTTGTGCCTGGCCAGATAAACCAGCCCCATGCTGTCTTCGTTTAGCTCTTTCAGGATATGATACGCCTTAAGGTCTTTCAAATCATGTTGGTTTGAATAACAGGAAGCGCATTTATCACATATAAATACTGGAAAACCGTATGCTTGCAGCTCGGAAAGTGTGATTTCAACGGAGATGAAATCCCCACAGGTAATACATTTCACATCTGTATTGTGAAAAAGCTGAATTTCGGGTACAACAACTGAGTAATAGTCTGATCGGGGCGAAGGAATGGAAGTGGCAGCTTCGATCTGCGCACAATTGAATTTGAAATCATCGGGAACTTGCTGGTCTTCTGCGTCCTTCTGAGCAGGATGACTTTGACTGCTGTTCTGAACATCTTGCGACGTAAAGGAAGGATCATCGGTGACTTCAAAGGCAACATCCAGCCTAAAAACAGTGTTGCCTGCAATGATGAGGTCCCCGTCAAACAGTTCTGTTTCTTCATTATGAACTGGAAGCAGCATATTATCCCTTTGAATCAATGTTCCATTGGTGCTGTTGTTGTCCCGGATAAAAAATCGGGGTGGCTTGTAGTCTATGAAAAAATGCTGACGGGATGTTAGGTATTCACAGGGATCTACCTTAAAATCAACTTTTCTGTCAGTTCCGCCTCTGCCAATACAATAAGAGCAGGGGTTATTTAAAACCAATTTATTATCCTTGTCATACCCCTTTATGACAACAAGATAGCCTGCCATGACGCCTCCTAACAAATTCGAAGGTTATAAGAGAATTATACCATTTTTTTCTCCTAAATGTAAGGGACAGTGAGAGGGCTGATGGAAATAGGCAAAAAACTTCAGAAAAACCCACTTTCTGATAAGAAGTGGGTTCTAATTTGGTGCGAGTGATGGGACTTGAACCCATACGCCATACGACACACGGCCCTCAACCGTGCCTGTCTGCCAATTCCAGCACACTCGCGTATTCATTTTCAGTTAGCAAACAGCAAAATTGATATTTTACTGTTATTGTGAAGCCATCAAACAATACCTGTTAACCCAAGCTATATCTCTGTATTTCAGCGATCAAAGCTGTTGTTTCCAAGGGCATCACAGCAAAAATAATTATACATGGGAATGTGAAGCGTGTCAAGTGGTTTTTGTGGTAATTCATCCGCAGCGAGTGGGAGAGAGCGTGGTTGAGAAAAACTTCTATTGTATCAAACGCTTGTATCTGGTACAATTTAGATGATTAATTTATGGAAACAGAAGCACCGATGAATCGAGGGATGAATAATGGCAGGTTTTTTTGGCTTATTTGATTATACGAAGGAAGGTCCGGGTGTTCCAAAGGATGCACCGCCAA
>LSQX01198528.1_pt1 | contig 19244 bp, 16 predicted proteins | sample 654561 | NCBI WGS metagenome assembly LSQX01 (sample SAMN04489861, study PRJNA283612) | anaerobic digester metagenome | isolation source: 4 biogas reactors fed with cattle manure at either 37C or 55C with and... | place: Denmark: Kongens Lyngby | collected 2014
ATATGGAGGTGCATAAGCCAGTTCCAGCTCCGTCAAGTCCGTAACAGTTCCGTTCATTCCTATTACAGAGGCTATAACGTCAATTCTTTTGTCCACGCCTTCATACCCCAATACCTGTGACCCCAAGATCTTGCCTTCATCGTTAAAAATCAGTTTAATTGTTATGGGCAAAGCTCCGGGATAGTATTCTCCGTGAGAATTGGGATGAATGGTAACGGTTTTGTATTCAATATTGTTACGTTGCAGCGTTTTTTCATTTGCTCCCGTGCTTCCCGCAACCAAATCGAATATTTTTAATATGGAAGTACCCTGGGTGCCTTTATATTCTGTTGGAATGCCGCAGATATTATCAGCCGCTATACGCCCTTGTTTGTTTGCCGGGCCTGCAAGAGGTATTGCGGAAACCTTTTTTGTTACATAGTCTGTTATTTCTATGGCATCCCCTGCAGCGAAAATGCCTTTTATATTTGTTTCCATCTTATTATTCACGACAATATGGCCTTTAGGCCCCAAATTTATACCGGAATCCTTTAAAAAACCTGTATCCGGTGAGACACCGATTGACAGAAGAACCATATCAGCAGTTAATTTTTTTCCGCTGTTTAGGGTTATCTCGATTACATTGCCTTGTTCCCCAAAGGATTTTACACCATCACCCAAAATAAGTTTTACGCCGTTTTGTTCCATTTCTTTTTCCGCTATAACTACAGTATCGGAATCAAAAGGAGCTAAAATATGCGGCACTGCTTCAACCAAAGTTACATCCAATTTTCTTTCAATCAGGTTTTCTGCCACTTCAACTCCGATAAAACCACCGCCTATGACAACGGCCGATTTTGGACTATTGTTGTCAACATATTCTTTAATCCTGTCAGTATCGGGTACGGTTCTAAGTGAAAATATCTTTGCGCTGTCGATTCCGGGTATTCCCGGTTTGATTGGCTTAGCCCCGGGGGATAAAATGATGTAATCGTAGCTTTCTTCATATACTTCACCGTCGGATTTTTTTACTGTAATTGTTTTTGATTCGGAATTTATTGTTGTGACATCACTCAGCACCCTTATGTCTATGTTATACTTATTGGCAATATCATCTGCAGTGTTGATTAACAATTTGTCTCTTTCTTTTATATGCCCTCCTATATAATAAGGCAGCCCGCAATTTGCATAGGAGACGTATTCTCCCCGCTCAAACATAATTATTTCCGCTTCTTCGTCAAGCCTTCGCAGCCTTGTTGCTGCAGTCGCACCTCCGGCTACACCGCCGATTATTAACACTTTTTTAGCCATTTTAATACCCCCATACTTATTTTAAATTTTTAAGAATTAAAAATTGCATCCAACACGGTACCGATTCTGTCATCGGAAATGCTGTAAGTAACCTCCAAGCCATTTCGTTTGCCGCTCACCATCCCCGCAGCCTTAAGTTTTTGCAGGTGTTGGGATATGGTTGACTGAGGGATTTCGAGACAGGATTGCATATGACTCACATTGCAGGAACCACTTTCATAAAGACCTTTAACAATACATAATCTCACCGGGTGAGCCAATACCTTTAAAAATTCAGCAGTATCCCTGTACTTTTCAAAATCCTTATTCATAAATTCACCTCATTTCATGGACTGTAACATTATTTAATCTAGAATATTATGTAAAAATCAGAAGATATATAAATATATATCTATATATTCATATATTACAATATTATAATATCATATCGTTAAATTAAAATCAATGTACATAAAAAATATTTTAGAAAAACAATATTTTTGTCACTGCTCATGCGTTTTCAACTTAGCGCATTGAAAGGGGGCTCTGCTCCCTCGCCAGATACAATCTGCCATTAGTAACGCATTAGTCCATACTAATTTTGTGTTATTCTGAATGAAATGAAGGTTCTTAAGACTTAAGCCCCAAAAGTGATTCTTTTTATAGACTGTATAATAGTAAGATAATGTGACAATACGAAAAATCCGGCAAAACTATTTGCCGGAAATATATAGCGATTTGAGCCGATTTATTTTAACCCCTTTTTCCATGAACTTTTCCTCGTATTCTGTCGGGATGTTTTCGAAATCCTTTTCTTTTACCAAATCATAAGAAATATCTGTTATGCAGAAACCTGATGTTTCAATCTCCTCAACACTGTAGTCAAAAAAAGGTCTGTTATCGGTTTTAAGTATTATTTGAGAATTATCTTTCAGAAAATCCTTATATTTTTCCAAAAATCTTTTACTGGTAAGGCGTCTTTTTTCATGACGTGCTTTTGGCCAAGGGTCAGGAAAGTTTATGAATAACCTGTCAATTTCATTTTTACCGAATACTTCATTTATATTTTCTATATTAAAGGGTAACAGTCTAATGTTTTTTACATCCTCAATAAGAATTTTTTTCAGTGCCATATACAGAACTTCATTTTTAGAATCAATACCGATAAAGTTTATATCCGGATTCCGTTTTGCGTTGTTTAAAATGAATTGGCCTTTGCCGGTACCCAATTCTACATAGACTGGCCTGTTATTATCAAAGTATAAATTCCATTTATCCTTTTTATTTTCGGGTTTGAATAAAACTATATTTGGGTTTTTTAACATCGTCTCCAAAGCCTTTGGTTTTGTTCTTAATCTCATGGTACCTCCTAAATTAGAATATAAATATAAATGTATTATATACCTTATTATCTGAATTTCCAACTTACAATAAAATTGTTGAATTTTGCAATGTTTTGTCTTAAATGTTTTCTTGTGTAAGCATTGTAACTATATGGACAAGTCTGGCAATTTATATGATAATTAGTAGTAATAGCATAATTATCTTTTCAGCCTAATAAATATATTTTAGGAAGGAGATGTTTTTATGAAAAAGAAGTTAAACCTGTCTACAAAGATACTTATAGCCTTGATCATAGGTATTTTTGTAGGAATCGTGCTTCAGGGTTCCCCGGACATTGCCAATAATTTCATAAAACCTTTCGGGACTTTATTTTTAAATCTTATTAAGCTCATTGTCGTACCTTTGGTTTTAGCATCTTTGGTTGTAGGGACATTTGGCTTGGGGGATGTCAAAAAAATAGGAAAAATCGGTGGCAAAACATTGGCTTACTTTTTATTGACTACAGCTTTTGCAGTTATTTTGGGACTCATACTTGCTAATTTACTTAAGGTTGGAGCAGGATATACAATCCCTGTTGATGCAGCTGCAGATGCAAAGGAAATACCGAAATTTGTTGACACGTTACTTAACATTATCCCAACAAATCCATTTAAGGCGGTAGTTGACGGAAACATGCTTCAAATCATAGTATTTGCCCTAATGCTTGGAACCAGCATAATGGCTGTGGGAGAAAAGGGTAAACCTTTACAAGCAGGATTTGAAGGCCTGGCAGAAGCAATGTATAAGATGACCGGTGCCATTATGGAATATGCACCCTACGGTGTTTTTGCATTGATCGTTCCTGTTGTTGCAGTACATGGTCCCAAAGTACTGTTGCCTTTGCTGAAAGTCATAGTGGTGGTATATTTAGGTTGCATTCTCCATGCTGTTTTGGTTTATGGCGGATCACTTAAGATTATAGCAAATTTCAGCCCCATCAGATTTTTCAAAACCATCGCACCTGCATCCATATTTGCATTTACAACGGCCAGCAGTGCAGCAACTTTACCTCTTACAATGAAATCAACGGAAGAAATGGGTGTTCCCAAATCCATTACAAGTTTTGTCATACCATTAGGAGCTACCATTAACATGGACGGTACAGCACTCTACCAAGGGGTCTGTGCATTTTTCATCGCACAAGTCTATGGTCTTAATCTTACAATAGGACAGCAGTTGACTGTAATACTGACAGCGACACTTGCCTCCATCGGGACTGCCGGTGTGCCCGGTGCAGGGCTCATCATGCTCACTATGGTGCTGCAGGCAATCGGGCTCCCCTTGGAAGGGCTGGCTCTGATTGCAGGGATAGACAGGATACTCGATATGGCAAGAACATCGCTTAATATAACAGGCGATGCTGCCTGCGCTATTGTAGTCGCTGCCTCTGAAAAAGAATTGATAACGGATGTACCTAAAGAAATATCGGCATAGTGATTCTGGGCGCTGGGCGCTGGGCTTCGGTCTCTGGGCTCCGGGCGCCGGGCTCTGGGCTCTGGGCGCTGGGCGCTGGACGCTGGGCTCTGGATTCCAGCTACTGGACTTTGGACTAATCGAAAAAATTAAAAACTGCGTGCTTATATACTGCACGCAGTTTTGTGTTGTTATTTCCCTATAAACATTTGTGTATATATAAAACTGCCGTCTCCTTTTGGTGCGATACCCACGCCTAACTCCGTAAAGTTTGGGTTTAAGATATTTTTTCTATGCCCTTCCGAACCCATCCAGGCATTATGTGCCCTGTCGGCAGTTGAGTTTTGTGCCAGGTTCTCACCTGCATACATATAATTTATTCCGAAATCTCTCATCATATCAAAAGGTGAGCCATAAGTGGGGGATTGGTGGCTAAAATAATTATTGTCCACAAGGTCCTTTGCCTTGAGTCTTGCGAGTTTTGTCAGATCATTGCTTGCTTTTAATGCAGGTGCACCGATTTTTGTTCTTTCCGAATTACATAAATCAAATACTTTCTTTTCCTCTGCGGTCATTACCCCGGTACCCACAGAGTCTTCAGTTGTGGCATCGCCTCTTGGTTTATCCTTCGAAGCGGACGGCGTCCTTGGTATTTCAGGTACCGTGGGTGTGCCCGGAGATGTGGGTGAGCCCGGATTATCCGGTGTCCCCGGTATAGCGGGTTGACCCGGTACATTCGGTGTGCCCTGGGTACCCGGATCATGTGGAACCCCGGGTGTTACCGCTTGGCCGTTAATTATAAGGGATGGCACATTGGGTATTTTCTTTGTTCCCATATTTTCAAAAAAAGGTTTCAGTTGGCTTTCTTTTATGCATCCTATTGAAGTAGCATTTGGCACTTTTACAATATACCAGCCATCGGTTTTTCCATATACATTAAGCTGATCACCGGTTTTTACTTTTCCCAAAGTGGAAAAACTATCACCGGGTCCTGATTTAATTTCAGCGTTCTGTGTAGCAATTTTTCCAATGCTCATATCAATTCTTTCATAAATCGTTGAAATCATCTTGTCAAGGTTCACATCACCGACACCGGCGTGGGGTGGTGGAACGTGAGGTTTTTGAATCCCTTGCGGCGGCGAAATCTTTCTTGTTCTTGGTGCGCAACCACTTATAAGGAGTAAGCATAAAAAAATTGCAACAAGCTTCCTATATTTATTCATTAAATAACTCCTTTCTGAATTTTTAAGAAAGAAAAATTTCTTCCTTATACTATTTTGCATATATTGTTGAAAATTATAACGATGCGCTAATATGTCCCTTCATTTAAATTATGGAAAATTTGAATCGCTAAAGCGGTTATATGTTAAAATACACCAAAAAAAATTAAAGTAAAACAATTGAACTGATGATATAATGATGATGTAGATATTTTTGAAAAATTTTAGGAGGTAATTATGCCGATATATGTACAAGCACTATTTATATTTATTGCGCGGATAACTGATGTATCTATGGGAACCTTAAGGACTATACTTTTAGTTAAAGGTAATAAAAAAATTGCAGCTATCCTTGGTTTTTTTGAAGTAATGATTTTTTTAATGGTACTGGGTAATGTCGTGGGTAATATTGATAAACCATTGCTTATCATCGCTTATTGCGGTGGATTTGCCTGCGGTAATCTGCTGGGAGGAACCATTGAAGAGAAGCTTTCACTTGGAAAAGTGTCTGCGGAAGTGGTGTTAAAAGAATGTTACGAAGAAGCGGTGCAATCGTTACGAGATGAAGGTTTTGGAGTTACAATTTTTGAAGGAATGGGGTTGGAAAGTAAATCCTATGCTTTAAAGGTTACTCTTGAAAGGAAAAACATAAATAAGGTTAGGAATATAATAAAAAAAGTTGACCCCCATGCTTTCATTACAATTTTTGATATAAGATCAACTGCAGGTGGGCATTTTGTACCTATTAAAAAATAAGAAAATATAGTACAAGGTAATGATGCATCTATTCTATGCAGTGTACACGTTGTTTACTTAATTTTCAAAGTTAGAAATTTTGATATTCGATAAAGATAGGTTTATGTAAATTATCAATAAGATCCATAATTCTACTTATAATGACCTTTTTAGTTTAAGGATTCTTTGCTATTGGGGTTAAAAAGTGACTTAAAAAATGTTATATTCAGCTCGGACAGTAGCATTGCAAATATTATAAGAACACCGCCGAAAACACCTTTTACCCCTAATTGTTCATTTAGCAAAATTCTGGAAGTGATGGCGCCAAAGACAGGCTCCATTGTAAATATAATAGCTTCATGGGTTGCGGTAGTGTATTTCAGCGCAACAATTTGTACTAAAAAACCGAATGCTGTACACAGGACACCCATGAATAACAAGGAACCAAAGCTTATTAGGGAAATATTCCTCGGGAAAGTTTCTAAGGAGACGGCCGCAATCGTGCCAAAACCTGCAACAAAAATCATGTGAAGCAATGAAAGTAAAATAGCATCATGTTTTTTAATATAAACAGAAGAAAGGATCAGATGCCATGCGCAGCAATTTGCGGATAAAACCATAAGAAAATCGCCAATATTAAAACTAAGCCTTCCACCGTCAAAGCTCAAAATAAAAAGGCCCAGTGCAGCCAAAAATGTGCTGATTACGATTTTAGTTTGTATATTTGTTTTAAGATAAAAATATGAGTAGAAAGGCACCAGTATTACTGCCAAACCGATAAAAAAACCGGCTTTTGATGCGGTGGTGTATTGCATACCAATTGTTTGAAATATATAGGTTGCAAATTGCAATAAAGCAAGCACCAAAGCAGGTTTCATAATACTTTTGCTGATATATTTTAGTTTTTTATAAAAAATCGCTGATAGGAGGGAGCCGGCGATTATAAACCTTAGCGCTATAATATACATTGGTGTTATAGTTTGGAGGGCGAATTTTGTTACGGGAAAACCTGCACCCCAGATAACTGTGACCAAGAGCAAAACCAAATCAGCCTTATAAGATTTTTTCATGATTGTCTCCTATCTAAATTAAATCATTAAATCCTTTGGATATTTCACACAGCTTTGGTGTCATCCTGAATGATATGAAGGATTCTAAGAGCCTTCTACAAGCCTTCTACAAGCCTGGAATATAACATTTAACTCAACAATATGTGTAAATTTATAGTGTCTAACTGTAACTATTATAGCAGAAGCATTTGTAGAACAGAAGTATTTTCAGCATGTCAAATGATATTGACAGATATTGCAGTTATTTATATAATTAGAAACATAACAGACAAAAGCAATGACGGAGAAAAGTAACAGAAAACAAACCTCATAGAGAGCCGGCGGATGGTGCAAGGCGGCAGGTTAAATCTGTGAAATACACTTCCAAGCTGTAGGCTGAAACTTTTAAGGAGTAGGCCGTGACGGAGTCTTCCACCGTTATAATGGAAGGGAATATATCTGTATTCTTAATGAGATGGGCATTTTGCCAATTAGGGTGGTACCGCGAGCCATTCGTCCCTATAATGGGATGAATGGCTTTAATATTGTAAAAAATATTTAACATGTTGATATGGTTATGGATAAAAATTTTTATAGGGATATAAGTATATATTATAAAGCACAGGAGGAACAAAAAATGGAAAAAAGAAATGTATTTGATATTTTATTAGAGAGGGGTTTTATAGAACAAGTCACACACGAAGAAGAATTGAGAGAACTGTTAGGAAAAGAATCCGTTACTTTCTATATTGGCTTTGACCCCACAGCTGACAGTTTACATGTAGGCCATTTTGTTCAGATGGTTGTCATGGCACATATGCAGCATGCCGGACACAGGCCTATAGCACTTCTTGGTGGTGGAACTACCATGGTGGGGGACCCCAGCGGAAGAACCGATATGAGACAAATGTTGACACAGAAAGAAATCAATGCAAATGCGGAGAGATTTAAAGTACAATTTCAAAAGCTTATTGATTTTAGCGAAGGAAAAGCCATTATGGATAATAATGCTAATTGGCTTCTTGATTTGAACTATGTTGATTTTTTAAGAGAAATAGGAGTGCATTTTTCTGTAAATCGTATGCTTACGGCCGAATGTTATAAAAGCAGATTGGAAAAGGGGCTTACTTTTATAGAATTTAATTATATGTTAATGCAGTCCTATGACTTTTTGGAATTGTACAGAAGATATAATTGTAAACTTCAAATGGGCGGAGACGATCAATGGTCAAACATTATTTCCGGCGTAGATCTGATTAGGAGAGTTGACGGTTCATCCGCCTATGGAATGACCTTTGCCCTTTTAACAACCAGTGAAGGCAAAAAAATGGGAAAGACTCAGTCAGGAGCCGTGTGGCTTGACCCGGAAAAGACGAGTCCCTTTGAATTTTATCAGTATTGGAGAAATATTGATGATGCAGATGTAGAAAAATGCCTTGCCCTTCTTACTTTTATACCTATGGATGAGGTACGAAGACTTGGTTCTTTGCCCGGTAACAAGATAAACGAAGCCAAAACCGTATTGGCCTTTGAAATAACAAAACTGGTCCATGGTGAAGAAGAGGCGGTAAAAGCTAAAAATGCTGCAGAGGCACTGTTTGGCACCGGCGGTGATATGGATCACGTACCAACGACGGAATTAAAACGTGAACTTTTCAGTGAAGGTGTAAATATTATTGATTTATTGGTGCTGACCGAATTGGTGCCGTCTAAAGGTGAAGGTAGAAGATTAATAAATCAGGGCGGATTATTGTTGAGTGAAGAAAAGGTAGAGGACATAGATCGCACAGTATGCGAGGATGATTTTGAAGATGGTGCGTTGATTCTAAAAAAAGGCAAAAAGACATATCATAGAGTGCTTATGAAATAACAGAAAACGTAGTAATATAAAAGAAGATGGGGGTGCTTAATTTGCTGCCCCATCTTTTTTTATATTCTATTACTATATTTCTTTATTTTATATGAAACATGGATAAAGTCACTGCGCACAAATTTATTGTGCATCTTTAAGCGCCTTATTGGATAATTCGATAAAATGTTGACCAGAGCCTGTCGCTCCACCTGTTGCATCCACTTTTGAAGGGTCCTGTTTTTCCACAAGTTGCTGGCCGAATTTTTCGTATACGGCAACTACATCAACTTTGTTAATGTTCATAAAGTTTTCTTTATATTCTTCATCTTCTGTTTTAAAGGTTTTGGTTTCAGCTGAGTATTCATTATATTTAGCATCTTTTATTTTGCCGTTTTCTACGATAATTGTAACTTCCGGTGTCCATCCTTTGTCATCCGTCTCGCCTTTTGCAGTATATGTGCCATCCTTATAAGTCATTCCGCCTTCTTCACCTTGGCCAGGTGAAGGTTCTGAAGACGGCGGCGGTCCCGGTGCAGGTTCCGGTGTACCGTTTTTGGGTGTGCACCCTAATGCAAAAACTAATATTAGGATTATCATCAAAAACAATTGGTTTCTCTTTTTCATTTCTTTCCCTCCTTGAGGTTTTTTTTAATTTTTTATTATCTGACAGTAAATTTGCTGCCAGAATAAGGTTTTTTAATTATAGCATAACTTGACAAATAGTATCAATATAAAAAGTTTTTATTAAAAATAGTTTAACCCGAAAAATTCATTTTATTAGATAAAATTTGCTAAATTGAAAAACTATCGGAACATAGGGCTCATAGTGGTATACTAATAGACAACAGATATAAAAGGGGGATTACCAATGGATACGCCGGAGTTAGAGGTTCATTTAAATAAGATTGCACATAATGCCAAGTTTATTAAAAACCTGTGCGACAATAATCAAATAGATGTTTGCATTGTAACCAAGGGGTTTTGCGCCCGGATGCCAATTGTAAAAACCATAGTGAATTCAGGGATAAACTTTTTGGCGGATTCAAGAATACAAAACATAATTAAAGTAAAAAATCAGATACCGGATATCAGATATATGTTAATAAGGATACCAAAAATAAGTGAAGCAAAGGATGTAATTCAGTATGCCGATATAAGCCTTCAATCTCAGTTGGAAATAATCAAGGTCTACTCTGACATTGCTGTGGCTAAGGGAAAGATACATGAGATTATTCTTATGGTGGATGTGGGTGATCTGCGAGAAGGTGTTATGCCTGAAAATGTTTTGGATACAGTCGAAGGCATATTAAAAATGGAAGGGATAAGACTTATAGGTGTAGGTACCAATGTAGGATGCTACGGCGGTGTTATGCCTACAGTGGAAAACTCTGAGGCTTTGGTTAAAATTAAAAAAGATATAGAAGAATATTTTGATATAGAACTGAAATACATATCGGGCGGTTCCACTTGCACTACGAAACTTCTTCTAAAAGGCAGATTGCCAAAGGAGATCAATAATTTACGAATCGGGGAGGCAGTTATTTTGGGTGAGGATAGTACCGATGGAATATTTATTGACGGTTTGTATCAAGATGCATTTATACTAAATGCCGAAGTCGTAGAACTTATGACGAAACCTTCCGTTCCAATTGGGGAAGTCGGATACGATGCTTTTGGGTGTAAACCAGTTTTTTTGGATAAGGGGATGCGAAAAAGAGCTATTCTTTCGATAGGGCGCCAGGACGTTCGGATAGAGGCATTGACTCCGCTAATTAAAGGTGCGGAAATTTTGGGGGCCAGCAGCGACCATTTGCTTTTGGATATTACGGACTGCACGGAAAAGATAGCACCCGGAAGTATAGTGTCCTTTCGCTGTGCTTATTCGGCAGTGCTTACGCTTACCACTTCACCTTATGTTTATAAAAAATATGTGGAATGATACAGATTTCAGAACTCAGATCTCAGAACTCAGGGGATAGGAGAAATAGGCTCTGGGCTCTTGACACTGGTCTCTGGGTTTAGGGTCATTCTCACGGGTCAGGATCCTTTGGCAAGCCTCAGGATGACAACATCGGGTGATTAACACTGCATCGAAACTGTCATTCTTAACGCAGTGAAGAATCTTACCTTTTGCCTCTTGCCTCTGGATTCTTGCTTCTGGTGCTGGAGTCGGGCTCTGGGGCAGTGCCAAAACTGTCATTCTGAACGCAGTGAAGAATCTTACTCAGAGCTCAGAACTCAGATCTCAGAACTCAGAACTCAGAGCTCAGAACCCAGGGGCTAGGGCCATGAGTATTATAGGAGGGACATAATGAAAAATATTATAAGAAAAGAATTTGCTATTAAAGGTTTGCACTGTGCCAACTGTGCCGCGGAAATGGAAAGCGGTATAAACAAAATAATCGGTGTGAAAAAAGCTAATATAGATTTTATCGGCAAAAGACTTGTATTGGAATATCCAAATTCTATGGATGAGAATAATATAATAAATCAGACATCAAAAATAATGGATAATATAGAGTCAGGTGTAAGAATTATTGAAATGAATGATTATCAAAATATAGAATCCAGTGAAAAGAATGAAATTAAAATACAAGTGATTACTTTAATAGTTTCGCTATTGCTTTTTGCTATACCTTATATAGTGATGCTTCCAAACATATGGAGAATAATTTTTTATAGTGGTGCTTATGTCCTTGCCGGTAAGGAAGTTGTTTATAGAGCTGTAAAAAACCTTTTTAGTGGTAGGGTTTTTGATGAAAATTTCCTCATGACTATCGCAACTATCGGTGCTTTTGCTATTGGCGAATACCCGGAAGCAGCGGCTGTTATGATATTTTTTAACATCGGAGAACTTTTTCAGGATATTGCTCTTGATCGTTCGAGAAAATCTATAGAAACATTAATGAATATACGGCCGGACTATGCCAATATTATGGTAGAAAGTCAGATTCAGCAAGTGTCTCCGGAATCCGTATCAGTGGGAGATATTATTATAGTAAAGCCCGGTGAAAAAGTCCCCTTAGATGGTACCGTTCTAAAAGGAAATACAACTATTGATACGTCTGCCTTGACAGGAGAATCCGTCCCAAAGGATGTCAAGGAAGGGGACACTGTTTTGAGCGGCACCATCAATAAAAGCAGAATGATATCCATCAGGGTTGATAAGGAATATTCCGAATCCACAGTAACAAAGATATTGGACTTAGTAGAAAATGCAGCGTTGAAAAAAGCACCTACAGAGAATTTTATAACAAAATTTGCGAAGATATACACTCCCATAGTTGTTTTCGCTGCTTTGGCAATCATTATAATACCAACGGGGATATACGGAGTTGAAACTTTCAGCAAATGGTTTTATAGAGCTTTGGTATTTTTGGTAATATCCTGCCCCTGTGCCTTGGTTGTATCCATACCCCTCAGCTTTTTCGGCGGTATAGGCGGTGCTTCTAAAAAAGGCATTTTAGTTAAAGGCGGTAACTACTTGGAGGCTCTAAATAACATAGAAGCAGTGGTTTTTGATAAGACAGGAACATTGACCGAGGGTGTTTTTAAGGTTAAAGAAGTACATGCCGAAAACAACTATAAAGAAGAGGAATTGTTGCAATTCGCAGCCTTAGCAGAGAGTTACTCGGATCATCCCATTGCCTTATCTATCAAGGAGGCATATGGGAAAAGCGCGGACTTGTCCTTGGTTTCCGCCCATGAAGAGTTAACTGGGCAGGGGATTAAAGTAAATACAGAAATTGGTGATGTTTTGGCAGGAAACAGTAAACTTATGGATAATGAGGGTATCGAATATAAAAAGGTGGATTCCATAGGAACAATAGTTTATATCGCAATAAATGATATATATGCCGGATATATCATGATATCCGACAGTATAAAGCCTGATTCTTATGACTTAATAAAGGGGCTTAAAACGAAAAACATAAACAAAACAATAATGTTGACAGGCGATAATAAGGTTGTGGCAGAGACTATATCAGAAGAGTTAGGTCTCAATAAGGTATACTACGAGCTGCTGCCTCAAGATAAGGTCAGAATCCTTGAAAAAATAAAGGATGAGAAAAAAGGGAAAGGGAACATAGTTTTTATAGGCGACGGTATAAATGATGCACCTGTTCTTGCAATGGCGGATATAGGCATAGCCATGGGTGGGCTTGGTTCTGATGCAGCGATTGAGGCTTCTGATATAGTTCTTATGACGGATGAGCCTTCAAAACTGATAGAAGCTATAGATGTTGCCAAATTTACCAGAAAAGTCGTATGGCAAAACATAGCCTTTGCATTAGGGGTAAAAGGACTTGTTCTTATCTTGGGGGTTTTCGGCTTTGCTACTATGTGGGAAGCCGTATTTGCTGATGTGGGCGTTGCTCTGATCGCAGTTTTAAATGCCACCCGAGTAATAAAAATGAAATAGAGAATCAGTGTACAACTAATAGACCATAGGCTATAATTATTCATAGGTTAATCGGGAATACTCGGGTAGTGGATAGGGGTTACCGATTGCCGACAGATGTGTGTTTAGCAATTAAAGGAGGCGGACGTTATAAAAACACAGAAATGGATAATAGCTCTTTTGGTTATATCCTTGGGAATAAACATTAAAACAGGTCTTGATATGATTTCTATGAAAAACGAATTCTCAAGATTAAAAAACAGTGTCTATTCTATGAACAGTACAGTCAGCGGCGGCATATCAGGAAGCATATACCAGATAGAGCAGGCATTGAAAAAAGAAAACAGCCTGGTCAGTGATTTTCAATATGATTTTGTTGAAATGAAAGATAAAAGGGTCACATTTTCTTTAAAACTTAAACCAAGGATTTATAATAAAGGTGAAGATATATTTTTTATGTTAAAAGAAGGGAACAATGAGCCCATATTGATTCCCGCGGAAACAACGGATGAAATAAACTACACAGCAAATATTGATGTTTCGGTCTTTGACTCGTTAGAAATAGATTTGGTTGTCGTGTCTGGAGACACCAAAAAGACAGAAAGGCTGGAAAGTATATCATCCTCTGTGGAAAAATATGCTGCTGACATACAGGCAAGTCCAATGGGTGGCTCATATAGGTATCTGAAAGGTGAGGAATCCCTTTTTATTACGAATTACGAATATGGGCTATTCTATGATTTTCCATACTACGGCAAGGCTTTAACTTTAAAGGATGTAACTTTAAATATCGAGTTGAACGGCAAGGTAATAGACAAATTCTCAATGCAAGAGGATCGCAAGGGAAGGTATCAGCACTATCTAAAATTAGAAGGTTATAAAATTCCCTTTAAAGTTGGGGATAATGTATATTTTTATGTGACGGCACGTGATGATAATGGCTTTAACTATAAAGCAGGATTAGAGTCATGGACTATGACTTCGGAAGGCAATATATCCCCGGGGCATGATGTATTTGGCCAAAAGGAGATATACTGATGGATTAAAGCCGACCGGGATGTTCGCTGCTATCGGTCGGTTATCTTATTTTTGTTCCATCTTTAATGTTTTCACCGGGAGATAATATTATCACATCTCCTTCTTTTAGTCCCTTTTTAACCTCTGCTTTTTCGTCGCTTTCGATTCCCGTTTCAACCTGCACCATTTTTGCTATACCATTATCGTTTAAAAAGACATAATTTCTGCCTTGGTATTCAAATATGGTTTTTTCATCAATTAGTAAGGTATTATTTGATACCGAAGTAATTATCTTTATACTCATATCGTAGCCGGGCCTCAGGTTTGATACAGGTCCGTCAAAGTCTATTTCGGTTTTTATTCTTTTTTGCTCTATACCTAATTCTGATACTTTACTGAATGCTTTTGGATAGATTTTTCTGATCGTTCCCTTTATATCAAATAATTCTAAGTCTTTGTTTTCTATTACCACTTCGGAACCTATCTCTATGTCTTTTATATCATCAATTAAAATATCACATTCTAAATACATTTCTGTCATATTGCCGATTTGAAAAATCCTTTTTCCCGGTTGGATGATACCACCGGCTTCAACATCTTTTTCGGTGATTATGCCTTCAGAGGGCGCCCTGATGATTAGTTCTTTACGCTTGCTATGAAGTAAATCTATTTGGTTTTGGATATCCTCAATTTCAATATTAAATAATTCTATTTTTTCCTGGGATATATCTTGCAATGCTAAATCAATAGTGTTTTTAATAATGTCATAATTGGCTTCTGCGGTTTTTAATGCTGTCATAGAACTTTCGTAAGCAGATTTGCTTATACCACCGGCATCATAAAGAATTTCATTTTTTTCCGCCAAGCGTTTTGCATCATCCAAGGCCACTTTTGTAGATCTCTCTTCTGCTTCTAATTTACGCAACTCAGACTCGCTTTAATCGTTTATTGCTTCATCTATTCTGGTCAAAGCAGCGACTTTTTGTAACTCCAGCCTTTTCAGGCCCGCTGTTAAATCCTTTTCATCAAGCCTGACCAAAGTATCGCCTTTATTTACGCCATCGCCTATTTCCGCCATTACTGATATTACTTTACCTCCCGAGGATGCATATACCTCAGTTTCCATTTCTAAACGGACAATGGCATTCTCTTCAATATATTCTGTTATATTACCTTTTTCCGTTACAGTAAATTTAACACTGACAGCTGTGGTTTTTAACTTCACTAAAGAGAAAACTAATGAAAAAGCTAATATAACAAAAATACCGGAATAGATAAACCTCTTTTTATTTATTTTCACATCAATACCCCCTATGAAATGCGACTTTTTAATGCATCTATAAAATTAAGATCCCTGACTTTTTTCCATGTGGCAATTTGTGCAATTACAGCGAAAAGGATTGTTGCGGCACCTGCAAATAAAAAATTTTTATATGTCAATATTATAGGAAATGTTATAATATCTGAGCTAAAAGTCTCAGCCATACTGATAATCATACCTATACCGAAAGGTATCCCCAATATAATCGCCATTATTGCCATTATTATATTTTCTTTAGCCATCAGAATAAAAATATCTTTTTTATCGAAGCCCATAACCCTTAGAGATGCCAATTCTATTCGGCGCTCAGACAGACTGATAATGGTCGAATTATATATAAGTACAAAGCTGAGAATTCCTCCGAAAAGCATATAGAGCCTTGTAACTATCACAATTATATCCAAATACTCCTCGAAAGACATTTTGATGTCTTCTATAGCTAAAACAGTTGAAATTCCTCCTACATCTTTTAAATCTTCCTTTAAATTGTTATCGGAAAAGGCTGAGGCACCGGTTATCATCTTTCTTTCCGACAGATTATTTTGCATGGCCTTTAGGTTCATATATGCATTTGCGCCTAAGTACTGTTTTATAACATTTTTTATTTCAACGACCATGTCTTTTTTACCCGGCAAGTAGTTTTTTATGGTTATTTTATCTCCTTTTTTAACATCAAGGATTTTAGATAATGCTTCCGTTATAAAAATACCATTGCCGCTCAGTGTAACTTTATTATTATCTGTATCTCTGAATTCCAAAAAAGATGTATCAGCGGGAACTCCAATAATATTTACCGTTTGTTCTTTTAATCCGTTTTTAAGATCAAAAGGGTATTCCAACCGCGGTTCCATATCGCGTGACTTTACCAAATGCTTTAAATCCTCAAGAACCTTTTCGTTCATGGGCTTTTTAAATTCTATAATATAATCCATCTTTTGATATTCGTTGTATTGGATGGAAAACATTGCAGTAACAGCATCCAACATATATTGGGGCACTGTATTTATACCATAAGCCAAAGCCAATCCTAATACTAAAAGTGCAAAGCGTCTCTTGTTTCTAAAAATATTTTTTATAACTAACTTCCAGCTAAAAGTAAGGTTCTCCCAGACTAAGGCAATTCTTTCAATAAAAATATGTTTTCCTGATTTGGGAGGTTTCGGAAGCATTGCATCCGCAGGGGCTATTTTTAATGCTTTCCTCCCCCCTATAAAACCGGAAACAACACAAAATATCACTGTGATAATAATTGAGTAGATTATATAAACAAATCTGATTTTTACCGGGATTAAGGGTATGTTGAAATAAAGAATAAAAACATCTGTTAACATTTTGGATAGAATAAGTCCTAATATATTTCCAATTACTAAGCCTGACACGCCAATCATCACAGCGTATTTCAAATAATGAAAAAGCACCATTGAACTGCTGTAGCCGAGGGCTTTTAGCACTCCAATAGCCATTCTGTCGTTACTTATCATTCTTGATAATACTATTACTATAACCAATCCTGCCACTCCAAGGAACAAGATAGGCAAAACTTTAGATATCTTTTCAAAACCATTTAACTTCTCAGACAACATCCTGTTGCTGATTTGGTTCTCTCTTTTTGTTATTCCCTTAATCCTGTATTTGTCCAGAACCTTTTCTAAGTTCTTAATTACTTCTTCATCATCGGCTCCATCGTATAAAGTGATTAATGCTTCATTATAACAGCCCTTTTCACCATATATCCCCTGTGCGAATTCCTCATTTACAAAACCAACGCCAAACTTTCCGGAGGAAGGCATTAAAGACTGTTCGCTTTCCATTAGGTACACATATTCAGGGCTGTAAGCAATGTCCCGGACTTCCATTTGATATGTCCTGCCATTAATATATGGTGCAATGATGTCCCCAATGGCAAAGCTTCTATCCAAGGCAAATTGCTTTAGCAGTATGATGCCATCGTTTCTTAATGCTATTTTTTTACCGCCTGTCAGATATAGTTTATTAATACCTATGTTGTTCTCCGGAATTGAAATAAGACGTATTGTAACTTTTTCATCTTTACTTCCAGTTTCAAGTGGAACATCTATGCTGATTCTTAATTGTGCTTCCTTTATACCTTTGATGGATTTAATCTCTTCTAAACCCCTTTGGGTAATCTTAGCTAAATCTATTTGTATATGTGCGAAATTTGTTTCCTCATAAAAAATATCTATTGCATCATTTATGTTCTCTGTACTGATGGTAAAGCAAAGAAAAATGCTGAGGGCAACCGTGACTATGACAGTTACGGAAATAAATTGTCCCTTGGAATATTTTATAATACGAAATAGTCTTAAATTCAGCTTTTTCATTACCATTCAATCCTTTCGGGGGAAACGGGGTTAGGATTATCTTTAATTTCCGTAATTTTACCGCTTCTCATTTTTATTACCCTATCGCCCATTTCTCCGATGGCCATATTGTGACTGATAATAATAACGGTTTTATTAAACCTTCGATTAATTCTATGCAACAAGGACAGAATCATTAATCCGGTGCTATAATCCAAAGCCCCCGTCGGCTCGTCACAAAGAATTAAAAGCGGATTTTTCGCAACAGCCCGCGCAATGGCAACCCTTTGCTGTTCGCCGCCGCTTAACTGGGAAGGGAAGTGGTTTTTACGATCCCACAAGCCGACTTCTTTCATCACTTCATCAATATTCAACGGCTCTTTGCATAATTCCGTGGCTAATTCCACATTTTCCCGGGCTGTTAAATTTGCCATTAGATTATAAAATTGAAAAACAAAACCTACGTTGTTTCTACGGTAGGCTGTCAGTTTTTTATCATTAAATTTTGTGATTTCCTCATTTGCAACAGTGATTATCCCTTCGTCAGGCCCATCCATGCCGCCAATAACATTAAGCAGTGTGCTTTTTCCTGATCCGCTGGGACCTAAAATAACGGCAAACTCTCCCTCATAGATGTCCAAACTGACATCATCAAGGGCTTTAACCTGCACTTCTCCCATTTGATAGATCTTTTTAACATTTTTGATTTGAATTTGAACGGTTTTATTCATTTAGCCACCCCAAAACAGATAGGTATAATAGCAATTTGTTAATTCAATTTTAATATAATTACCTATTCTTTACAAGAAAGATTAATGAACAGTTTTTAAAACCTGTTGACATTAACGTTACGTAAAGGTGTATAGTAGTGTTATCGGGGGGTGAGGAGTTGGAATACACAATAAAAAAGTTGGCAAATATGGCAGGTATCAGTACCAGGACCTTGCGATACTATGATGAAATAGGAATCCTTAAGCCGGCAAGGATTAACACTTCCGGGTATCGTATTTATGCTCAAAAGGAGATTGACATCTTGCAGCAAGTCATGTTCTACAAAGAATTAGGCATGGAATTGGATGATATAAAAGAAATAATTAAATCCCCTGATTTTGACGGGCTCTCAGCCCTTGCAGAACATAAGAAAAAACTTATTGAAAAGAAAAAGCAATTGGATATATTAATAGCCAATGTTGATAAGACAATAGCTGTAAAAGAAGGGAGGATTAAAATGACGGATAAAGAAAAATTTGAAGGCTTCAAGC
>LSQX01187159.1_pt1 | contig 19239 bp, 16 predicted proteins | sample 654561 | NCBI WGS metagenome assembly LSQX01 (sample SAMN04489861, study PRJNA283612) | anaerobic digester metagenome | isolation source: 4 biogas reactors fed with cattle manure at either 37C or 55C with and... | place: Denmark: Kongens Lyngby | collected 2014
TTTCCGAATCGGAGTTGAATATGGCGAGGACTTTGATCAATTCCATGGACACGCCCTTTGATCCGGAAAGCTATAAAGATGAATACCAGGCCAAACTTCGCCAGTTGATCGAAACCAAGATATCAGGCAAGGAAGTCGTCGCGCCTGAGTCGGAGGGCCCCGGCAAGGTCATCGACCTTATGGAGGCGCTAAAGGCCAGTGTGGAAAAGGCGAAAAAGGAGAAAGTGAAGAAAGAGTTGGCGTAATGAAACAAAAAATTTTTGAGGAGTACAACAAGAAAAGAGATTTCTGCAAAACCGGAGAGCCGGAAGGACAAATTGTGGAGCCGGTGCCTTCGGAAGGCGATGTTTCAGAAAGTTTACGATTTGTGGTTCAGCATCATATAGCACGAAATGCCCATTACGATTTTCGCCTTGAATGGAGCGGGAGATTTTTGAGCTGGGCAGTGCCGAAAGGACCTTCCTACAATCCCAGAGACAAAAGGCTTGCCGTGCAGGTGGAGGATCATCCCCTGGACTACAGAAATTTTGAAGGTACGATACCCAAAGGCGAGTATGGCGGCGGAACGGTGATGATCTGGGATGAGGGCTTTTGGCAACCCTATGGCAATGTTGAGGAAGGGCTCCGCAACGGCATGCTGAAATTCGTTTTGAAAGGCAGGCGGTTGAAAGGTAAGTGGGCATTGATACGCTTGAAAGGGAAAGAGGGAGAAAGAAAGAACAACTGGCTTCTCCTCAAGGAAAGAGACGAACTGGCAAGAGACGACAGCGGAATATCCGACTACACCACCAGCATCCGGACAGGGCGCACGATGGCTGAAATCGAAGAGGGGCGAGACGATAAAGTTATAAAAAACCCCTTTGACAGAGCCGGCGTACAGCTGGCAAAGCTTGTAACGGAAATACCTGAGGGAGACGATTGGCTTTATGAGCTGAAATATGACGGATACCGGATCTTAGCCTATGTGGAAGGTAATACTGTTCAGTTGCTGACCCGCAATGGAAATGATTATACAAAGCGGTTTGCTGACGTGGCATCGTCCCTTGCCGATTGGGTGGCGGGAAGGTCTATGGTCCTGGACGGGGAAATGGTGGTGACGGACGAGTCAGGCAAGACTGATTTCCAGGCGTTGCAGGAATATATGAAAAATCCAAAATCCCGAAATCTGACCTATATAGTTTTCGACCTCCTGGCGCTGGATGGAGCAGACCTGCGGGATCGGCGATTAATCGACAGAAAAAGGACCCTTGAAGCATTGATGACGGACGCTCCCCACAACCTGCATTATAGCCGGCATGTTTCAGGTAACGGCGAGGAGTGCTTTGCCGTGGCCTGCGAGAAGAATATGGAAGGGATCATAGGCAAAAGGGCAAATTCCATATACAGCGGGACCAGAAACGGTGACTGGATTAAGATTAAATGTGACAAGAGGCAGGAGTTTGTGATAGGGGGATATACCTTATCCGATAAAAAGGCCGGCGGAATCAGTTCCCTGCTTCTCGGTGTTTATGAGGATGATGAATTGGTTTACGTAGGGCGGGCAGGAACCGGCCTTGCCCGGTCTGACGTGGAAGAGCTTACAGCAGCATTTGCAAATCTAAAAAGAGAGGATTCACCATTCCGGGTTGCGCCTAAACAGCGATCCAATGAGAAAATAACCTGGCTTGAGCCCCAACTTATTGCGGAAATCAAGTTCGCTGAATGGACGAAGGAAAACCTGTTGAGGCAGGCAAGTTACAAAGGTTTGCGGTACGATAAGAACACAGAGGACATAAGGAGAGAGAAAGTGAATGAGCAGGAGCTTGAGGTCTTCACCGGTAAATTGAAAAATCCGCCCAAAGCGGGTGCCGGCGATTTGATCATAGAAGGAGTGAAAATTACAAACCCCGAAAAAATATTGTTCGAAGACCCCGGAATTACAAAAGGCGACGTGGTACGATACTATGAGCAGGTAGCGGAGCGCATGCTGCCATATGTTTCAAACAGAATCCTTAGCATTGTGCGCTGTCCCAAAGGGATATCCCAGACTTGTTTTTACAAAAAGCATCCCGGCCCGAGCAACAAGGGAATCGTCACAATACCCGTCACATCCGATGACGGAAAAAGTGAAGAATACTTCTTCATTAAAGACAAATTAGGTCTGATATATGAAGCGCAAATGGGGACCTTGGAATTCCATGTCTGGGGAAGCAAGATCGATGAAATTGAATATCCCGATATGATGGTCTTTGATCTGGATCCGGATGAAGGGATGGATCTTTCCATAGTACGCCAAGGCGTGAGAGATCTTAAGGTTATCCTGGATGAACTTTCGCTTGTTGCATTTCTAAAGACCAGCGGCGGAAAGGGATACCACATTGTAGTGCCTTTTAATCCAGTCGTTACCTGGGATGTCTTTAACGATTTTGCCAGGCGGGTAGCGGAAGTCATGGAAAAGAAATGGCCGAATCGCTACACCAGCAACGTGAGAAAGGCAAAGCGGGCAGGCAGGATCTTTATAGATTGGATTCGAAACGGAAGGGGTGCCACCAGCATTGCACCCTATTCACTGAGGGCAAGAAAAGGTGCCAAGGTGTCCATGCCCATCGACTGGGACGAACTTGACGAAGTGGCGCCGGATGGAGTAGATATGTCCGGTGCGCTAAAGCGGATACGGGGTCATGATCCCTGGAAGGATTTTTTCCGCTATGATCAGAAGCTGCAGAGGTAAATCAAACAGAAAGACTGATCATTCAATGGAAATGGGGCATCCTTTTTCTCTCATTTTCCGCAGGTAGACCATAAGCTCTCTCCGGGATGAAACCCCTAATTTGTAATAGATGCGCTTGTTATGTGTCTTGATTGTATTTATGGAAAGGCAAAGAATCTCGGTTATTTCCTTGGCATCGTATCCCTGAACATACAGATTGAATACTTGCTTTTCTGCCCGGGTCAGGGTTTCCAGCTTTCGTGAGAATTCCCGGAATATGGCTTCCGCTTCTTCGTCGCGCTCCGGCTGTTTCTCTGTTGCTTCTGCATCGTGGGGCAGGGTTTGTTCTTTCCGGTTATAATAAGCATCCTGTTCGGCCAGGAATACAAAAAGGTCATCGATCTCGCGTATATTGGTTTTGGTATATTGAGATAGTCCGTGTTCTTTCACCTTATCGATGGTGCGAAGCACCGGAGAAAGATAACGGCGACTTATGTACAAGGCTGCCGCTATGCTGAAGACCAGTAGCAGCGCGAGTAAAATGAGCATGGGAGTATTCTTGCTCTTAACATATTCGTTCAACAGATCCCCCTGCAGCATGACTGCCACTGCCCAATTCTCGTCTCCATGTACCGCGTCTTTAGGATAAAGGTTGATTTCTCGAAACAGCCCCACATATTGTGTGCCGTCGGAGGTCTCAAATACGGACAGTTTGTATTTGTTTTCGTAAGTCTTTAAATCGCCGCTTATTTTGGGATTTTCACTGCGGAAGGCAAACATGGCTTTCGATCCATCCAGTACTTGGCTGGAAAGCGGTGCAAGTATTGAAAAGAATCTGGGCTGCACGGAAATGTCCGGAGCATTTTGCAGTTTAAAGAGCATGTCGCTGACTTCGAATCCGCATATACCTAAGACTGTTCCGTCTGAGGCGGCAAGGGGAACACACAGAAGCATGGCATTTTCGTAATCTCCGTGGAGCACCGCATTTGGATTCCAATAGTATTGCCGGGAAATGTCCAGATTGCTATCGGCATTTTCCATGGTTTTATGAAAGAAGTCGCCGGAAGTTGTGCGGAACTCCATTTCCCACTGGGGGAGCAGCATCAGATTTCTGCTTTGAGCCAGAACAACGGGGCCCCTCAGATACCTAATAGAAGGATTGGAGCGGTTTATGGCATTGGGTTCCATGTTTCTAAGAAACAGACCGGCGCGGGAATAGTCAGCGTCGGAAATGTGGGGATTTACCGTGGCATCCAGAATCAAATACGCCGCGCTTGCGGTGTTTTTACTCAATGCGGCCAGAAGAGGATCCATGCAGCTGTCCAAAAGTCGATTTAAAAGATGAGGGTTTTCTTTTAAAGAAAAAGGGTTCACTCCGCTATCCTTCATTTCTTTCTCCAAAATACCCGATATAGTCTCGGACAATGCAATTCCGTCCACAGCCAAGGTGCCGTATTCCGTTTCCACATTTCCGGCAATGTGGTCCAGTTCATTGGCAAGAAAAACTTTGATCTCATTGATGCCTTTGGAAAACACATCAGTGGTGAAGAAAATGAGAAGCAGGGCAAGCATGATGACAACCAAAAAAAGAATGAGAAAAAGAAAGAGCCGCATTCGTAAGGAGATTTCTATTCGCTTTTTCATTGCCAACCTCCTGACCCTCTCGTTTTGGCTGTCTTCAGCGGATAAACAGCTTGTACATTTCGCCGCTGACGGAATTCATGTCGATTCCGCTTTCCACTTGCTGTCTTCCCTCACGCATGGCTTCCCTGATTTGCTTTTCATACGTATTTGTCAGATCGGTAAAGCCCGAAAAGTTTGGAGAGACTATAAATGTGTACTCTTCGTACATAAGCGTTGCCGTTTCAAGAAGCTTTTTAACTGCGGGGTTGTCGACGGTCTCCATCTCCTCAGTCATTTTCTCTTCAAATGCTTCTTTTGTCACAGGAAGATATCCGGTGGATGAAACAAATCGCATATTTTGTTCGGGGCTGGTAAACCATTTAAGGAAAATTGTGGCGGCAAGTTCTTTTCCAGCGGTGGGTTTTGCAACGGCCATTCCTGCACCGCGCTGTAGAGCCACCTTACGGCCCCCTTCAAAAACCGGGTAAGGCAGTACTATGTACTCTACGGATTCCTTTGTGTTGTCCGCATAAGTAACGGTATCGCCGTAAAAGAGGATGCCGGCGGTGGAACCGGTGGAGCAGACAATTTCCCCCGTTTTAGCCAGATCCGATGAATAGCCGTCGGATATGGCATAGGCGCCGCTTATAGCCGGTAAAAATGAGAAATCCCAAACTTTCTTAAACTCTTCCGTGTCCGTGTTCAGTTGGGCGTTTTCCACAAAACTGCCTCCCAGTTGAGAAACCCCGACTTGAGCCACGTTAAACCAGGAATCGGCAGTAAAAAAAGTTTTTCCGTCGTTAGAGATGTCAGGTGTCTTTGCGTCCGTCCATGCGTAATATTCCTGGGCTAATTCAGCAATACCCTCAAAAGTGAACAGGCTGTCGAGAGAAGCTCCCGTTTCTTTCGCGAAACGATCAAACAAGGTTTTATTTATAAAGAGAGCTTCGGTAGATTTTGAAATCGGGAAAACATATAGCTTGCCGTCGGAAAGGCGGCCCTCATCGATGAAAGAGGGGATGTATGCTGACAATTCCTCTTCCGTAAACATATTATCAAGGGGCGCAAGCAAATTCGCATCGGCTAAACTAGAAGCAACGGCAGGGTAGACGGTAACAATATCGGGCATCTCCGGAGTTCCCGGATCGCCTGCTGCTATCATGGCAAGTTTTTCGTTCTGGTCTTTTGTCGCTTGGATGGAAGTTACGTTGATAATGATGCCGTGTTCTCTGCCCACGGTATCATTGAACTGGTCTATGAGAGCGTCCATCGTGTCTTTCATCTGCCCGCCGTAATTGTGCCACATGGTTATTGTAACGGGATTTTGGGGATCAAGTTCCCCTTGCGGCGAGCCGCACCCGAAAAACAGTATGGCGAGCATCAAATGCAGGATTACTGCCAATGCAATTTTTCTACTCAAGGGTTTACCTCCATCCGGTTTATAAAAATCACTCCATAGGGGTGATTACAATTCCCGGGAAAAAGATATGATGGTATTGTATGTAAGGATTATCCAGGCACTATATTATGTTCATATTTCCCGGGTTGCGTCAATATATTTTGATGATATTGGAAGTTTGAGGAAAGAATCTGAATTATTTTTGGGAGCGTCGTGAAATGGATTTTGAGGTTCGATACACCATGGAAAGCGAAGACGGGGGCTTTCGGTTCAGGTTTTATTGCCAGCTTTGTGAAGAAGGATATACGACGGGATTGATCAATGCCGACTCTATTGACGAGGCCTACCAGATTGCGCGAAGGAAAGCAAGAATTCACTTCAACGGATGCCATGGATGCGGGAAATGGGTCTGCGACGCACATTATAACGAAGACGAGATGATGTGCGTAAACTGTGCGTCTCAGGCAGAGTAAAAAATAATGTGGAGAGGGTGGAAAGAGAATCATGGCTTTTTACAAACAACCCTGTGTACATTGTGGAGAGTTCATTGACCGGGATGTCCGGTTCTGTCCAAAATGCGGGAGTCGCAGTCCTTTTGGATATGCCTGCCCTACTTGTCTGCGCCCCATCGAGAAAAACCAGCAAGTCTGTTCCGGGTGCGGGCGATCCCTGTTTGTCACATGCCCTGCATGCGGTAAGCAAACCTTTGTCGACGAGCGATGTCAGGTCTGCGGAGCCGGACTGATGATTCAGTGTCAAAACCCTCGCTGCGGTCAGATGCAGTTTTTCCAAAATGAAAAGTGTACCGCCTGCGGGAAGAAGTTCAAGAATAAAAAATAAAGGGGTGAAATATATATGCTCAAATCTTTTACCAGAAACTACGAGGACAATTCGACGGAAGCAGGTTTTCAATTCACTTTTTACTGTGACAACTGCCATGACGGATATCGCTCCAGCTTTATCGAGAGCGAGACCTATAACAAAGGAAAAAGCCTGCGTGGGCTTGCCACAGGAGCCAGCATATTAGGCGGACTCTTTGGCGGAAGAATGTCAAGCATAGGCTACAGCGCCGAACGGGCCACCAACATTCTTTCCGAACGATTCGAGGATAGAAGCCCGGAATGGCAGAAAGAGCATGAAAATGCTTTTGAACAAGCACAGAATGAAGCCTACCGTCATTTTCACCGTTGTCACTCCTGCCATCAGTACGTGTGTGATGCCTGTTTCAACGAGGACGAAGGCTTGTGCGTTGAATGCGCGCCGAGACAGGAGGTGTATGTTGCAAAAGTTCGCGCGGAGGCCATGCAGCGCAATATTGAAGAAACAGGGGAGTCTGCCATGGTCTGGCAGGGTAAAATCGAGAGCAAAACCACCGCTTGCCCCAACTGCGGAAAACCTGCAGGCACGGGAAAATTCTGCAGCAATTGCGGTGCTTCTTTGGAAATGAAAGAGTGCCCCAGGTGCGGCGCCAAAAACGCGCTGACCGTTCGGTTCTGCAACAACTGCGGGCAGAATCTCTCCGAACCGCAGTCTGTCCGGTGTGAGGCATGTCAGGAGGAGAACCCGCCCGATGCAAAATTCTGTTCAAACTGTGGTGCAAACTTAAAATAAGTGCGCCGGGGGTTAGGGAAGGAGCAAGCCATGTCCACGGTAGAAAAGGATAACCTTGCCATTGAATATATAGCCCAGTTGGATTCTCCGATGATAGAGGGAGAGGTAAAGGCGAATGTGGGGGAAAACGGCCTTGTTTTGAAGGTTATGTTTGAAGCGACGGAAATCCCCTATGCAGCGATCCGATCCTTTGAGCTGCGGGATTATGTCCTGACGGTGGAAACGGATTTCGGTGCGTTTCGCTTCTCCAAGATGGGCAACTGGTGCCAGCCGTTTTACGATGAACTTTCCTCCTCTTACAACGGCAAGGTGCGTAAAGCGCTGTTTGTGGATGGTTCTCCAGTGATAAAGGTGCGTGGAAAATACCATTTGGATGAACATGGTTATGTGGCGCAGGGAGATGCAGAAATCCAGGTCTATGAAGACTGCGTTCTGATTCTGCCTCCCAACGACGGGGCAAGACGAATACCTTTGTGCTTTGTAACATCCGTGGAGAAGGGTGATTTTACACTGAGTTTGCAGTTGGATACGGAGGAGCGTTATACTTTCGAAAAACTTGGTTACGATACTGAACCTTTTGCAGACGCAATAGCCGAACAACTTCATCTCCTGCGTGAAAAGACGCTGCGAGCGATAAAAGCGATAGATCCTTCCCTCACACCGCAGCAAGCCTTTGTAATCGCAAAAAAAATGCCCAAAGGAGTGGCTGCACCGGTAGGTTCGCTTGCCGCCGTTGCTCCTTCCTTCGCCAGTGCTCTTGAGAAACGAATTCATTCGAGCCGTTCCAGGAAAGAATATGAAATCTTTAAAACTATATGTGATCCTGCTCGGATTTGGGTAGGGTTTCACGCCTTTGACGAAAAAAAAGATACGGAAAATGGGACGGAAGAAGAGTTTCAGAGTGAAGGTATGCTGTGGCTCATCGTTCCGGGTCAAAGGGGAGATACTGGAGCGGTAGAGTTTATAGTGACTGAAGAGGAATCCGCCGCTACGTTTATCTATCAATTCCGGGGAGATTTCGATGGCTTTGCCCGCAGCTTCAATCGTGCACTTGAAGCCATCTCTTTCAGACGCGAAGTGATTCGTTTGTCGGATGATGCGTTGCAAAAGCCTGAGTATGCGACCTACGCCATGGCAGTAAGGCACAATCCCGCTTTACAATTCGTGCGCGGTAGTTTCGCCGGCAGGGTAATTCACGCATCCATTAAAAGTTGGCAAAAAGGGGTTTTAACATATCTAAAGGCTTAGGATTCCCAGCCGCTCTCGCAATCATGGAAGGGCGGCTGGAAATCCGAACATCCGTGTCCCCTGATAGAACCGTGCGAAAATCCGGCCGCACGGCGAATTGATGAGTTATCTGCCTTCCGAATAGAAATATAAAAAATCCAGTTGTACGTCTAAATGATGAATCATCTGCCTCTTCATGTGTACCTTCTATTGAGGGGAAAACCCTATAATTCGTGGTATAATTAATTTATCAGTTTATAAGTCGAAAAGATATCGATGCAAAATATTTGAAGAGATAGAAATGGTTGAAGGAGATAATTCATGTTCAAAATAGGATGCCACCTGTCTTCATCCAAGGGCTACCTTGCCATGGGCAAACAGGCAGTAGAAATCGGAGCCAATACCTTTCAGTTTTTCACCCGCAATCCCCGTGGCGGCGACGCCAAACCGCTTGACGAGAAGGATATTGCAAATTACCTGGACTTTTCAAAAGAAAATGGATTCCATCCTATCTTGGCCCATGCCCCCTACACCCTTAACGCATGTTCTCCCAAGGGCAATTTGCGTGCCTTTGCAAAAGCCACAATGGCCGATGATCTGCGCCGGTTGGAATATATTCCCGGCTCTTATTACAACTTTCACCCGGGCAGCCATGTGGGGCAGGGGGTGGAAACGGGCATAAAATACATCGTGGAAATGCTTAACGAAGTGATAAAGCCGGAACAGTCCACGACGGTGCTCCTGGAAACCATGGGCGGAAAAGGCAGTGAGATCGGCAGCAGCTTTGAGGAGCTTCGGATTATCATAGAAATGGTAGAACATCAGGACCGTCTGGGCGTCTGCCTGGATACTTGCCATGTATTTGACGCAGGTTACGATATTGTGAACGATCTGGATGGTGTCTTGGCGGAGTTCGATAAGATTATCGGGATTGACCGGCTCAAAGCAATTCATATCAACGACAGTAAGAATCCTCTGGGAAGCCGTAAGGACCGGCATGCGAAGATCGGCGAAGGCCAAATCGGAATGGAGGCCTTCGTGCGCATCATCAACCACTCCTTACTTAGAGAACTTCCTTTTTACCTTGAGACTCCCAATGATGTGGAAGGTTATGGGAGAGAGATAGCCTTATTGAAAGAGGAATACCTTTAATTCTCGGAAATAGTTGTATTTAAACATGGGAGAAAAGTAAGAGCCTGTTGCGATGTTGGACGACAACAGGCTCATGGCGGAGGCGGTGAGATTCGAACTCACGTGTCCCGGAGGACAACCTGATTTCGAGTCAGGCTCGTTATGACCACTTCGATACGCCTCCATATTTTATTTTGATAACCGCAGCGCTGTTGATTATAGCATAAGCAGTTATTTATTTCAATCAAAATATCCCTTCTCGCCAGTGTATTTGGTGTCTGCCACTTTTTACAACTTTGTCTGCATTATAATTTAGTATTCAGCAAAGTTCCGTTTTCGATCTTTATTTTTGTTTGTTGCTGAAGCCGAAGGTAGACATCAAAACGCCTTCGGTTAAAATTGTTGTCTATATCACAGTGTGAAAATAGCCAAGATTCTAATTCGAGCCTTAATTGTTGTTGATAATTCAGACAAAAAGTAGACAAAAAATAGTTTGTGCCCATAATTGTTGTTCACTTTGCAGGGCAACTGTAGACACAATCTGGATCTGAGTAAAATTCTTGTCTACATTAGCGATAGAAAGTAGACATGAAAAGGCATTGGTTATTTAGTTTTGTCTACATTGAAGATTAAAAATAGCCAAGATTTTAATGCAAGCCTTAATTGTTGTCTATAACACAGTGTGAAAATAGCCAAGATTTTAATTCACGCTTTATTTTTGTCTATAACTTAGGGTGAATGTAGACACAAAATAGCTTCTGTTCATAATTATTGTTTACTTTATAAGGTAAATGTAGACAGGATTCGGTTCTGAGTTTAAGTTCTTGTTTACAACATGATATCTTTGCAACAGCGTGCACGGCTTTCATTTTTGGCGAATATCTTAATAGATAGGTAATCAAAGAAAGGATGTGGAAAATGGACCGCTCAAATCGCAATGAAAGCCCTGTCTGGGCCAACATACCTGCACGTAATCCAAATTCTCAGAGACAATGGGAAGGAATGAAAGATTATGGAGCCGAACCTTTTGTAGTGGACATAGAAGAAGCGACTCAACAAAACAGGAATTTCCGCACAGCCTTATGGACAGGAAACCATTTGCAGCTTACCCTCATGAGCATCGGCGTAGGGGATGATATCGGTTTAGAGATGCACCCTGACGTGGATCAGTTTATCCGTGTCGAGCAAGGAGAGGGAGTTGTTCTTATGGGAGACAGCATGGAGAATTTATCCTACCGGCAAAACGTTTCAGATGATGATGCCGTATTGATCCCTGCAGGTACATGGCACAACATAATAAATACAGGAAACGAGCCCATGCAGGTATATTCCATTTACGCGCCGCCGGAACATCCCCACGGTACGGTACACGTTACTAAAGCAGAGGCGGAGCATCATCACTAAAACGGAGGCGGAACATCATCTATAGAGAGGAGGCAGAGCACCATCATTGACTAAAAAAGATGGTTGCTTTAAGGAGGTTTTCGCAACGATTTTCTTTTAGAAATAAAATATGTAAGAAATATTTATAAAAATCGCATATTTCGCTTTACACGGTGGAAAAGATGTGATACTGTGTACTTGGTATTTTTAGATGTACGAAGTTGATTCACAAGTATTTGTAAATCACGGTTCGTCGCGATGATTTAAAAATACTTGTGAATTTCTTTTCGGCACGGGTACCGAGGTAAGGAGGATCTTAGATGAATAAAGGTACAGTAAAATGGTTTAACGAGAGCAAAGGTTATGGTTTTATTTCCAACGATGACGGTGGGGAAGATGTGTTCGTTCACTACTCCAGCATCGTAGCCGATGGTTTTAAAACCCTCACAGAAGGGCAAAAAGTAACCTTTGATGTGGAGCAGGACCCCAAGAACAGCGGCAAGTTTCGCGCTGTAAACGTCAGAGGCGTATAACTGCACGATAGCTGATTACACCTGCAAACGGAAGGTCTTTCTGTTGAAATCCAGAAGGCCTTCCTTTTTCATGCGCCCAAGCTCCCGGCTCATTGCGCTCCGGTCGACGCAAAGATAATAGGCCAACTCGTTCCGATTGAAAGGAATCTCAAAAATATTTGACTTGGCTCTTTCCGCCTGATCCTCAAGAAATGCAAGCAACCTGCCGCGAATGGTCTTGTGGGTAATATATGACATTTTTCTATTGAGCATCATATTTTTTGTCGCAATGATTTTAAGCAAATTTGATATGAGTCTTTGATGGAACTGGCAGGCATTGTCGCAGGTTCTAAGCATTAGATTGATATCCAGAAGAAGCACGATACAATCCTCTACCGCCTCTACGGACACCGGAATTTTAGGCAGCCCCATGCATGCATATGTCTCGCCGAAAAGACTACCGAGCTTGAGAGTCCCTATAATCATCTTATCTCCGTAGATATTTTCTTTTATTACCTGAGCCCTGCCTGACAACAGAATTCCCAGCTTGGGATAGGACTCGTCTGCGAGAAAGATAAAGCTTCCTTTGGAAAATTTCTGCTGGCGGCTGTCCATGCATGAAAGAATGTGGTCGATTTCATGTTCGCTTATTTGAGCGAAAAGGGGATGATTTAATAAAATTTTGTTCATAAATTTCCTCCTTTGTTGCAACTACAACAGACCATAGGGTTGAGCTTAATTATAGTATTTATAGAAAACAATTTCAAGACTAAGGTTTCAACCATAAACTTTCAATGAAATTTGAGAAATTAAGCGTAAATAATGGAGGAGAAAAACATGATAAGAAAGATTATTAAAATTGATGAGGACCTTTGCAACGGATGCGGACTTTGCGCGGATGCATGCCATGAAGGAGCCATTGCCATGATAGAAGGTAAAGCGAAGCTGATCCGTGACGATTATTGTGACGGATTGGGCGATTGCCTGCCTGTTTGTCCCACCGGCGCCATTTCCTTTGAGGAGAGAGAAGCTGCACCCTACGATGAGGAAGCGGTGAAGGCAAGAATGGAAGCGAAGAAGCAGGAGGCTCAGCCTTTGGCTTGCGGCTGTCCCGGCACCCATGCGAGAAGCCTTGCGAGCAAGCGGGAAGCATCCACCGTCGAGGCTCCTGTGCAGACGGCAGAAACGGAAAGCCAGCTGATGCAGTGGCCTGTACAGATTAAGTTAGTGCCGGTTAATACACCCTACTTTGACAATGCAAATCTGTTGATTGCAGCAGACTGCGCAGCCTATGCATATGGCAATTTCCATAATGAATTCATGAAAAACAAAATAACGATCATCGGCTGTCCCAAGTTGGATGCTGGAGATTACACCGAAAAACTTACCGCTATCCTTAGCGAGAACAACGTTAAAAGCGTTACTGTAGCCCGCATGGAAGTTCCCTGTTGTGGGGGAATTGAACATGCAGTGAAGCAGGCTCTCATGAACTGCGGTAAAATGATTCCCTGGCAGGTTGTAACCATTTCCACTGACGGGAAAATCCTTGAATAAACTGAAATATGTAAGTTGCTGAAGAGAGAACCTCCTGTCTCTCCTGTCGGCAAAAGGCGCCTATGCGAAAGCGAGGCGTCTTTTTTATGGAATTCTTTCATTGCATGCCCAAAACAATAATGGTAAAATTCAGATAACTACAGATGGATTATTTTGTATAAAACTACCAATTAACGGAATAATACGGTGCCGGATTAAAGCACTAATGGAAAGATGTATTGAAAGAAGGCGAAGCGAATGAAAAGCATTTCAATAGGCGGAGCAAAGCTTACTGTTGAAGAACTGATTGCAGTGGCTAGAAAAGGGGCGAAAGTTCAGTTGTCGGAAGAAGCGATAGCGGCGATTGACAGGTCCCGGCAAGTGGTGGAAAAGTGCGTTGAAGAGAAGAGAGTCGTTTACGGGCTTACAACAGGTTTCGGAAAGTTCAGCGACGTAACTATCTCCGATCAGGATACGCTGCTTCTACAGGAGAACCTGATTATGAGCCATGCATGCGGCGTAGGAGAGCCTCTGCCTGATGAGGTGGTCAGAGCCATGATGTTGCTCAGAATTAACGCGCTGGCAATCGGTTATTCCGGAATACGTGTTTCTACGGTCCAGACTTTGGTTGAAATGCTTAATAAAGATGTGATACCGGTCATTCCTTCCAAGGGATCACTCGGGGCAAGCGGCGACCTTGTTCCTTTGGCCCACATGTCCCTCGTGCTTCTCGGCATGGGAGAAGCGAAATATAGAGGTGAGTTAATGAGCGGCGAACAGGCAATGAAGTTGGCTGGTATTACACCGGTGAAGCTGACTTCAAAGGAAGGCCTGGCTTTGATAAACGGTACACCTGCCATGTGCGCTGTGGGAGCTCTGGCCCTGGCCGACGCAGAGATGCTTATGAAGAGCGCAGACGTGATTGCGGCTATGAGCATGGAGGCTGAATGCGGTATTGCCGATGCCATGGACGAACGGCTTCACAGGGTGAGACGTCAGCCTGGACAGATGGCGGTGGCCGAAAACATGAGAAGGTTGTTTGAGGGTAGCCGGTATATAAGCAGGCAGGGAGAGTTGAGAGTACAGGATGCCTATTCATTCCGCTGTATTCCCCAAATTCACGGCGCCAGCCGGGATGCCATTGCATATGTACGCAACATCATTGATAATGAACTTAACGCAGTAACGGATAATCCCCTCATATTTTCTGACACTGAAGAAGCTTTGTCCGGCGGCAACTTCCACGGTCAATACCTGGCCATAAGCTTAGATGTTTTGGGTATTGCCCTGGCAGAGCTTGCCAATGTATCGGAAAGAAGGATAGAGCGGCTTGTGAATCCGGCTTTGAGCGGCCTGCCCGCTTTTTTGATCAAGAACGGCGGTCTGAATTCCGGAATGATGATCGCCCAGTATACTGCCGCTTCCCTGGTGTCGGAAAACAAGGTCCTTGCCCACCCGGCGTCCGCAGATTCCATACCTTCCTCCGCAAACCAGGAGGACCACGTGAGCATGGGAATGACGGCTGCAAGAAAGGCCAGGGAAATCCTCAACAATGTCACGGAAGTTTTGGCCATTGAAGCCATGTGTGCGGCCCAGGCAGTGGAATTTCAGGGACAGGAGGGGCTGTCCCCGGCAGGAAAAGCTGTTTACCGTCTGATACGCCGGCATGTTCCGCCCCTTGAAAGGGACAGGATCCTGTATGTTGATATGCAAAAATGTGCCGAACTTCTTAGAAGCGGGGCAATCTTGCAGGCAGCGGAGTCTGTTGTGGGACCGCTGCAGTAAAGAGGAGGTGAAGCAATTGCTGGATAATGCGCGCATTGCAAACTCGATGAAAATCCGTCTCGGAGGGGAGCTGCCTCCGAAGAAACCTTTTGTTGAAGGGATAAGGCGGGCCCCGGTCAGGGAGTTTACCCTGAGCGAAGAAGACACCGTATTGGCGCTTAAGAACGCTCTCAGATATGTACCGCCGGAATGGCACGAAGAATTGATTCCGGAATTTCTCGAAGAGCTGCTTACAAGGGGCAGAATATACGGCTATCGCTTTCGCCCTTACGGACAGATCAAGGCAAAACCCATCGATGAGTATAAAGGGAAATGCATTGAAGGGAAAGCCTTCCAGGTCATGATCGACAACAACCTGGATTTCGACGTGGCCCTTTATCCTTATGAACTGGTAACTTACGGTGAAACCGGACAGGTATGCCAGAACTGGATGCAGTATCTTTTGATCAAGAAATACCTGGAGGAGCTGACGGAAAACCAGACTCTTGTGGTGGCGTCGGGACATCCTCTGGGCCTGTTTCAATCTCACAAAACATCGCCGAGAGTGATTATAACAAACGGTTTGATGGTGGGGCTATTTGATGATCAGGAAAACTGGCACAGAGCGGCGGCCCTGGGCGTGGCCAACTATGGGCAGATGACGGCAGGAGGATGGATGTATATCGGGCCCCAGGGAATCGTACACGGAACATTCAATACCCTGCTCAATGCGGGCAGGCTGAAACTCGGCATTCCCGACGACGGGAATTTGGCAGGAATACTTTTTGTGAGCTCCGGGCTCGGCGGGATGAGCGGCGCTCAGGGTAAAGCCGCTGAGATTGCCGGAGGAGTGGCCGTCATCGCGGAAGTGGATTATTCGCGCATAAAAACGCGCTTTGAACAGGGCTGGATCCACGAAATCGCAGAGACGCCGGCCGAATCCTTTGAGAGAGCGGAAAAGTATAAAAAAGAAAAGAAGGCTATCGCCATCGCTTATTACGGCAATATAGTAGATCTGCTGGAATATGCAGAAAGTGAGAATATACACATCGATCTGATGTCCGACCAGACCTCATGTCACGTTGTATATGACGGCGGATATTGTCCTCAAGGTCTAAGTTTCGAAGAGAGGACCCGGTTACTGGCCAAAGATAAAGAGAAGTTCAAGCAGTTGGTTAATGAGTCCCTGGCTCGTCACTTCCGGGTGATAAAGAGGCTTACTGACAAGGGAACATATTTCTTCGATTACGGAAACAGCTTCATGAAAGCGATCTACGACTCGGGGATTAAGGAAATCTGCAAAAACGGCAAGGACGAAATGGACGGCTTCATATTCCCATCTTATGTGGAAGATATTCTTGGACCGCGGCTTTTTGACTACGGATACGGACCTTTCCGTTGGGTATGCCTTTCGGGGAAACCGGAAGATCTGAGGCGAACGGACTTGGCTGCAATGGAATGCATCGACCCCAACCGCAGGTATCAGGACCGGGACAATTACAGCTGGATCAGGGATGCGGAGAAGAACCGGCTGGTGGTAGGCACCCAGGCCCGCATCCTCTATCAGGATGCCATGGGCAGAACGAAGATCGCCCTGCGTTTCAACAAGTTGGTTCGCGACGGCGAATGCGGCCCAATCATGCTGGGCAGAGACCATCATGATACGGGAGGCACAGATTCACCTTTCAGAGAAACCTCCAACATCAAAGACGGGAGCAACATCATGGCGGATATGGCTACACATGTCTTTGGCGGTAACTGCGCCAGGGGCATGAGCCTGGTTGCCCTGCATAACGGCGGAGGAGTAGGGATAGGTAAGGCAATAAACGGGGGGTTCGGTCTGGTCCTCGACGGAAGTGAAAGAGTGGACGAGATAATTAAGAGCGCCATGCCCTGGGATGTGATGGGCGGCGTGGCGAGAAGAGGCTGGGCACGTAATGAGAATGCGGTGGAGGTATGTATGGAATACAACCGGATGGGAGATGTAAACCACATCACCCTGCCCTTCATTGCGGAAAATGAAGATAAACTCAGGGACTATGTCCACCAACAGTACAGAGCAAGGAAAAGGAGTGACTGATATGGCAATCAAAAGAATCATGGAATGTGTACCCAACTTCAGTGAAGGGAGAGACCTTTCAAAGGTGGAGAAAATCGCTGATGCCTTCAGGGGAAAGGATGGCGTTAAACTGCTCGATTATTCTTCCGATGAGGACCACAACCGCAGTGTCATAACGGTGATTGGAGAGCCCGAAGCCCTTGGAAAAGCTATAGTAGAGGCAATCGGCATCGCAAAGGATCTCATCGATATGAATCAGCATGAAGGCCAGCATCCCAGGATGGGGGCGGCTGACGTGGTACCATTCATACCCATTAAGAATGTCACCATGGAGGATGCCATAGAGCTGTCTAAAGTCGTAGGTAAAGAAGTGGGTGAGAAGTATGACATCCCCGTATTTCTCTACGAAAAATCGGCGACCGCGCCCCATAGAGAGAATCTTGCCGATGTGCGCAGGGGTCAATACGAAGGCCTTGCCGAAAAGATGAAGGACAAATCGCTATGGACACCGGATTACGGCCCGGCGGCTCCTCATCCCACCTTCGGTGCCGTTGCTATAGGAGCCAGGATGCCCCTTTGCGCTTACAATGTGAATCTGGGCACCGACAATCTGGAGATTGCCACTGCAATTGCGAAAAAAGTGCGGTTTCTTGGCGGCGGGCTTCGCTATTGCAAGGCCATGGGGGTAGAGCTTAAAGAACGGAAGCAGACCCAAGTGTCCATGAACCTGACGGATTACACCAAGACAACGATTTACAGCGCTTTTGAAATGGTCAAAATGGAAGCTGCCAGATACGGAGTTCCGGTAGTAGGCAGCGAGGTTATCGGATTAGTTCCCCAGCAGGCGCTCATAGACTGTGCGGAATACTATTTGGGAATTGAGAATTTCTCGGCGGATCAAATCATCGAGAATCGGATAATGGAATAAAGGCAATTCGGAAGGCAGGATATAAATGTCGAAGAAGATTTTAGTACACGCCAGCCAATTGGTCACCTGCAGCGGGTTTGCCCCTAAGCGTGGCAAGGAGATGCAGGAACTGAACGTTATTGAAGACGGAGCTGTCTTGATGGAAGACGGCATAATCGCTGCTGTGGGGACTACGGAAGAACTGCTTCCCCATGCGGCGGGTGCAGAGGTCATTGACTGCAGCGGTAAAGCCGTTTTACCGGGCTTTGTGGATTCCCACACCCATTTGATCTTTACCGGCTACCGGGCGGAGGAATTCTCATGGCGGCTTTCCGGCATAAGCTATATGGACATCATGCGGCGAGGAGGCGGCATCAACGCAACTACAATTTCCACAAGGGAAGCCACTTTGGAAGAGTTGAAACGAGAGGGGAGGAAGCGTCTCTCCTCCATGCTGGCCTTCGGTGTGACCACCGTGGAGGGAAAGAGCGGTTACGGCCTGGACCGGGATACGGAGATCAAGCAGCTTGAGGCCATGAAAGCACTTAACGAAGAACAGCCCGTGGATATTGTAAACACTTTTATGGGAGCTCATGCTGTTCCTGAAGAGTTTAAAGGCAGAACCGGCGATTATGTGGACTTCATCATAAAGGAAGTGCTTCCTGAAGTGGCAAATCGAGGACTTGCCGAATTCTGCGATGTTTTTTGTGAAGAAGGTGTTTTTGACATTGAACAGTCCCGAAGCCTGCTTCTTGCGGCGAGAGAATACGGAATGGAAATCAAGCTTCATGCGGATGAGATTGTTCCCCTGGGAGGCGCCGAACTGGCCGCAGAGTTAGGGGCAGTTTCTGCGGATCATCTGCTTCAGGCGTCGGATGAGGGCATATCAAAGCTGGCAGAAAGAGGCGTCATTGCCACTCTCCTTCCGGCCACGGCTTTCAGCCTGAAAGAACCCTATGCAAAGGCAAGAAAAATGATAGACAGCGGTTGCGCCGTAGCTTTGGCCACGGACTTCAATCCCGGGAGCTGCTTTACAAACTCCATTCCGCTGCTTTTTGCCCTGGCAACCATATACATGGGCATGACCATAGAGGAAGCGGTTACCGCAATGACTATCAACGGAGCCGCTGCGTTAAAGCGAGAGAAACAAATCGGCAGCATAGATGTGGGAAAGAAGGCGGACCTGGTCATATTGGAGTTTCCCGGCTATCAATTCCTGCACTATCACTTTGGAGTGAACATCGTTGAAAAGGTCATTAAAAACGGCGAGCTGGTATTTGATAAGTACAGATGTTTGTCATAGCATAATATATAATATATAAAGCATAGTGTAAAAAGAAGCAAGATGCTATTACGAAGTATTATTTTTTGGAGCGTAGGGTTGCGCTCCGGCGAGTACAA
>LSQX01391679.1_pt1 | contig 19239 bp, 19 predicted proteins | sample 654561 | NCBI WGS metagenome assembly LSQX01 (sample SAMN04489861, study PRJNA283612) | anaerobic digester metagenome | isolation source: 4 biogas reactors fed with cattle manure at either 37C or 55C with and... | place: Denmark: Kongens Lyngby | collected 2014
TAATCGCGGCCAATAAGTTGGATCTGTCTTTTGCAGCTAAAAACCTTCAGCTTTTCCAATCCCGGGTGAGTGATGCACCGGTTTTTCCTATCTCTGCGGTAACCGGAGAAGGGATAAAACCTCTGCTTGAGGAATTGCATAGCATAATACAAAAAAACCTTCCCTGCGATCCGGTTGAAGAGTATAATGAAGATGAACTTATTTATCTTTCCCCAACCGCTTATAGGGGCCTCAACATAGTAGTAGAAGAGAATGTTTATACCGTCAGTGGTGAAGATGTGGAAAAGGCCGTTTACAGAGCCCACTTTGACAGCCCCGGAGGGTTAAACCGTTTCCAGGAAATAATGAAAAACCTCGGGGTAGAGAAAGAGCTCATAAAAATGGGGATTAAAGAGGGAGATACGGTGAGAATCGGAGAGATGGAATTTACCTATTATTTTTAGCTATTCTGGGATAAAGGAAGAATGGAAATGAGTTTTTTATTGCCAAAAACGAATCAAGAAAATTTAAATATTGGAATCATGGGCGGGACATTTGACCCCATTCATATGGGGCATCTGGTTACGGCTGAAGTCGCCCGCCAGCAGTTTATGCTGGATTACGTAATATTTATCCCTGCAGGCATTCCTCCCCATAAGGATGTTAATGCCATTAATGCCGCAGAGCATCGTTATTTAATGACTTTGCTTGCCGTGGTTGACAACCCGTTTTTTACTGTGTCGCGGCTGGAGATAGAGAATAATCAGCCTTCTTATACGATTGACACAGTGCGCCGCTTTTTCGAAATATATAACGGAAAGCTCAACCTTTATTTTATCACCGGCGCAGATGCGATTTTGGATATAACAACCTGGAAAGATTATAAGGAACTGTTGAATGCCTGCTCTTTCATCGCAGCCTCCCGTCCGGGTTATTCATTCAGCAAGTTAAAAGATATTTTTGGCTCTCTTTTCCCCGAGTTTATTAAAAAGATCAATTTGCTGGAGATACCCGCGATGGCGATTTCTTCTACTTTTATTCGCCGTCGTGTGACGGAAGGCAAAACAATTAAATATCTGACCCCAGAACCGGTTGAGCAGTATATCTATAAGAACAGGCTTTACATAGACAGCGCAAATGCCTAATGGTAACTATTCAGGAGTAAAAGTTTAGAATGAACACATGACTCCCATCTTTAATCGAGAAATCAAGCTAAAACTTGACTTCTGTCTTATTAGATGCTATGATGATTAAGAAAAATTTGTCTTAATATATGGCTATATCTAAAATTGTAAAGTTTTGTAGGATTCCATGAAAGTTTATACTGAAGTTGATGCCTTTGGAGTAATTGGTTTGAAAAAAAGGAAGCATTTTGAGTTCTTTTTCATGTTACCCACCGGCATTATTTCTCAGGAGGTGAAAAGAAGTATAAACTACTTTTTGCTATTGCATAATATAATATGAATCCAGAATGCCGGGAAGCGAGGTGACAAAATGGTTAAAACCTTGTATGTAGGAAATGTTTCCTGGGGGACCAGTGAGGAAGATCTCCAGAATGCTTTTGCCAAACACGGTGAGGTGTTGGGTTGCCGCATCATAACGGAAAGAGCTACAGGTCGTTCCAGGGGGTATGGTTTCGTTGAGGTAANNTTGGTGGTAAATGAAGCAAAACCGAAAGAAAACAGGCAACTTTAAGTTGCCTTTTTTATCTTGTAGAGAAGGAATGTTTTATTTTCTGTCAAATTATATTACTTATGAAGGTGAACTTTTGCAGTGAAGATAAATAATGAGGAAGCGCGAAAATATCTGAAGGGCAGAATATGCGAAGACTTGTTCATTCATTCTCAGGGTGTAGAAGAAACCTCCTCTAATCTCGCTGCACTGCATGGTATTGATCAAAAAAAGGCTTCGCTTGCCGGTCTGTTGCACGACTATGCCAAAGATCTTCCCGTAAATGAACTCAACCGGCTGGCTGCCGAGCATGATCTTGCAGATGATATCTCTCGGCAGGAACCTGCACTTCTGCACGCTCCTGTTGGCGCCTGGTTGCTGGAGCATGAGCTGGGGATAGAGGATCGAGAGATACTGGAGGCGGTCAGGGTTCATACAACAGGTTCTCCGGGGATGTCTTCCCTGGCAAAAGTGGTATACCTGGCGGATTGTCTGGAGCGTGGAAGAAACTTTTCCGGCGTAAAGGATATCAGAAATATTGCCCGCTGTGATCTTGACCGGGCACTGCTTATGACGGTCGACAGAACGATCAAATATATTATAGATAGAAAGAAAATCATCCATCCTTTTTCTATATTTTTACGCAATTCCCTGATTTTATCTTTGAAAAAAAATACCGGGAGTTAAAGAGTCATGAGATCCAGCTCAAGAAAACAAAGAGCACCAGGCAAAAAGGGATGGCAAAAAAAGAGGCTTTTTTTTATATTTATTTTAATTCTTTTTCTGCTCGTGATATCCCTGGGAACGCGGTATGTGCGTTCATTTCAGGATCTGCAAAACAAATCCGCGTGGGCGGTAAATTTACGGAGTGCTGCACAGAGTGCCGGCGCCAATTATCTTCTGTACGGGCTTGTTGAAAATAACGGCGAGGCCGGCATCGAAGAAATGTTTTTCCTTAATTATCCCCCGGATGAGGCCTCCTGCAATATAATATTTATTCCCGGAAAAGTCCTGATGCACCGCCTGGAGGAAAACGAAGAACCTTTCGGGGTCCCGTCAAGAGAGGAAGCTCCAGAAAGTGCGGTATCCGAAGATGGAGGTGTTGGGGAGGAAGCTTCCAAAGGCGCGGCGCCTGAAAAGGAAGCTTCTGAAGGTGACGCTATTCTTCCTGTCTTTACCCCCAGCCATTTTTATAATGAAGGGGGCAGTGAATTACTAATCAAACAAGTTTCCCGTTTTTTGAATGTTCCTGTTCATCATTTCATAGAAATTAAATATAATGGTATTGTCCCGCTTGTTGATTATAAAGGAGGAATTTCCTACCAGGGCTATGATTTAAAGGGGCAGGATTATCTGGATTATTTTTTAAGAGAAGGTGAAGATGAAGAACCCCTTGCACGAGCGTTGCGGCGGGCGGAGACAATTAGCGAATTTATTGCGGTCCTTGGAGGGAATAAGGGTTTTTTGGGGATTTCTTCCTTGGTGAGGGAAGCATCGCCTTATATTGATACTGACTTCTCCTGGAAAGAACTGCAGGATAATTATGCATTTTTAAGTCCGCTTATTGATCCACAAAGCTTGATCGTTGAGCTTCCCGGGTCATGGCGGGATTTTGACGGGGAGTTGTTTTTTGAGCCAAACCGGTCGCAAATTGCTTCGATGATGGGAAATCTGGGGAAGGAATTTATCCTGCCGCGTGAACTTATTACGGTGGAGGTACTTAATGGCAGTGGGGTTTCCGGTGTTGCTGCCCAGGTTGGACAGATGCTTGAGGATGAGGGTTTGCAGGTAGTAAGAATAGACAATGCCGATAATTTTGAGTATCAGCGCAGCAATGTAATATCCCGCCTGGAAGATATCGAACCTGCCAAAGAGGTGGCAATCCTTATTCCCGGGGCGGAGCTTTTTAAGGAGCCATTAGTGGAACATCCTGCCATGGTTACGGTGATCATCGGACAGAATTTTTCTTTCTGATGAATGAAAGATAAAGATGTAAGAAAGTGAGGAGGAGATATGGCTTGGCTTTAAATGCAAAGGAATTTGCCCTCAAGGCAGTTCGTTTGTTAAATGAAAAGAAAGCAATGGATATTATTCTTCTGGAACTCGTGAACGTTTCTCTTATCGCCGATTATTTCATTATTTGTAATGGGACTTCAACAATACAAACGAGGGCATTTTGCGATCATCTGCTGGAGAACCTTCCAGGAGAAGAAGACTACAGCTTGCTGCGAGTTGAAGGTTATAAGGACGCCGGCTGGATCTTAATGGATTATGGCGTTCTTGTTATTCATATCTTTATTGCTGAAGAGCGTTCTTTTTATAATTTAGAGCGTCTCTGGGGAAAGGCGGCAGTTATAGATTTAGAACCTTCAATTCCTTCCGCTTAAAAGTTCTTTGAAATACTGGCGAAAGGAGACAAGAGAATGAATTCTCCTGGAAGATACCATATTGGGAAAGATCCGGAGGACATTCTGAGGGGGTTTGTTCCCAAAAAGGTTGTTGTGCTGACAGGCGCGGGTATTTCTGTGGGAAGTGGTATCAGTCCTTTTCGAGGACCGGGAGGGCTTTGGGAGAAATACGATCCTGAGGAAGTTGCCAATATTGAAAATTTTAGGAGGAATCCCCAATCCTCTTGGGTTATGCTAAAAGAGGTTCTGGATGTTGTGGAAAAGGCGCTGCCCAATTCCGCGCATTTATCGTTGGCCAGAATGGAGAAAAAGGGATTTGTCAGCAGCGTTATTACTCAGAATATCGATGGTTTACATCAGAAGGCGGGTAACAAGACGGTGATCGAGTACCATGGGAATACTACCAGGCTGTCCTGCCTGAGCTGTTCCGCTCTTTTCCCTGCCCGGGAGATAGATCTGAGCAGCCTGCCTCCTTATTGCCCGGTATGCGGGGGAGTATTGAAACCTGATGCTGTTTTTTTTGGGGAGCCCATACCGAAAGCGGCATTATTGCAGGCCCACGTTGAAGCACAGCAGTGCCGGGTAATGCTGGTGATAGGTACATCGGGGATGGTTCAGCCTGCGGCGGGCCTGCCTTTTTTAGCTAAAGAAAATGGCGCCCGGATTATCGAGGTGAATCCCGAACGTTCGTACCTGACCTCTTCGGTAACCGATATTTTTTTACAGGGAAAAGCAGAAGATATCTTGCCGGTCATAGATGAATGGTTAAAACCAAATTGGAAAGGATAAGGGTATAGACGGAAGTAAATCAGCTGTTTAAAGGATGAATAATTTATGTCTAATGATAAGAACATGTCCAATGATAAGAAAAAGAAAAAGCAATTGACAATGAAATTAAAAGAAGAGATTGCTGGTGAACTGGGACTGCATGATCAGATCGCTAAAAAAGGTTGGGCTAATCTTACGTCGAGGGAAACCGGGAAAATTGGGGGTTATGTTGCTAAAAGATTAAAGGAAGAAAAGCAATAATTAGGTTTGGTTGCGATTAATTGTAACAACAATATCCAGGACGAATGCACAGCAGAAAAAGTTTTTTTTAAATTGCCCGGTGCCCCAGTCCGATACATACTTCGTTTAAATGGAGGAGGCCAATAGCGAAAAATATTGCAACTGCAACATTATCGCCTTTTCTTGCAATGCCGACTTTGCCTCCGACATTCAACCCGATGGCTTTCGGCATTACCTGGGAAAGTGCTTCCCTGGCAGCACCAGCTACAGCTCCTTCGCCCAAATGTGTCTCTTCGACGATTCCTTCCCTTTTAGCCGCAACGACGGCTCTTTCCATTACTTTCTGCAGTGAATTTATAAATTCACCACCATAATCAACAGCTGTTGCCCTGATTCCCTCTCCAAGGTATTTCTCCTTAAGCTTTTTCTCTGCTTCCCTACCGGGGCTCAGGGCAAGCTGTAAAGCTGCCCTGGCTGCAAGGACGCTCTCTACTCGATTCATATATCCACTCCCCTTTTAAGATCTAATAAAATTATATCACAAAATACATCGGAAAAAGACACTAATAAAATAAATAAAAAAAGAACCCACAATGACCTTCGCTTCTGGCTGCATCACGCCCTTTTATAGCCCGTTACAATCCTATGACTGTAACAGACCATATTTTGAGCCTGATGCAACCTTGGCTCGACCAGTATAAATCCCCTTAAAAGCCACTGACGATCTTCCAACCGTTAGCGACCTCAATTTTATTTAAAACTATTGTTAAAAATTTTTCAATTTTCACGGGAACTCATACTGATCTTAGCTCGACTGTGTTATATCCTTGATGACCCCAGGATGATCTTCCATGACCATCCTGGAACCAATTCAGAACATAACACAATCTTCCCGCCGGCCGGTATCGAGCCTTTTTGACCCGATAACAACCTTTGGCCGGTTACTGTAAAGCCTTTATGACCTTACAGCAACCTTCGCTCGGCCATAGTGGACCCTTATTACGTCTTTATTTTAACCAGTATCCTTTCAATTATTAGTATTTTACAAAGGTAACTTATGGAAATATAAAGCAGGCTAAAGGCGTATTGATCAGCGATAATAAAAAATTTAAAATTTTTTTAATTTTTTTAGTTTGCAGGCAGGAATTTATAAAACTATATAGAATTATTAAAATAGTGGAACAGTTAAAACCTAACCTCCTACATATATTCTTATCAGGGGAAAATTCTCCTGATTTTTTTTGCATAAAAATAAAGCCGTCTTTTACGGCTTTATTTAACGAAGATATGGTTTCCTATTGCAATGCAATACTGCCTGTCGCGTATCCAGCGGTTGGTTGTTTTGGCCGGATTATAAAAAGATACTGCTCCACCGGTTGGATCATTCCCCTGCAAGGCTTCTTTTGCTGCTTTAAGTGCTATATCGTCGGGGGGCAGGTTAATCTGCCCATTACGCACCGGGCAATACTGGAAGCCATGATTGTATTGATAGATTACCTCCCGTATTGTGTCGGGGTAGGCGGAACTTTCAACTCTGTTGATCACTGCCGCTGCAATTGCAACCTTTCCCTTATAAGGTTCACCTTTCGCTTCAGCATGTACCAGCCTGGCCAGCAGTTCAATTTCCTGCGGGTCGCATTGTACAATATTTTCTGCCGGTGCCGATTTATCTATCGCAGCTTGATCCTTTTCGCTATTGTCTGCTGAACAATTGTTTTCATTTTCCAGCAATGCTGCCGCCGGGTTAATGATTAAATCTTCATTTACCGGATTACTCAGAACTGCTTCAGATATTGCAGGGCAGATCAACATTGATAAACAAATAACGGTTATCAAAATCGTTTTCATCCATATTCCTCCCTTTGCCTCCGGAGTTAGCTGACGGGTTCGGGCCGGGAAAGCCCAGCTTAAATCATAAGTTCACCCCAATAAAATGGTTTCTCCGTACTCCAAATGGAGATTCGGCAATTATCGTTTATTTCCATTGGGTAGTAGTATAACAAAAAATCCGGTGATGCTCAAACAAGCTTAAACGATGGATATTCACGAATAAAGGGCTTTAAGGGGAAGAGTTGACATAACCCCTGACAAAGCCCTTATAATTCTATTAACCTTAAAATTACTTTTAGATGGGAAAACGTTACTATCAGGCTTTTTTCTGTTATTCCGGCACGGATTGTATTTAACTGCTGATATTTTCGCTGCCTGAACGTGCCTATTGGTCTTGCGGGCTGTTTACCGCTTCCTGGTACATTTTTTCGTAATATTCCTTGATCATCCTTTTAGAAGAGAATTTTTCGCTTGACATCTTTATACTGGCACGTATCATTTCTATCCATTGGGGACGGTTACGATAGTAAGTAGGTATTACCTCATTGAGCAAAATATGGTAAAGAGCCGTAAGATCCCGTTCGTCCTCATCAGCATGTTCAAGGGATATGTGGGGGTATTCATCCAGCAGCCAGCCGCAAACTCCGTGATTAATGCCTTCACCTACCCAGCCGTCCAGGACGCTCAAATTGAGAGCACCGTTTAAAGCTGCCTTCATTCCGGATGTGCCGCTTGCTTCAAAGGGCCGGCAGGGATTATTGAGCCAGATATCACAACCCCGGACGATCAGGCGTGCTATTTTCATATTGTAGTTTTCCAGGAAGACCACACTATCTTTAAAATACCGGTCCATCTGGACCAGTTCTTTTATAATGCTCTTCCCGATGTCATCGTCGGGGTGTGCCTTGCCGGAGAACAACAACTGCAGTTTCCCTTCTTCAATTATCGGTGCGATTACCGCAGCATTTCGAAAAATAAGATCTGTCCTCTTATAAGCGGCCGCCCGGCGGGCGAAGCCTACCAGCAGAGCTTCCGGGTTCATCTTTGCCCCCGTTTTCTGATAGACAAAGTCGATTAATTCCTTTTTTAGCTTCATATGTGCTTCCCAGAGCCCGTTTTCTTGATTATAAGCCTCTTTTATCTCCGGTGCTTGCCAGGTGTTTACATGAACGCCATTGGTTATTGAAATAATTGGGGACCTGTTACCAATATCCTTCCACATTTCTTTTGCTGTATAGCCGTGCATTTTAGATACACCATTGCTGACAAATGATATCCGCAGGGCCGCCGCGGTCATATTGAAAGGATCGCCGCCTAATTTGACCAGTTGCTCATAACTTAAGGTGTTATTCGCCCCCAAATTAAAAAGCAGGTCGTAATTATGCTTCTCATTGCCCGCTTCTACGGGGGTATGTGTGGTAAATACCACCTGGCGGCGGGTCATCTCCCAAGCCTCTTCAAAGGAAACGTTCATCTGTTCCATTTTCTCTCTGATTAACTCCAAACCAGCCAATAAAGCGTGTCCTTCATTAAAATGATAGAGGTCAACATCGATTTTCAAGGCCCGCAGTGCCCTGATACCTCCGATGCCCAGGATTATTTCCTGGGTAATTCTGTCGGTGTTTCCTCCGGAGTAAAGTCTTGCGGTAAAATCACCATGCTTTGTCCCCGGTTTTCCGGCATCAAGCAGGTAAAGCGGGGTGTTGCCGAAGTGATCGGTATGCCAGATTTTAAGCTCAACCTCATCGCCGCCTACGGTTACTGTAACTGTAACTCCCGTGTCGTTCAGGAATTCATAGTTATAGTTGGGATAAATGTCGTATGGATTCCCCTCAGCATCGATGTATTGTTCGGTATAATCCTGCCTCCAGAGAATTCCTATACCGGTTACAGGCAGATTAAGATCATGAGCCGCTTTGAGGTAATCGCCGGCCAGTACTCCCAGCCCTCCGGCATAAATGGGTAGCTTTTCGTGCAAGCCGTATTCCATGCAAAAGTAGGCTACTCGGGGTAAATTATTATTTTCCTTTTTTATGCTATTCAAAGAGAAATCCTGCCTTTCCGCTCCTGATGGTATTCTTTCATATAGCTTTTGCAAATATACCTTCAAACATTCTCTTCTTAAAAACGGAAAAAGTTGACAATTTATTTGCCATTGCTTTTTTCTTTTAATGGGAGTCGGTCTGAGCGTCTTTTTACCTGGTATTTTTAGGTTTGGTGACGGCCATGTCTGCGATGATGCAGGAATTAAAGGTCATCTCCGCGAATGGAATAAAGAGGAGGATAAACAGGCGGTGTGCCGGCGTGTAAATTTTATGAACAAAAACAGTCTCCTTTAAAGATTAATCCGTGTCAGGAAAGTCCTGCGGACATTTTATCTTCAACTATGAACAGGGGTGAGGTTGTGCAAAATATTCCTGGAAGTATTCCAAAAGAGGAAATATATCAGAGAATCGGACAGTTGCAGTCAAAGCTGAAAGAAAGGGAAATTGATGCGGCGATAATCGCTCAGAATGTCGACCTTTTTTATTTTACGGGGTGTTGTCAGAGCGGGCACTTAATTGTGGCCGCTGCCGCCGGCAGTGAACCCTTATATCTCGTAAAAAAAAGCTATTCAAGGGCTCTTATTGAATCGCCCCTGAAGAATATCCGGTTGCAAGAAAAATTTCGGGAGATCCCTTCCATGCTCGGCGAAATCGCTCCGGGTGTAAATAGGATAGGGATGGAGCTGGATGTTTTACCCGCCGCGTTTTACTTCCGCTACCGGGAGCTATTTCCCGGGATGGAGATCGTTGATCTTTCTGCGGCTATTAAAGAAATCAGGATGCTCAAAAGCCCGTTTGAGCTCGGGATAATCAAAAAGGCTGCAAAAATCAGCGATAGTATGTTTGAGGCAGCTCCCCGTTTCCTAAAAGAAGGGAAAATGGAAGTGGAGTTCGCAGCAGAGGTGGAGCGCTTTCTGCGCAGCAACGGGCATCAGGGCGGGACGCACGTTCGACAGTTTAACCAGGAGTGTCATTATGGCCACATTATGTCCGGGGGAGAAAATACTACCTATGCTTCTTTTTTTGACAGTCCAACCGGTGGGCCGGGCCTTTCCCCGGCATATCCCCAGAGCGCGGGATGGAAGAAGATTAACAAAAATGATCCGGTCCTGCTGGATTACCTGACTGTTTATTACGGTTATCATGTGGACTGTACGCGCGTATTTTGTCTGGGCGAGCCTGCCGGTACACTGGAAAAAGCCCACCGGGCGGCGCTCAACATCCAGAACGAAGTTGTAAAAATGGGCAAGCCGGGCGTATTGTGTTCGGAGCTGTATGAATTTGCCCTTAAGATGGCTGAAGATCTTGGCTATAGGGAATACTTCATGGGGCTGGGGACGGATAAGGCGGCATTTATCGGCCATGGGGTCGGACTGGAGCTGGATGAGCTGCCGGTTCTGACTTCCAGCCATCAATATCCTTTGGAGGAAGGGATGGTTTTTGCCCTGGAACCCAAGATATTGCTTCCCGGTATAGGGGTGGCCGGAGTAGAGAACACCGTTCTGGTTACAGCGCAGGGGCTTGAAAAGCTGAACCTCCATCCGGAAGAGATTATCGTTTGTTAGGTCCTGGCCGGTATAAATTACAAAAATTACACTAAGGTGGTAGTTATGATTGAGAAAATTTTACCCGGGATTTATAGAATTGAGCTGCCTCTGCCCGATCACTCGCTAAAAACGGTAAACACCTATCTGCTTAAGGGCAAAGAGCGCAACCTGATTATAGACTCGGGAATGGATAAGCAGGAGTGCAGGGAAGCTTTAATGGACTCTCTCCAGGAATTGGATACCGATCTGGAAAAGACAGATTTTTTTATTACCCATCTGCATGAAGATCATTTTGGCCTTGCCTCCGATCTGGCCTCAAGCAGCTCTACAATTTACCTTAATGCTCCCGAGGCGATCTTTTGGGGTGTTCCCGACAGGTGGTCGGAAGGCTTTAAGCACGGCAAAAAAAACGGTTTTCCCGGAGAAGAGCTGGATAAGTTTATTCGGGAGACACCGGATTTTTTTAATATACTTCCGCTGGAAGAGATGAAAAATGCGGTAGAAGTATATACAGGTAAGTCATCCCGGGGAGGCCGTTTAAAAATTGTCAGTGACAATGAAACTATAAGCGTGGGAGAATACTCCCTGAGATGCCTGATGACGCCCGGACATTCAAGCGGGCATCTCTGTCTCTATGAGCCGGAAAATAATTTGTTTTTCTCCGGGGACCATATCTTAGAGACGATTACGCCGGCAGTATTCCTCTGGCCGGGAGAAAACCGTAACCCCCTGCATGAATTCCTGGAGAGCCTCGAGAAGGTAAACGCCCTGGAGGTTGAACTTGTTCTGCCCGGACACCGCAGGACCTTTTCTGATTATCGTGGACGGGTGTCCGAGTTAAAAAAGCACCATCTCCACAGAGAACATGAGATTGCGGCTGTCCTCGAATCGAACGGCAAAAGCGGGAAAACCGCTTATGAGATTGCTTCCGGGGTGAGCTGGCACATTCCACTGCCCTGGGAACAATTTACGACAGAATTGAAATGGATGGCTATGGCGGAGACGCTGGCGCACTTGAAATATATGCAAAGTCAGAAAAAAATAACGAGCAAACTCCTGAATGATGAAGATGATGAAAGAGAGTACTATTTTTTGCGGACGGAAAGCTGCGGAAAGCATGCAGGAAAGGAGGTTGGTTAGAGGATGAGGTCAACTATTGACTGTGTTCCCTGCTATATCAGGCAGATTATCTCTACACTGCGGGTAGCAGGGGTGGAGGAGGAAAAACATTATGCCCTTATTCATGCCCTTTTTCCCACGATTGCCGCACTGGACCCTTTGAAATCTCCGGCGGAGAATTCTTCGCTGATTCTTTTTGAAGTATATCGTTTATTAGGGGAGGACGATCCTTATCAAAAAGCCAAGGCAGCTTCCAACGAATTGGCGCGCACTTATCTTCCTGTTTTGGAGAGGGTTGTCTCCGCCAATAAAGATCCCCTTCTGACAGCTTTAAAAGCTTCCGTAGCCGGAAACGCGATAGATATGGGGATCAATCCTGATTATGATGTTAGTGAGAGTATCCGCCGGGAGCTGGATCGGGATTTTCGGCGCAGCGATATCGATTCCTTTCGGGAACTATTAAGCCAGGGCGGCCCCCTGGTCGTGATTGGCGACAACAGCGGGGAGATTGTTTTTGATTCCCTGCTGTTGTCTCACCTGCGTAACTATACCGACGAGCTTTATTATGTTGTCAAGGGAGGACCAATCCTTAACGATGCCACAGAAGCGGATGCGGAGGATACGGGGATGGACTTTCTGGCAAAAGTAGTTACTACAGGAAGTAACTATCTCGGGACAATCCCGAAACATAGCGGGCAGGAACTCCGTGCGGCCTTAGCCTCCGCCCACCTGGTTCTGTCCAAGGGTCAGGCCAATTACGAAACCCTGGAGGGAACGTCCTTTGCCGGCGAAAAAACCTTCTTTTTGCTGCAGGCCAAGTGCCCGGTGGTTGCAGCACATTTGGGAGTGGAGCTGGGCGATTCCGTACTGGTACGCAACCAGCCGGTTCTTACACCTTAGGGTGGGGATTGAAACCCCATCCCGAGACCGGCTACAAAGTCGATATTAACGCGTGACGGGGGGACGCGCGCGTGACGGGGGGACGGGGTTGTTGACAAGGTGACGGGGGGACGGGGTTGTTGACACGCACACCAAATTATGGTAGAAGTTGTCATAGAGGTGATTTATGTGCCAAGAACAGCACGAATCAAAAGCAATAGCGGAATTTACCATATTATTATGAGAGGAATAAACCGCCAAAATATTTTTGAAGTGGGAGAGGATAAAGAAAAATTTATTCAAACTCTACTAAAATACAAGATTGTCAGCGGATTTAAATTATATGCATATTGTTTAATGGACAATCATCTTCATTTATTGTTAAAGGAAGAAAAAGAACCATTAGAAACCGTAATGCGAAGAATATGTGGTAGTTATGTTTTATGGTACAACAAAAAATATGATAGAGTAGGATACTTATTTCAGGATAGATTTAAAAGTGAGCCGGTAGAAAATGATACATATTTTTTGACAGTAATCCGGTATATTTTTCAGAATCCTATAAAAGCAGGTATTGTAACAAAAGTTGAAAACTACAAATGGTCGAACTACATGGATTATGTTGAAGAACGCAATATTACTGAGGTTAAATACTTTTTTGATATTCTTCATGTAGACAGGAAAAAATCCCTCTATGTATTTATTGATTTCGTAAACCAGGAGAATGATGATAAATGTCTAGAAATAACTGAAAATAAACGGATAACAGATGAGGATGCTAAAAAGATAATCAAAGCTTGTTGCAAGGTTGGCTATCCTGTAGAGCTACAAACCTTTCCGGCAGGTGAAAGAAACTCCTATATAAAAGACTTAAAGGAGAATCATGGACTATCTATTCGGCAAATCGAGAGATTGACAGGGATTAGTAGGGGCATAATACAAAGAATATGATGTGACAACAACCCCGTCCCTATGTCACCCGTCCCTATGTCACCGCGTCCCTATGTCACCCCTGACTGTGTTTCGTGAACATCGGCAGCTTGAAGCAATGCCGCGCTGACTCACACCTTGGCTGTGAAGCCGAAGGATTTCCCGATACTTGGTCATTCGATCAACCTCCTGATAATGATTTACACTTTTACAGTGTACATAGATTTTCATGAAATTAATTAACCCTAAAACAAAATGCCATATATTCCATTACACAGCATTTTGCCCTATGTAGTCGTAGCAGCAGAAAATACAATCTTCATACCATTCAACCAAGGGATTCTCAAATCAGCCACTTGGTCCAGGTGCTCCAGTAGCATGGGCAAATGCCGTTTGCGTTTCAACTTAACATTGATAAGCGTATCGCCGATTTCAATCTCACCTGCATTGCAGATGAACTTGTCAAAAAGTGTCGCTGCATCACAATGGGAATAACCTTGCAAATCCCTGGCAAACAGCCTGTATAGATTATGGGCCAGGATCGTCATGGTCAAATCAAAATCAACCTTGATTACCATCCCCGAAGAGTTGCGGTTGAAATGGAAAAAGTCAACATGCTCTGCTATTTCCTTCTCTACTAACCAGCGCTTGCTGTACTTTCTTACAATCTCTTCTAAAGAGGTATCAAAATCATTGGTGATAATGATCGCTGGCTTGATTTTGCCATGGCCGCTCAAATATATCTGGCGGATGGGCTCTTCATAATCCTTAAGTTTTGCCTTTTCTTCAAATACTTTGATATTGCGGCCTTTGCCGTTGGCACGTTTGATCCTGATCTTTCGCCATTCAGAGGGTTTGATTTTTTCGATTCTTTCAACCAGCTTGGCCCCACGGCGCCGGATGGTCACAAACTTGATTTGCTCCTTGTTTAACTTGTCGAGGTTTTGATATGTTGTGGCCTTGCTGTCAAAGACCAGGTACTTCAGTGTGCCGGGGGTACCCTCCCTGTGGAAATCCAAAAACTCCAGGATTGCATCATCTTGGTTCGCATGTCTTAGGGTCATGTCCCCATAACAAATAATCCCTGTATCCGGGTCCTGTACAAGCAGCGCCAGAATGGAGGCTAGGGCTTTGCCCCGCTTGCCGGACCAGTTGTTCTCCAGGGCATCGGCCTCGCCCCAGTAGGGAACAGTTGTAAAATCTAGATTCGCCGTGTCCGAGAGCATCTCATTTGCTTGCCAGATATGATAGAGGCTTTTGAGGAAATCAATGTTCATCTCGCGCCTTACCGCACTGGAGTAAGAACTGAACCATGCTGTTTTGGGCAGGACATTAAGTCCGGCGAACAGGCCCATACCCCTGTCCATGCACCACAGGTCATCGGCGGAATACCGCTTAATACTGGACAGCTTAAGGGCGAGGAAGGCGTAGATGGAAGTGGCCCGGTCCAGCTGTTTTGTTTCAGGATAAGTCGAGTTGGCAATTACTTGATCTAACCCGTAGTACTGCAAAAAGGGTAAAAAACAAAGGATACCGGCTAACTGGGAGGTAAACTTCTCTCTGCAAAAATCTAAAAGCCGGGTCTTTTCAGCCAGCAGTTTCTCTGGCATTTCCATCTTTTGCTCCTGCTTCATTTCATTGTCCCTGCGTGGTAAACGGGCGAAGCCTTCTTTCTTCAGGACAGCATCTATGTATTGTAGTGAAACAGTAATATCTGCCGCCTCTAAGACAGTTTTAATCTCCGGCACTGACATGTACTTTTTACGCAACGCCACGATCATGGCTGTAAGGGTTCCGTCTTCATCAAGTAGCCTGCGTCCCAGGGTGACTGCTTTGAAATAAGGGTCCCCTTCAGAACTTTTTAATTTGCTTTTAAGATCTCGGGACATGGAGTAAACGGTGCTGACAGTATAGCCGTGCCTGGCGGCGACTTCGTCGGCGGTCATTTTATAATGGAAAAAATCCAGCATCGCACGGTACTGTTTATGATATGCATTTTCTGGGTTCCCGAAATATTCCTCAAGCTCCAAATTAGGGTTAGTTTTCATAATGAATACATTATATCGTATATTTATACAAATTACAATATGGTCGTTAAAATTAATTAGTCCCCTATAATTGGGCTTTTGCAGGCTGTTTATGGGGCGCATAAATATGATGGGATTCTACTATTGAAAATATAGCTATTTATTTAACCCTAATTTGTTAAAATATATAACCCTAATACAAACCCCCAGCAATCGCTACCGAAGTAGCTGTTAATGGGGATCTGTCTTGTGTTGGTGTATTGCTTAATTAGGGCTGGGTTATATTAATGAAAATCTATGAACATGTTGTTTTTAAAAACCAGTTTTTCAGGGAACACAGCTAAATGAACGATGGTTATGTAAAAGTAATCATGGCTTCGATAATATGGGGAACAATTGGCATTTTTGCCCGTTGGAGCGGTGCCGATCCGCTGCTATTATCCTTTTCACGTTCTTTCTTGACTGTCCCGGCACTGCTTCTTTTCTTATATTGCAAGCGTGAAGCTCTCCCCTGGCTCCGTGCCAGAGATTTTTTTCCGGTAATTATCAGCGGTGTGTTTCGGGCTGCAGGTTTGTACTTTTATTTTGTTGCAATAAGCCTGACTTCCCTGTGTTATACATTGATTATATTTTACCTGGCTCCTGTTATGATCGTCCTGTTAGGCCCGTTATTTATCGGGGAAAGGTTCGAAAAGAACAGCCTGTATGCACTCTTTATTGCCGTTTGCGGCATTGTGTTTGTCCTTATATCGATCTTCGATGACCATGTCTCCGCTGTACAGCTAAACGGGATTATAAATGCCTTCTTGGGAGCTGTATGTTTTGCATTTACCGTAACAATCGCCAAAGGGTTAAAAGAAGTAAATGGTTTGGCTCTGACCTTTTATCAAATGCTTGTGGCGGCATTCTGCTTGCTGCCTTTTCTTAATATCCGGGAAGCACTGGTATATATCCTTAAAATTGATGCATTTAAGATCTCCAGCTTGTTATTGCTGGGGATTATGCATACCGCTTTAGCTTATGCCATCTATCATGAAGGCCTGAAAGTGGTAAAAATACAGCATGCCGGCATTTTCCTTTATCTGGACCCGGTCGTCGCATCAATACTGGGGTACCTGATTTTCCGGGAAACAATTAGCCTGTCGGGGTTTCTCGGGGCGTTTCTAATAATAGCTGCGGGAATTGTCGTGACCGTCGAAAGTATAGGAAATAATACTGGAATTATTGGCAGAAATAGGTGTTGATTGTGCTATTAAAAACTCAATAGGGATTTATTTATCCGGTATTGCATCGGTTTCGGGTTTGCAGCCTCAAGGCGCATGAGTATAGCGCTTGTTTTTTACCTTGTCGGCTTTGTTATTAGGTTCGTTATTACTTGTATCCACGGGCGCCTGTTTTTAATTTCCTCGTGTATTGCTCTGCAGAATGTGTCTGTAGGTAACTGAAGCCGGTATTAGCGTTGTTCCTTCAGCTCCGGAGGGAGCATTTTTTCTTCATCGGTAAAAAAGAAAATAACAGATGCCAGTATCACAGCGAGTCCGGCGATAGGCAGGAAAGTTGCATGGATATTGATATCCAGTAAGGTGGCGATTAGATAAGGTGCCGCCGCGGCACCCAGGCAGCGGGCGCTGCCAAAAATAGTGGTCATGATTCCCCGGTGGCTGCGGGAAGATACTGCCGAGCCAATGGTGTCCAGTACCGGCAGGAGCAGCCCTGCACTAAATCCTATCAGTACTAGATTCGGCCAGATAAGTTTGGTAGAGTAAATATAGGGAACAAGGAAAAGGGAAACCCCAGAAATCAGGAGGCCGGCGGCCAGGGTCACGCGCGGTCCGATTTTTGTGGAGAGCACCGGCGTGAAATAAGCGGTTACCATCATTGCGGCTACCGGGATGGCTATGATTAACCCGTGGATGACGGTCCCATCGGGGATTTTTTGGCCAATGAATTCACCCACCCAAAACATAGTCCCAAACAGGAATAATATGCCGGAAAAGGATGCAAGAAGAGCGAGGATGTTATGCAAATTTAGCAGCTGGGATAGTGAATCCAGTTCAGAGCGAAGCGAGACCTTTTCCTGCTGTTGTGGTTCTTTGATGGAAAACCAGAATAAGAAAGCAACCGGAAAGGAAATAATGGGGTAGACAAAAAAGGGGGCATACCAGCCCAGCAGCCCTGCAATGCCCCCGATAATCGGGCTGGAAAGTTTCCCCAGGCCGTTTGCTATTTCCAGGAAGCCCATCACCCTGGTTCTTTCCTGACTCTGAAAAATATCACCGGCCAGCGCAACAGCCAGATACATAGGTGTTGCTGAGCCGACTCCCTGTAAAAAGCGGAAAAATAGCACCGTCCGGAAAGGGTTTTCCAACATTAGCAGCGCTGCTCCGGCCAGCCCTCCTGCTGCACCGTAAAGGAAAATAGAAGGAACGACGATCTTTTTCCTTCCCCACCTGTCCGCCAGAATACCGCCAAAGGGATTTAATAAAGCGGCGGTAAAAGATACTATGACAAACATCAGTGATATTTCTTGCAGCGTCAGGCCAAGCGCTTTTCTCATCTGTGGGAAAACCGGCAAAAGCATCGTATTGGCCATGATCATAATCGAGGTTGATGCCCCCAGTGACAGGACCTTTAAATTTGTTGTCGTTTCCATAACAAATAAAAGCTCGAAATTGCCTTCAAACAGCATTTCGAAGCTTTCCTTTCATATTATTTATTTTTATGAAACCTAGTTATCAGGGTGAGGTACATAGCATATTCCTATATAAGAAAAGTCACAAAGGGGATAACGGTGCCCGATAAAAGTTGACAGCCGGTTATGTCCGGGTGACAATAAGCGTAATAAGGGTTTGCCGCGCTGCAGTAAAAGAACAGCAACTCTCATGCTTATTGTTTACGAATCAGCCTTTTTATATTACCGAACAAAAAAATGATAATATATTTCAACCTTAAGTTACTGAAAAGAATTTGTGTTTTATTGTCTGTTTAACATATCTTGCATATTCAAGGTTAACCTGCTATACTGATTTTTGCTTAGGGTTGTTTAAAAGAGCAGTAAGTGAGGCAAAATATAGCTTCGCTTTTTTCGTTGGAAGGGTGAAAATGGGTTAGAATTATGGAGAGAGACGAGCAGTATATGCAGATAGCGCTGGAGCTGGCCGAAGAGGCGTTCGAGCGCGGGGAGGTTCCCATTGGCGCGGTGCTTGTAAGGGGTGGAGAAATAATATCCCAGAATTATAACCGCCGTGAGGAATTGAAGGATGCCACGGCACATGCGGAAATTCTCGTCCTGCGCGAGGCGGGGGAGCTGCTGGGCAGCTGGCGCCTGCTGGGGACCACGCTATATGTTACGCTGGAACCATGCCCGATGTGTGCCGGCGCCCTCGTGCAGGCCAGGGTATCCCGCCTGGTTTTCGGAGCCCGGGATCCCAAGGGAGGTGCGGCTGTTTCGCTTTATAATATTCCTTCGGATCCCAGGTTAAATCATCGCCTTGAGGTGAAAGAAGGTATCCTGAGTGAAAGATGTGCTTTATTGCTGCAGAAATTTTTTAAAGAACGGCGTGAAAAATGAGTAATGTCATAAGTAATGTTATTCGGGGAGTTGTGAATTTCAGGTTCCTTTACAGGTGTCGAGTACTGTTGTATAATTAACAATACAGTCCAGTGAAGATGGGCTAACGAAGGTAATGGGTCCCTAATTATCGCAACTGAATATGGAGAGATGGCCGAGTCCGGTTGAAGGCGCACGACTCGAAATCGTGTAACGGGTGAAACCGTTCGTGGGTTCGAATCCCAC
>LSQX01290450.1_pt1 | contig 19236 bp, 12 predicted proteins | sample 654561 | NCBI WGS metagenome assembly LSQX01 (sample SAMN04489861, study PRJNA283612) | anaerobic digester metagenome | isolation source: 4 biogas reactors fed with cattle manure at either 37C or 55C with and... | place: Denmark: Kongens Lyngby | collected 2014
AGATGTGTATAAGAGACAGAAGAAATAGCGTTTAAGAGTATAAATCTTTTCATGAAGATAAATCATAAAAAATATATTATATTTAATTTGTATTGAAAATTGAATTCAAATTTAAAAGCTAATATCCATACAGGAAAATATAAAAAGGATTTTTAAGAAAAATTATTTGAAAAGAGAGATTATTTGAAAAAGAGAATAGAATTATAATTAATCAGAGGCTCAAAGGAGTTTAATCCCGGATGAGGTAATTTCAAATCTAATAGGGTTTAAACTGAGGCATGTCCGTCTCATTTTAGGAATTCTTATGTAGCGTTCAATGTTTCCCGTATATGGGTTTTCGTCTACCATAAGCCGGAGAGAACCGCTTACAGAATATTCGGCAAGGTTGTGAGTCATCTTGCAAGCCGTGTCGTCCATGACAAACATTGCCGTGCAGTCACCTCTGGTGCTCAGGATAAAATTCAATGCGTCAAACTGGTCCCTGAAATCCTGTATAGAGAGCCTTAGTGTGAAAACCCCTATATTGTCAATAACCACGACATCTGTTCCTTCAGGTACATAATCAGAAAGGGTGGGCAGTTCAATTTCAAGGCCTTCGGGAGTGAAACCGAATTTGGAAGTCTGAACTTTTTCCGAGCGGTTCTGAAAGGACCTCTCAATAGCAAGCTGACCATTTTCATAATATTTAGTAAGCCCGAGACCCAGCATTTCGGATAGGTCAAGAATATCCTCAGGAAGTTCTTCCGTTGCAACCAGAACACACTTTTTACCATCAAGGCATGCCCTGTGCAGAAAATGAATGGTAAAAGTTGTTTTACCGGTTCCTGTATCCCCTGTGATAAGGAGAACCCTGCCCGCCAGGTATCCACCGCCGATTCTTGTGTCAAGCTCAGGTATTCCTGATGATATCCGTTTCATTGTTTTAACTCGGTCCATTTTATCATAATCTTTAACCCGCTGAGTTGCAGTACAGAGAAGAGGGCTAGAATTGAATTTTATTTATAGAGTATAAGGAGAGCTCTTATATAAAATGTACATACAGAAAAGAGAAGAAAATAGATAAAGAAGAAATAAAAATTAAAAAGATATTAAAAAAGAAACGACGAGAGGGGGACTCGAACCCCCGGGATGCGGAGCATCACGGGATTAGCAATCCCGCGCCATACCGGGCTTGGCTATCTCGTCACATTGAACTTTAGAAACGCGTCCCCTAAAACGCATTTCATATATTTAACCTTTTCCGGAGAGAGAAACATATTTAAGGGATTGATTAAGTGAAAAATCACAGTTATATTATAAAACCAAACTTTTCAAATGGATTCAATAATGGATCAAGTGATGAGCACGCCTCAGGTCGCTGCGCCTCGGAAGCTCCAGTAGGCTGAGATCTCTTCTCCACCCCGCGACCCCGCAAGCGACGGTTGCCCACAGTGAGTCTGCTCCCTTCCGGGCCTCGACCGGTTTCCACGGTTAGGGTATGAGAACCTGTTTTCCAGCAGGCCCGCATACCTGCACCATCCAAGCAGGACGGGGCTTCTCAGTTGAGACTTCAGGCTGGAATCTCTCTGGCACATCTTCCTTTGGCTTCGTCCCCCGCGTATCGGCGATTTCGGGTTACAGGTAACGCCGGGCTACCCGGACTAGCTCATCAGCTATACAAAGACATATGTAGTATATAAAAATATCCTACCCGTATCTCTCCCGATATCTATTTTTTAGTAAAATAGTCCGGATATTTAATCCGCCTGAAAAGAAAAAGCAAAGACGGAAAAGGTATTTTTTACACATAGAACAGGAAAATTAAAAAATTTGCCAGGTATTAAAATATTTGATAAAGAATAAATCCCCGCATTTATTTATACGTCATTTTTCAAAGTAATATTACACAAAATCTCAAACGGCTTAAGTGATATGTCAAAAACCCGGAAAAATAAAAAGATGAGGGGATCTATATGAGATATGGAGTTGCAGTTGACCTGGGAACAAGTGGGTATCGAGCTCAGAAGATTGACATGGATACCAGAGAAATCAAAAGGACAGTAATAACACTGAGAAATCCTCTTCCCGGAGCGAATGTGATGGATCACATGGACTTCGCAATTCGCTACGGGCAGGATCTTGCACATGGGCTATCGGTAAATGCGGTAAAAACCCTGCTCCAGACGCTTGATGTGCCTAGCGAGGAACTGGACAGAATTTCAATCTGCGGAAACCCGATTCAGTTGTCTATTTTCCAGGGAATCACTATCGAAGACCTGGCTTACGCAGGGGAACGGAAGAAAAAGAAGTACAACATACAGGAACAGACCAGAAACGCGAGGATAATACCCAGCAGCGAAATTTCAGGGCTTGAAGAGTTCAACTGCGAAGTTGTAGTCCCTCCTGCCATAAAACACGAGGTAGGAGCGGATGCCCTTGCTCTCATAACCAAATCGGGAATGCTTGAAAGTGACGAAATATCAATTGCAACGGATTATGGGACAAATGCCGAGATGGCACTCAAAGTAAAGGATATCATTTATACAGGCTCGGCAGCAGCAGGTCCTGCGCTTGAAGGGCAGCAGATAAAGCACGGAACCCTTGCTTCTCCCTTTGCAATTTCGGACTTTGAATTCGAAAACGGGGCATTGAGGAACTATGTATTGAACGAAGAGATGAAGCCCGACCCTGGGGATCTTGTTGACCCTAAAACCGGGGAAATCCTTGAAGAAGGTAAGATTAAAGCAAAAGGGATCACAGGTACTGGAGTTATTGCCCTTATTGAAAAAGCCATAGGGTATGGCCTGGTTGAACTTCCGAAAGTCAAGACCCCGGACGGATTTATTCACCTGCAGAACAATATTTCGTTCTCGGAAAGAGACCTGAAAGAAGCCGGAAAAGCTATTGGCGCTATCAGAGCAGGGCATATAACTCTCTGTGCGGCTGCAGGCATCGAAATGACAGATATAGATGTTGCCTATATGGCAGGGGCTGCCGGAACTTACATGGACGCTGAAAAAGCCCAGAAAATTGGATTAATCCCTTACTCGACAGGAAAAATTGCTCAGCTCGGAAATACTTCACTTGCAGTTGCAAGGGAGACCCTGCTTTCAGAGGAGAGGCTCTGGGAGCTTCAGGACATTGCAAGCCAGATAATAGGCACTCATATAATGTTTGCGACTGTTCCGGAATTCAGGGATGCATATGTCCTTGAACTTGCGTACTGGGAAGAGGGGATGCCCTTCAAGATGTTTAAGAAATACCTTAAAAAGAAGGGGCTTCCGTCACTCGATGACCCTATAAGCAACCCTGTGGTCGATAAGCGCGTGGAAAGAGATATCCCTGTGCTTGGAGAGGAGGGCCTGTACGTACTGGAAAGGGTAGGGACCTATATGACCATGGTAGTCTCTGACTGCCCCGAGTGCAGGAAGTGCATAAAGGTCTGCCCCAACGATGCCATTTCAATTGACGAAGAAAACAGGGTTATGATAAGCACTGACCTCTGTGAAGGTGCACACTGTCAGAAATGCATTAGAGCCTGCCCTCCGGACAAATTCGACTGGAAGAACCTGGAAGTTTTCAAACCCCCACAGCAGGAGTAAGCCAAATCTGGTTACTACTGAACCGGCACTTTAATACTGATCGTGCAGGAAGACATAAGTTTAAAATAAATATTTAATGAGAGTTGAAGCTGAGAGACGCCCACGCACGACAGTATTTAATGTGTCATCTTAAAGTGTCATCTGGTACTGCCCCTGCAAGGAAGTACTGTATAATAGAATCGTCTCTTATTGAGGAATTGAGAATTTTTGTTTTATTGAGGAACTATACTCTTATTGAGATTTCTGCTTAATTTGGGAATTATACTCTTACTGAGAACTTCTGCTTAATTGAGAGAAATGATGAAAATGCAGGGAATAATGAAAAAACTCGGATAGAAAGAGAGTATGCTGGTCCGGAAAAGGGAAAACAGAATTAAGCAGATAGTTTTGGGCGGTTGTGTGCAGAATAAACACAAATTATATAAACAACCTCATCATTAGAAATTATTGAGGCATCTAATCCACTTTCACACCAAAAAGAATCTACCATCTAGCCCATAATAGATTTCTGATTAAATAAAGTCTGTTTTGTTAGATGCCTCAATCACCCATGTGGATGAATTCTGGTTAAAGCACGCTAAGTGGGATAGAGAATCATCATATATAAACTTTTATTTTATAATCATAAAATAAAAAAATGAGATCATCTATTTCTTTCGACAAATAAAGTAATTTCATATAGATCCAGGCATGAATGCCTGCAAAACTCAAAAGATTAAATACCCTTATGATGTATTGTCTTCCTTTTCTCAGAAAACTTCCGGGTCAGGGCATGGAGAGCTCATAGAAGTATTATTTCTCGGAGATGTAGATAACAGTCTGGTCCAGACATTGCATGGGAAAAATAGAAGTCCTAAAATGGGAAGCCAGATAAGAAAGTATCCGTTCATCCGGAATACTCCATTCATCTTTTCCGTAAAAAGCTTAATATGATCTTCATTTTCGACTGGTCTGTAGATGATTAGTGTTAAATAAACAAAAACTCAATAAAAAAGAATAGAAAGATAAGAAAAAGAGATAGTGGGAGAAAGAATTATTCTGGGAAAACAGGGAATAAAATTAGCATAAATTTTATAAATAACCTGTACATAGGAGTTAATGAGGCATCTTATCCACTTTCACACCACAAATTATCTACAACATCTAGCCCTGTAGAATTTAGTTACGCATCACCCGTTAATTAGATGCCTCATCACCCAATTGAATTATATTCAGGTTAAAGCTTTCATATACAGAAGGGATTCATTAGATATAAATATTTATATTTAAGCCTGTCGATAAAAACAGAACGATCGATAATATTTTAGGATCACGAAAGAAATTACTTTTTTTGTATTTATGAAATTTAATAAAAAAGGAAAAGAGTTTCAGAGTGAATAGGCTTCTCGAAGCTTTATAACGAGCCCTTCTACCTGTTCCACTGCTGTCCCTATATATTTGTCAGGGTTTACAAGGTTCTCAATATCTCCTGCACTCAGATATTTTGAAACGGAAGGAGTATCCAGAAGAACCTGTTTGAAATGCTGCCCTGTATCATGAGCTCTCATAGCTGCAGTCCGGACAAGTTCGTGGGCTTCCTGCCTGCCGACACCTCTTTTTGCAAGTTCTATCATAACAGCCTCGCCCATATTCAGACCATTTAAGGAATCAAGGTTCCTGCGGATATTTTCAGGATAGAACCTGAGGTTTTCAAGAACGCTGATCCCGAGTTTAATGATATGATCGGTAAGTATACAGGCTTCAGGGAAGACAATCCGTTCACTTGAAGAATTCGTGAGGTCCCTCTCGTCCCATAGTGTGTTGTTAAGGAGTTCAGGCTCAACCATTGCCCTTACTATTCGGGCGAGCCCGCAGATCTGTTCGGACTTGATAGGATTACGCTTGTGAGGCATGGTGGATGAACCTACCTGCTTTTTCCCGAAACTTTCCTCTATCTCGGCGATCTCACTGCGTTGAAGAGTCCTGATTTCGATCCCGATCTTGTCCAGTGTTGTAACTACATTTGCCATCCACATAACAAACTCGGCATGTCTGTCCCTCTGGATAATCTGGTTTGAGACATCAACAGCCCCGATTCCGAGGTGTTGCATTGTAAGTTTCTGAATAAGGATTCCCGATTTTCCAAAAGCTGCCTGAGTGCCTACAGCGCCGGTCATCTGCCCCACAGTAGCTCTTGGAGTCAGTTCGTACAGGCGGTCAAGATGCCTTGAGATTTCAGAAGCCCAGATTGCAAAACGAAGACCGTAAGTGGTTGGAACACCTATCTGCCCGTGAGTCCTTCCGCAGCAGACAGTATTTTTGTGGGCTTCAGCCTGGTTTACCAGAACTTTTAGAAGGGTTTTGAGTTTGTCTTCCAGAATATCAATTGCGTCTTTAATCTGGAGAGCTGTTGCGGTATCAAGAATATCGTTTGAAGTGGCTCCGAAGTGAACCCATTTTCCTGCGTCATCCCTGCACATCTCTGAAATTGCAACAACGACAGCCATCATGTCATGGTGGATCTCGGATTCTATTTCATCGACTCTCTCGGCTTTTACAGAGGCAATGCTTTCGAATATAATTTCAGCCGCTTCTGCGGGAATAAGCCCCATATCCGCTTCTGCCCGGGCAAGAGCTGCCTCGGTCTGCAAGATCTTAGCAAGTCTGTTTTCCTGACTCCACACATATTTCATTTCTGCTGTACCGTACCGGTATTCTATAGGATGAATAGCCATATCAATCACCACACTGGAATCGAGAATTAAGTTATCCCGGGTCTACATTAGATCTTAAATTAATCCTGGTTTTTGAATAGTCTGAGTTTGATATTTTCTGCCCGATCGTTTTTGAGTCAAAATTGTCCTTCAGACTAGATTACCTTTGGCCTGACAATCCTGGAATTACATAAATTCAGTCATAAACTTCACAGGCTATCAATATCAGCCTGTTAATGGCAGTGTAAAAATACATTTACCGCCAGAAATGCCAGCATTGATATTATTACTATTAAACAGATGTCATTAATATTCCGCAGTCTCTAACTCCAGCCTGCAGGATACGGGATAAACAGCATAACCAATAAATAACCTTTGAGTATGAAGAAAAGGGCAGGGTATGTGATAGAAGAGAAAAAGAGTTCAAACCCAGTAAGCCGCGGAAATTTTTGATGAAAAACATTATATGTCTTAACATCCATTAAGCGGGCTATATACCGTATTGATAATAAAAAATAATAGCAGGTGACAAAAATGGGTCGTTTTCCAGAAGCAGAAGAAAGATTGTTAAACAAGAAAATCTGCATGAAGTGTAATGCCAGAAACGCTACAAGGGCAACCCGCTGCAGAAAGTGCGGTTCCAGCGCTCTTCGCGTAAAATCCAAGGAATCCAAGGGAGCATGATCTTTTTTGCAGGTGGAAGCACACCTCCAGAAGATTATTGAAAAGGACGGAAAAGTTCATCTTACCCTTATCGATCCGGCGTCCCAGACGCCTGATAGAGCCGCCGAAATTGCTCTTGCAGCAGTTGAAGGGGGCACTGATGCCATCATGATAGGGGGCTCAACCGGAGCGTCGGGAACCCTGTTAGATGAGACTGTAATAAAAATTAAAGAGAATGTAGACGTCCCCACAATCCTTTTCCCGGGAAGCTCAGCCGGGCTCAGTAAGTACGCAGATGCGGTATTTTTTATGAGCCTTTTGAACTCAAGGGATCTGGGATATGTAATTACAAACCAGGTTCTTGGAGCTCCGCTTGTATACAGAAGCCAGATCGAGCCAATCTCCATGGCATACCTTATAGTTGAACCTGGAGGCACTGTTGGCTGGGTGGGGGACGCCAAACTGATTCCAAGAAAGAAGCCTGAAATTGCCGCAGTCTATGCTCTTGCAGGCAAATATCTTGGCATGCATTATACCTATCTGGAAGCAGGATCCGGGGCTGATTCTCCAGTCAACCCTGAAATGATAGGGGCTGTCAAGCAGGTACTTGGAGAAAACAAACTTATTGTTGGCGGCGGGATAAGAAACGCGGAAACTGCAAAGATCTGTACCTCTGCAGGTGCGGATATGATCGTCACCGGCACAGTTGTTGAAGAAGTAAAAGACGTTACTGCAAAGGTGGCTGAGATTGTATCAGCCATAAAAAGATAAGTGCCTGTTAAGGGCTCAAGGTGTGCTACCTGCTTATTGCATCAAAAAGATTCGTTGCGCTTGACCGATTTTAAACATTAATATTTTTGTGGTTCTGAAAGTTTCGGAACTTACTTATTTCTTTTCAGAGATTTGCTGTTTAACTTCAAATTTTAAACTTATAGTTCCTTTTCAGATTTTTGCTTTGAATTTCCTGTAAGACTTTTACCTAAACTTTTTATTTCTGAAACCTTTTATACTTAGAAATATTCTTGAATGCTCAACTTCCCAGAGCATATGATATTAATAGTTCACAGGTAGACCATCAGTAACCTGTTATAATACACACATTCAGAAATATCACTTAAATTTAATCTAGTGTCATGACAATTTAATTATTGAGCATAATTTATAGTATTTATATGTTAATACATAACGATTCTTAACTTATAAAATGACCAAAAACTAAATGTTCATGACACTAGTAACATATTAAACAATAAAAGATATTAATTAGTGTTACATGGCCCAGGATTCAGGCAAGAACGAGTAATTTCTTGTAATAGACCTGAAAATCTCAGTATCGGGCCCAAAAATGCAGTCAGCACTAAGAGGTATGATTATGATCAGGATTTCCAATCTGGTAAAAGATTATGAGGTACGTTCCGAAAAAATAAGAGTATTAGACCATATCGACCTCACGGTGGAGGACGGAGAAATCCTCGGAATTACAGGTCGAAGCGGAAGTGGAAAATCTACTCTGTTACGGATTATCCGTGGAGTCGAGCCCTTTAACGAAGGGACTATAGAAGTTGATGGAAAAGTTGTAACTCCGGATTCAGGGATTGAGGGCGAACACTTCCTGAAAAGTGTCACGGCAATACACCTCCAGCGGAATTTCGGTCTCTGGAACGGTCCTGCAATAGAAAACATCATAAGGAAATTGAATTACCTTAGAGTAGGGCATGAAGCTCTTCCGCACAATGAGACAGATGATTATAAAGATCTCTTTGACGAAGCTATGGAGTACATAAAACTGGTGGGCCTGGAACACAAAGCCCTTCATTCCACAAATCTTCTGAGCGGGGGAGAAAAACAAAGGGTTGTAATGGCAAGGCAGCTTGCAGCAAAACCAAAAGTCCTTCTCCTTGATGAGCCCGTAACGATGACAGGCCCGGATACAAAGCAGGAAATCCTTGACGTTATAAAGAGTCTGAAAGAAAAACTGAATATCCCTATTATAGTTGTATCCCACCTTCCTGAAATCCATGCTTATCTTGCAGACAGACTTATCTTCCTTGAGAAAGGGAAAATCGCAGCAGATGGTGAACCCGCCTGGGTCCTTAAAAACTTCCTGAAAGATATGAAACCAAGGGAAGAACTTTCAGAATCCGGGAACAAAGAAGTCTGCATTAAAGTAAGAGAGATATCAAAACGTTATTCTCTTATCCGGATGGGAGAAGTTCTCAACATCAAAGATTTCTCTCTGGATGTTTATAAAGGAGAAATTCTGGCGTTTATAGGGCCTTCAGGAGCCGGAAAAACAACAATAATGAAACTGATGGAAGGTCTGGTAAAACCGAAAAGTGGGACTGTCGAGTACCTCTGCAAAGGTGAGTGGGTGGATGTCACCGGATATAGCAGGAAGCGTATGGAACTCAGGCGCATTATGAGCATTATGAACCAGGAATTCTCAATGTCCGTAAACTCAACTGTGAGAGACCAGATCCGCTTCAGGCTGAGCCTGAAAAAACAGGGTGCAATCGAATATGCAAGAAATAAAGCCAGCGAACTGGGACTCTCAGATGAAACCCTGGATACAATTTATCGCCTGCCAGATATGCCTGAAGAGGAAAAGACAGAAGCGCTCAGAGAACTCAACCTCAGCGACACGATTTATTACGAACTTTTCCCAACAGTTCCGGTTACTGATGTTGACATCTACTCAAACCCCGTTTTCGAAGCCCTTGACCTTCCACTTGAAATTCTTGACAAGACTCCTTACCAGATAAGCGGAGGAGAACACGTCAGAGCTTTTATTGCCCTGAGCCTTGCAACCTCTCCAGAATACCTTATGCTTGACGAGCCTTTCGGAGACCTTGACCCCGTAACCCTGAGGGATGTGACAAATTCATTAAAAAGGGTTAACGAGCGTTTTGGCACAACAATTGTACTCGTAAGCCACCATATGGACTTTGTTAGGGAAGTCGCTCATAGAGCTCTGTTGATAGAAAACGGAGCTCTTGTAATGGACGGAAAGCCTGTTGAAGTCTGCCAGGAGCTTATTAACAGGAGTAATGCACCTTACATGGAACACAGCCTGGATGACCTGGTTGAAGGAGACCTCCAGAGTCAATAACTGGTATTAAACCAGTGATTAAAGAGTCTGCTATAGACTCTTTCCTTCATTTTTTACCAGTATTGCTGGCCAAATAAGAGTTTTTACAGCTTATTTAAGCATTTGCTCCTTATCTGAGCTCCAGAGAAAAAAATAAGTTACAGGACGTCATTTTTATTCGGTCTGGTTTTCTTTTATGAGCCTGTCCCACTCTTCGTTTCCGAATTTTATGTACAGGCTGGAAGGTACAATTGGCTTCCCAAGGTCTTCAATTATTTTTTCAGAAAGCATGTGGTTTTCAACGATTTCTTTACCGGCAGACCTGAGCAGTTTTTTGTATTTTCCTATGAGAGGTTTCAGCATGATATTTTTCTGGCCCCTGAAAATTTCCCCTTCTGCTCTATAGATTTCCGCGACAAGCTCAGTATGAAAAGTTCTTGCAAGCCTCCGAAAGAAAAGCCTCTCTACATCGAAATTTATCTGCCCGGGAAGCCCTGCATTCGAAATTACGGCAAATTTCGGATATTTTTCATAACGTTTAGCGTGTCTGTACTCTCCCTTCCCGTCTTCCTCGAATTGAGGCAAAAGTACAGGAGAAAGCCTCTCTACGAAGCTTTTCATTATAGAAGGGACATTATCAAAGTATACAGGGCATGCAAAGACCACAATATCCGAGCCCATGAACCTGGAGATCAGGTCTTCCATGTCATCGTGAATAGTACAGCTGCCCGGAGTCTTAAGCCAGCACTCAAATTTCCCCCTGCAGCGCCTGATATTTTTCTCTGCCAGAATAATATTTTCAGTCTCTGCCCCGGCTTCTTCTGCTCCTTTCAGGAACTCCTCAACCATAATAAGCGTATTTCCTTCCCTGCCCTTATGGCTCCCGCTGAATACTGTTATTTTTATAAGATAACCCCCTGCTGTCCCATAGAAATCGAAATTGGTAAAAGCCGATTATTCGGCCTGAAATTTTCAAAGTTGCTATCAAAACCCTTTTTTCGCGCCTGCAAAAAAGCCCTCTTCAAAGAGCGCCTTTTTTCTACATGTTATTTTCACTTCTGTCCTCATTAATATTCTGACTGAATTTTTTTCCAGAATGCCATGCTTTGCCGAGGTGCTCGCCGATTCCCCAGTAATTGTTGTCATACATGGAAAAAACGATGGGTTCGATCTTTTCTACATCAGGAATCCCGTTGCAGAGATATTTCTCTTCTGCATAGCTTTCAAGAATCTCACCGATAAAAACCTCACTGCCACCACCAAAGTCCAGAGTATCGACCAGCCTGCACTCGAGATTGACAGGACATTCATGGATCATTGGAGCTTTCCCAAGTTTTCCGTAAAAACTACGAAAAATGTCGGATTTATCGGCTTTTTTCCCGGATACTATGCCGCAGTAATCCGTGACTTCAAGCATATGTCTGGAAGGAATATTCACGCTGAAGCATTTATTTTCCCGGATACCCTCATTTGTATAATGCATTTTTCCGAGAGTTACCGCAATCATAGGGGGACCTGCCTGAACAATTCCACAAAAAGCAACTGTCAGGTAATTTGGCTTTCCATTAACATCGGCACCTACAAGGACAGTGGGCATAGGATAAAGGAAATTCCTGGCTCCAATAGTCTTCTTCTCTCCGAGTTCCACCCTTTAATCCTCCACAAAAATATATAAGCAAAAATCCAGGTTCTGGGATGCCCTTTTACGAACCTGTGGAAGAAAACACAAAAAATGTATTTTTGGATAAGTATCCTCCAGTATATGTAATTAGTATTCCGGTTTCTGTTTAAGGATAAATTAAAATTCGTAAGAACTCGTGTTTAAGACCGTTGTTTTTACTCATACCTCAGCGCATCCACAGGAGTGAGTTTTGCTGCTTTGTTTGCAGGGTAAACTCCGGCAGAAACGCCGACAATTATTGCAACTAGAATTCCTGCCTCGAAAATATAATGTGGATAAAGGAAAGGCAGGTTAAGGGCGGTTGTGACTGCATAAGCTCCCCCAATTCCTACAATCAGTCCCAGAAGCCCTCCAAACAGACTGAGAATAATAGACTCGACAATAAAAAGGACAAGAATGTCAGTGCTTGAAAATCCCAGAGCCTTCATGATCCCTATTTCCCTGGTCCTTTCTGTAACTGTAACAAGCATTATGTTCATGATTCCTATCGAACCCACAAGTAGAGAGATGAGAGCTACTGCAACGAGGAAATTTCTCAGGGTGTCAGAAAGCTGGTTTATTTGCTCTAGGACATCCGCCTGATTAAAAATACTGTAGGGTTTTGCGTCTTCATCATCAAGGTCCCTCGATGAGACCCCAAAGTTTCGGGCAAGTCGTTCATCCACCTCATCCGAGACTTCCTCCACATCCTCGAGACTGTCAGACATCGCAAAAAAGGCTGAAAAATCATCTTCTTCGAGCATCTGGTTGATGGTTGAAACAGGTACAAAAATGGTTACATCCCTATCTATTCCGCCTCCGGTAAACGAAGCGTTCAGGCTTTCAACGACACCTTTCACCTTGAACGTTCTGGTCACAGTCCGCCCACCCTCCAGACGCAGGGTAACATCTATTGAACTGCGGGCAGAAATACTCCTGTCAAATTTTTCATTTGCAATTTCAGACCCGATAGCTGCGGAAAAAGTGTCCTGGTCGCTTATGAAACTTCCACTTTCCATAACGATGTTAGCAGTATCCTCATAGTCTCCGGTCACCCCTGCGATGTCGATATTTTTTTTCTGGGAGAAATAGGTTACCTCCCCAAGCTGCTGTTTTATTGGAGAGACCCCGCTGATTCCAGGAGTTTTTTCGATTATTTGAAGCTCGTTGCTGTAAAAAAGGTTAGGCTCCTGGCTGTAAATGATAATAAAATTGGAGCCCTGGGCACTTATTTCCTCTTCAAAAAACACATTAAAACTTTCCCCAAGAGAGATATTTGCAACTACTGCGGCAATACCTATGACAATACCAAGGGTTGTCAGGCCTGAACGGAGCTTTGAGCTCTTTATACTCCCAAGAGAAATCCCAATAGCTTGCCTCAACTTCAGCATACAATCTCCACGTCAAATGAAGCTTCACGCAATCATAAAGGATGTAAGAAATCCGTACCTTCAGTTAACCTGGTGCTGATTAATTATCCAGAAAACCTTAGTAGATATTAATTCACAAATATATAAGAGCATTATAAGAAAAAAATAAAAAGGTCACTCAGATATTTTGCGAAGAGACAGACAATAAAAAAGGAGAATAATTTGCAACATTGGAAATTAGCACATTTCTTATATATGCTGATGTAATATGATAGAAAATAAAAGCATATGTATTAAATATTGGAAGTTAGGAAAAAATAAATGTTTGAAAATTAATATTGTCCTGTAATTTTCAGGGAGATTCCCTAAAACTTTAACCCTATTTGGAGCGCGGAAAATTATCATACATCTCCGCAGCCTCTGTCTCATGCCCCACTCAAACCCGGATGTGCGCTGAAGATGCGCTTACTGTAAACATATGGAGGGGGAAAGATTCTGACAAAAAAGACTGACAAATACCCCGAACTTTTTTCAAGCATTCCACAGAGCTCTCAGCTCTCTGCCGTATATAGTGATATCGAAGAACTGACAGAACTACTTGTTTCCTATTTTAAACAGGGAATTGAGAGGGGAGAGTACTGCCTCTGGACTGTTACGGACGCACTTGAAGAAGAAAGAGTAAAAAAAGAACTTGAGAAAGCAGATGTGAGTGTCGAGAAATATCTGACTTCATTTCAATTAGAGATTATTAACACCGGCACGCTCTCTAAAGGTTCCCCGCTTCCTGAATCAGCAGTAAAAGAACTCATGAAAGAAAAGAGTGAAAAAGCCTTTTCTGAAGGATTCCCCGGCTTTAGAATGAATGTTAGTATTACCAGGAAGGGAGGTTCCCTGAATCCCGACCCTGAAAAGCTGGAAGAAAACCTTAAAGAGATAAACCGGGATAACGAAAGAAAGCTTACATATCTATGTACTTTTCCTCTTGAAGAATTATCGGGCAGCGAACTTCTCAGGCTTGTGGAGGAAAAGGGCGTTCTCGTTAAAAGAAAAGGTGGCTGGGAATGCCTGATGCATACATGCAACATAAACGGGCAAAAAGAGCTTGAAACGACCCTCCTTAGAGCAAAAAAAGATGCTGAAGCTACAAACCGGGCAAAGAACAGTTTCATAATGAATATGAGCCATGAGCTCAGGACCCCCCTCAATTCGGTTATAGGTTTTTCTGACCTGCTGCTGGAAGGAGCATTCGGGCCCATGAATACAAAGCAGTCAAAATATGTCAATAATATCCTTATAAGCGGAAAAAATCTGCTTGAGATCATTAATAACCTGCTTGATATCTCGAGGCTTGAAGCTGGAGAAAAGACTCTCAAATATGAGGACGTGGATGTTGCAAGCCTCATAGGAGAGGTTAGAATGAACCTCCTTTCACCTGCTTCGGTAAAGAAGATCAATGTCGAACTGAAGATAGACCCCTCTGTAGGAAATGTTGAAGCTGATATTTCAAAACTCAGACAGATCCTGTATAACCTGGTAAGTAACGCCATAAAGTTCACTCCGGCGAGAGGAAAGGTTGTAATCAGCGCCTGCAAAAAAGAAGGAGTTCTCGAAGTAAAAGTCTCGGATAACGGGATAGGGATTTCTGAAGATAGCTACGAGAAAATATTCATGCCTTTCACACAGGCAGATTCTTCCGCAGCACGAGGATATGGGGGAGCAGGACTTGGGTTATTTATTGTCAGAAACTTTGTAGACCTGCATGGAGGGGATATAAGTGTGGACTCCGAAGTAGGGAAAGGAAGTACATTTACTTTCACCATTCCGGCAAAACCAGAGAACACTTCCCTTCAGGAGAACGAAACAAAAAAGTGGAATCATCTACAAAAGGAAAAAAATTGAAAAAAACAGAACTATTAAGTGAAGATGAAAATTGAAAATATATAACTTTCATTAAATACGGGCCTGGATTAAAACCTCTATTTTAAGGACGGAGATCCAGAGGAAGATGCCTGATTAAAAAGTGACAATTTAACTGCAGGCATCAGCCGCTGGTTACCGGAATGCTTCCGGATTACTTATTTATTTTTACTCTGTTTTTTTCTATATAAGAACACACCTGCAGCGACAAGGGCGACAAGCACGAGGGCAAGTAGAATCATACCGGAGTTACTTCCCTGGTTTTCCCTCGTCTGCTGAATATAAAGATTACTTACCAGATTTTCATGCTTGTTAATGCCATTGCTATAACTTGCGGAGAGGCTGAGGTTTATAGGTTCAGAAGTTTCCCATCTGTTATCCAGAGATGAGTCTGCCACAGCATCAAACTTTATTGTGAAAAGCTCGTCAGGGTCCATTGGTCCGATAAAATATTCGACAGGGTAAAACTTTACACCTTCAGCTTCAGGCCTTATGCTGACAGAGTTAAAACTGTTTGGGTGAGTATTTGCCACATCAAATTCTACAGTAGCTTCGCCATTTACCAGCGTGAGGGGCTTTGAAGGAATGACCTTTACATTTGAGGGGTCAACATCAAGGGGAATGTTCTTCCGGCTATTGTAATCAAAAGAGTTGCCTTCGATTGCAAGCTCGAGGTTGTGCGTTCCCTCATTAGCGTCCTCAGAGACCATAACGTTAAATGTCAGTTTGATACTGTCACCCGGACCAAGAAGGCCCATTTCTCCGTAAGGAGCATCAAGGACGATTACCTCGTCAGAAAGTGGTCTTAAAACTGCAGACTGGATCCTCGCATTGGTATCGTAATCTTTTCCACTGATAGTAACAATCGGGGTTGTTGCAGTATTTTTAAGAGTTGCTGTAATAGTGCCCCGGTCCCCGGGCATAAAGACTTCAGGGGATGAGACAATCTCTGCAAGCTCGACAGTGCCTTTACTGTCAAATGTTTCAGTACCTATTCTTATATCAAATGATTTCTCACTCCATGGGCTGTTATTATTAATTCGGGTACGAACATCAATTGACCTGACCCCTTTCTGAGCGTTCTTGTCCACGAAAAGATGAAACTCTCTGGATGCAAATTTACCAGGAGCAAGAGACCCTATATTCTGCACGGCATTTTCCTGGGAATCAAGGGAAAAGGGATATTCAGGAACTATTTCGAGATCAACGTTTTCTGCCCTATCCCTGCCCACGTTTTCTACCTGAACTGTGAGATCCAGATATTCTCCTATTTTTGCTGGATAAGGATTTGTTTCGACTATTGTAATCTTCAGGTTAGCACCGGCAGTCGATGCAGTTGCAGGTGTCGTAATAATGGATGAAACTAAAAGCAAAAATATAATAATGGAGGCAGCCGGCGTCTTTATTCGTTCCATTTTAACTCATCCTGATTAGCTTAATGCAGATAAAATAATCTGGGAGTTCTGATTATTCATATCTATCTTGACTATTTTTATATATCCAGATTATTAGTATTTTGACATTGAATTTCAAAATGTATAGAAGATTCAAAATTAATCCTGTTTATTCTGTATTGCTCTGGATTATTCCGTCTTTTACGAGCACTACCCTGTCAGCATATTTCGCAATTTCTGGGTCATGAGTTATCATTATAATAGTCCTGCCGTCTTTGTTAAGTCTGGTGAACATGCCAAGAATTTCACAGCCTGTTTTAGAGTCCAGATTTCCTGTGGGTTCGTCGGCAAGAAGGATTGCCGGGTCATTAATAAGAGCTCTGGCAATGGCTACCCTTTGCGACTGTCCTCCGGAAAGTTCACCGGGTTTATGGTGCATGCGGTCCGCAAGCCCGACCATATCAAGAAGTTCTTTTGCCCTTTTGCGCGTATCCACACCTTCTCGTGAGTTAGCATAGGTGGGCAACTCAACATTCTCAAGGGCTGTGAGCCTCGGGATTAGATTGAACGTCTGAAAAATAAAACCAATTTCAAGCCCTCTGAGCCTGGCAACTTCCTTATCAGATAGTTTAACAATATCACGGCCTTTAATCAGGATTTTTCCTTCCGTAGGCCTATCAAGAAAGCCTATAAGGTTCATAAGTGTGCTTTTTCCAGAACCTGAAGGGCCCATTATAGCAAGAAATTCCCCCGCATATACTGTAAGGTTAACATCGCTGAGAATGGGAACTTCCATATCTCCCAGGGTATAACTCTTCTTGACGTTTATGACTTCTATTACTGGAGGCCCAGGTTGACTTTTTCCTCTACCATTACTGCCTGATTGACCAGAATGGGGCAACTCACATTTAAAGGACTCTGTATCAGAAGTTTCACTATAAGAAAGTTTTTCTTCCGAAAACAACTTTTCCTTATTTTCATCTCTAGCGTCTGTTTCCAGAGAGGAAACATCGGGAAAAGAAACTTCATGATCAGCTGTTTTGGAATTCATGTTTACTCCGCTGTTTGTCCAACTTTGAAGTTATTATATGGATTCGTTTAAAGACATCAGTATTTATTAGCTATAAGTGTTTTTCATCGGTATTCGAGTTCATGATAATATCGAGAAAACCAATTTTTCCAGTTAAGGGGCTGATCCCAAAATTCAAAATTGCTTTTCACAATCTCGAATTCAGGATATTCAATCAAGATTCGGATCGCGAGCTGTAATTCTGAAACTTTCATTGATTTGAGAATAAAATTGGTTTTGGGATGAGCTTATCAGTAAAAGTACTGTAAACAAAGGATATTAAAAGTCATTTTACTTATTTAATATAACGGGATTAAAAGTAGAAAAAAACTCGAAGAAAAAGATAGAGATGGTAAAAAATATTGAAAGAATAAGGGTCATTCCTTCAAACTTAAAAGATCCTTATTCATATCGTAAGGCATCTACAGGATTCATATTTGCAGCTTTTCTTGCAGGGTACAATCCCGCGCCCACTCCCACGAGAACCGAAATAAGAATTCCGATTTCGATTAACTTGAAAGGGAAAACCGGCGGAAGTTTAAGTGCCTCTTCAAGGATATAGGCTCCAAAACCTCCTATAGCAGTACCCAGTAGCCCGCCGAGAGAACTGACCATTATTGACTCCAGTAAAAAAAGGGACAAAATATTGGAACTGCTGTAACCTACGGACTTCATAATACCGATCTCCCTTGTGCGTTCAGTGACCGTAACAAGCATGATATTCATTATTCCTATCGAGCCTACAAACAGTGAAATTAAAGCAAGGACGAGCAGAAAAGTGCTTAAAGCTTTTCCCAGTGCACCGGTCTCTTCTAGGACATCTGCCTGATCGAATACAGTATAAGGCTTCGAGTCCTCATTGTTGAGATCCCTTTCAGCAATTCCGAAGCTTCGAGCAAGTCTTTTATCCACGTCTTTTGAAATATTGCCGATGTTTTCAGAACTTTCTGCCATCGCAAAAAAGGCTCCATAGTCCTGTTCCCCAGTCATCTCATTCATGGTCGAGATAGGGATATAGACTATCATGTCTGTACTGCCATCCCCTCCAACAATAGTTTCTTTTGAATCCTCCAGAATCCCTTTTACTTTGAATTTTTTTATTACAAGCGTGCCGTCCTCCTGCCGGAAAGCAATATCAACACTGCTCCTGTGCGAAATACTCCTGCCAAATTCCTCTTTCGCAAGATCATACCCGAGCACAGCAGAATAAATATCCTTATCTGTAAGAAAACTGCCCTCTTCCATTTTGATTCCCTGGATTTCCTGAAAATCTCCGTTTACACCCACAATGCTCACGCTTTTAACATCGGAAAGGTAATTGATCTCTCCAGATACCATCTTCCTGGGAGAAACTCCTAAAATCCCGGGAGTGTTTTTAATAATTTCAAGCTCACTATCATAGAAGAGGTTTGGCTGATCGCTATATGCAATTATAAAGTTTGAGCCCACAGAGGAAACTTCATCAGTGAAGAACTGATTAAAGCTGGCACCCAGGGATGCGTTTATAATTACTGCTGCGACGCCTATCACTATTCCGAGTGTCGTGAGTGCAGACCGAAGCTTGGCGCTGCGTATGCTTCCTGAAGCAATGTGAGCCGCCTGTACAAATTGTATCATATTTTACCCCCGCAAATATGACATTTAGAAGGCCTTCATTCACTCATTGTTTTTTTCTTCTATACAGGAGAACAGCTGCAGGGATAAAAATGACTGCAATAACACCCGCAATTGCAACTGTAGAGTTTCCTTCAGAAGGCAAGGAGTCAGTTGCAAATTCCAGGTTACCTGCAACATTTTCGTG
>LSQX01228956.1_pt3 | contig 19233 bp, 12 predicted proteins | sample 654561 | NCBI WGS metagenome assembly LSQX01 (sample SAMN04489861, study PRJNA283612) | anaerobic digester metagenome | isolation source: 4 biogas reactors fed with cattle manure at either 37C or 55C with and... | place: Denmark: Kongens Lyngby | collected 2014
AGTTCGAACCTCCGGTGAGCCACCAAATCCCTTCGGGTATCCGCCCGAAGGGATTTTGTTTTTTAAATAATGCTTCGGAAGGCATGTTTTCGGAAAAACGATGAACTGAAACATATTTGATTTTGACGGACAATATCCGCACGGGGTTTATCATTTGCGGTTTTTCGGATATAATCATGAGTTGACGGAAGTATTCTAAAATACAGAAACTGTGATACGCTTTTGTAATGGAGTTGTTAAATGATTTTGCTAGAATGTATATGTCGTATTTTATGTTCCGTATTTTGACGGAGGAATAGATTATTTTTTATCGAATTGGAAACAGCAGGAGCAAGCCACATCGCGTGAACGGCGGATGCGCAAATGTGTCCGTTGCGATTTCGAGAATGATATGTGTAATATTATCATTCTTCATTGTTGTATGCCTTTTTCCTACGGGTCCGGTTCGGGCCGAAGTGCTTGCAAATGCCACCGTGTCCGGAAGTTATGTTAACGTACGTGCGTCCGCGACGACAGGTTCCTCGATCGTCGCCGTTCTTTATTGCGGACATCGTGTACAGATCACCGGACCATTAGTTTCAGATACATGGTACCCGATCAAAGCGACCGACTTGGACGGAGTTGAGAGGGTAGGCTTCATTTGGTCTGAATATCTTCTCCTTGACTCGCCGGATCCGATCGATCCGGAATCCTCTTTTGAATTGTCGATATCCGGTTTCCCGGAATCCTATAAGACTTCTCTGCGTGCACTGCACAAGAAATATCCGAACTGGGTATTTGCCCCGTTCATGACGAATCTCGATTATGAGACGGTTATCTCGATGGAGGCCAATGAGAGCAGTACAAATCCACGAAGTCTGATTGAGAGTTATGTCAACGACGCATGGCAGTCCACTTATACCAGAAACGATGCGACATTGCCGGGTTGGGAGCCATACGTAAATCCGAGTAACCTGGGATTAAAATACGATGCGTACAATTGGCTGACTGATACGTATATCTCGTATGACGCATCAAGATGGGTAAAAACTTCAAGAGGGTATGTCGCATACTCGGTTGATCCGAGAAACTTCTTGTCGGATACTCAAATTTTTCAGTTTTTCAAACTTTCGTATGACCCGATCACACAAACACTGGAGACCGTTCAGTCGATGCTGTCGTCACCGGACAATTCCTTTATGAAGTCCGGAATCATCAAGAACGACCTCAACGCAGATATTACTTATGCCCAGGCAATCATGGATGCGGCGGAAAACCATCAAATCAATCCTTACTTCCTGACAACCAGGATCAAACAGGAGATTCTGAAATCGAACGGACAGCCCGCAGATACGGCCTCGGGAACATACCCCGGATTTAAAGGATATTACAACTTTTACAATATTGGGGCTGTTTCAAACCCGGATCCGATTCGACCGGCACTGATTTATGCGTCAAGCACCAACGAAAATCCTGTTTATAATTTCAATCGCCCGTGGACCTCTCAATATAAGGCAATCGTCGGTGGAGCGGAGTGGATTGCCAGTGGTTATATTTCTCGCGGACAAGATACACTTTATTTGCAAAGATTCGATCTGATCGATAATGCCGACGGTCTGTATAGTCATCAGTATATGACGAGTACTCAGGCTCCCATATCGGAAGCGATCCGGTTAAAGGAAGCATATAAGGACCTGACGAATCTGCCGCTGTTGTTCTCGATTCCGGTATTTAATAATATGCCGGAAACCAACGTCCCTCCTCCTGCGTTGAAGGGGAACCCCAACAATTGGGTGACGGAGTTATCCATTACGGATCAGGCAATTACTCCGTCATTTGACCCGAATATATTCGAATATGACCTGGTTGTCGGTTATGGGATTGAATCGGTCAATTTCTCGGTTACAAAAGCATCTGTATACTCGTCGCTGACAGGAATTTCATGGAACGCGGTGAATTCGGAACTGCCTTTGGTGCGTACCGGCAACGTTCCGCTTCTTGTCGGTACGAATCAGGTTGTTATCACCTGTACGGCTCAGAACGGGGATGTCCGGACATATACGATCAACATTGTTCGCCTTGAGCAAGGGGTTGAACCTTTATTTACGTCTGATTACACTCTCATTAACCAGTATTTATCCGGAATCGCTGAAAAAATGACGGTAGAGACCTTTTTAAGCGGATTGACATTGGCGGAGGGAGCTCGAGCTGAGGTGCAGGACCGTCTCAATCAAAAAGTCACCGATATGACACGAATCATGCGAACCGGCGACCGTCTTGTGGTGTATAATGCCGAGAATGAAGCTGTGAATTTGTATTATGTTATACTTTTCGGCGATGTAAACGGAGACGGCCGCATTAATTCTTATGATATGACGATTACGGCACGGCATATTATCAAGGAGAACTTGATTTCCGGAATCGAATTTCTGGCCGCTGATGTTGATAAGAGCGGAAAACTGAACAGCATGGACATGACAATGATTGCCCGACATATTTTAAAGGAACAATTACTACCGCAGTGAGGACAGAATGAGAATTAAGAAATTTCGATCCGCAGTAGCGATGATACTCACGTTAATGATTTTGATAACTTGGATACCTGTTTCGTCAGTTCGTGCCGCCGCAGCGGCTTCAATGTCCGTTAGCGGAACCGCGGAGGTCGGCAAGACGATTACGGTATCAATAAAGGTGTCCGGGACCGATGGACCGTATAGCGGTTTTTCGGGAGGCTTTGTCTATAATTCCAATTTATTGACGTTGACGTCAATATCCAGTAATTATTCGAGCTATAACTGGTATTCGAGCATTTCGATGGGTACATTTTCATGCGCCGGAGCGAGCATTCCGACCGGAAGCACGATTGTTTCCGCGAAATTTACCTGTAAGGCAGCAGGAGATACGACCATCTCTTTATCAGATTTTGAAGTCGATGCTAATTACACAAGCGCATCCAGATCAATCTCGATTAAAACTCCGGTCCCGTTATCCGGTAATGCGAATTTATCCTCCCTTAAGGTGTCTCCCGGTACGCTGAACCCAAGCTTCTCTTCGTCCCGTACTTCATATTCAATGGATGTCGCGGAGGATGTATCGAAGGTGACGGTTACTGCCGTTGCGGAGCACAGCAAGGCTAAGGTTACACTCAATGGTGTTCAGAACAATATCAAACCGGGCGTCAATACGATTAAAATCACCGTAAAAGCGGAGGACGGAACGTCGAAAGTATACTCCGTCAAGGTCACACGGGCAACCGGACCGACCGGGTCGCCGACACCGACTCCTCAGCCGCTTCCTTTAATGGAGTATCTCAATCAGGAATGGATGATCGTTCCGATTGACGAGGATACTGACATCCCCGATGGCTTCAGTACTTCCACCGCAACCTATAAAGGGGTGGAAATACCGGTATTCAAAGGACTTGCTCAAGCCGGGTCGACCGACCAAATCCTGCTGGTTCAACTGCTTACGGATGAGCAAATTCGATTGTTTGTATATGATCAAAGTCGTCAATCTGTTTATCCTCTGCTTTTCATCAGTCAACCGGAGACTTCGTTAAGGGTATTGGATGCGGCGGATGCGAATCAGATTCCTTACGGGTATGAAACATTTGATTTCACGCACGATGGAGAAACCGTTACCGCTTATCGGTTGATCAGCGATCCTGCAAATCCACAGATATTGATGCTTCTGATGAATGCTCAGGCTGAAGAGGTCTTTTATCTTTACGATACTCTCGATCAATCATTCATGCCTTATCGGGGTAAGACGGTTCTCGTTGAACCGACTCCGTCCCCGACTCCCTCGGTCGAACCGACAGATTCTCAGCCGTCGATGAGCGTGAGCGAATCTTTGGTGCCGACGGAATCCGAAGCACAGACTGCAGAAACAAAATCGATTCTTCAGAATCTGAAGGATTTTCGAAATCCTTTCACCATCATATTCTATTTGGTTTGTTTGATCGCAATCGCTCTGGTCGCTGCGGTAGTAGCATTGATGATCAGCAGAAGATCCGACTATGACGGTGATGACTATGACGAAGATTATCTGCCCGAAGACGAGGATCTTCCCCCGATTGCATCATACGAACCCGGCGACTTTTCCGAAGAACGATATGACCCGGATGATGTTTTCGAGGAGCGGAGCGAACCGGTAAAATACCGCGGGGGGCAAACACCATACATACCTTCAATTGCTCGTGTTCGCGATTCGGTTGATTCGGCGGAGATTCCCTTAACGCCGATTACGGAACCGGTCGTTGCAACGCCCCCTCTCCCGCATAAGCCGGTAGCCGATGCTACTCCTGTGATGGGGGTGCGTGCGATCAATCCGGACAGCCTGGCCCAGATTCTTGCGGAAAATAGTCCGCCTGTGTCGTACGGACAAGCGGACAAGCAAGCCGGTGAACATATTCCGGTGCGACTCAAGCAGGAACTTGAAGCAAAGAAGGCTCAATCCGAAATCGGTAACAAAGCAAAGCCGTCTTCCGGTGAGCATCCGGGTTCGGGTGAAACCGCTGTACCCAAACTCGATTTTCCGGAAATCCGCTCGAGTGCACCGATTCCGCCTGTTTTGAATCCGGAGCCCGAAATACAGCCGGACATCGATCCCGACATGTAATATTGACTGAATGGAAGACTGGTCAGCATAATAAGACGCTCTCAATCCGGATTCGGAATGAGAGCGTTTTGTTTCGTCCAATGAATTCTCGAAGAGCAAGTATTAATCTTCCAGATCCGCGAGCCACTCGGCGACGGTAGCGTCGCTCGGCATACGCCAATCCGCTCGAGGCGAGAGGCATACTGAGCCGACTTTGGGGCCGTCCGGAATACAAGAGCGCTTGAATTGTTGTGAGAAGAAACGCTTCAGAAAGACTTTCATCCAACGTACAATAATGTCCTTATCATAAATCCCGTTAAAGGCGATCTGTGCCATGAAAACGATCTTCTTCGGCGAAAAACCGTAACGTACCGAATAATAGAGAAAAAAGTCATGAAGCTCGTATGGTCCGACGATATCTTCCGTGATTTGCGTGATCCGGTTGTTATCATGCGGCAGAAGTTCCGGACTCGGCGGTGTATTCAGAATATCGAGAAGAAGTCGGTCCACATCGGAATTCTCCGCAGAAACCATGTGCCCGATCAGACTACGTATCAATGTCTTGGGCACCGATGAGTTGACGGCATACATCGACATGTGATCGCCGTTATAGGTCGACCAACCGATTGCAATCTCAGAAAGATCACCGGTTCCGATGACGAATCCACCGCATTGGTTTGCGATATCCATCAGAATCTGCGTTCTCTCCCGGGCTTGCGTATTCTCGTAGGTAATATCTCGGGCATCGGGATCCTGACCGATATCGGAAAAATGCTGAGTAACCGCGGCCCGGATGTCAATTTGTCGAAGATCAGCTCCGTAAGCCTCAGCCAGGCGAATCGCGTTATTTAAGGTCCGGTCCGTCGTTCCGAAACCGGGCATGGTGATCGCGTGAATACCTTCCGAAGGCAGACCGAGCATGCCAAAAGCACGATGCGTGACCAGAAATGCCAAAGTGGAATCGAGGCCGCCGGAGAGTCCGATCACGGCATGTTTGATCCCCGTGTGCGCCATTCTCTTCGCGAGACCGGATGCCTGAATCGAAAGGATGGTCTCACATCGATTGCTGAGTTCGGAATCGTCTGCCGGAACAAACGGGAAACGGGGAATATTACGATCGACGCGGATCAACCGATAAGGAAGATCAAATTCGACCGTCCGATAACCTGTGTCCGCCGGATCAGCGGCTCCCGCAGGAAAAGTCGATTGACGAATGCGGTCCTGTATAAGCATGTCCAAATCGATGTCCCGGCATATCATTTCCTCCGAAAAAAGCGGAGTCTCACCGAGGATCACTCCGTTCTCGGCAATAATATTGTGACCCGAAAAAACCATATCCGTGGTAGATTCTCCGAATCCGGCATTCGCGTAAAGGTAGGCACAAATCGCGCGCGCAGACTGTACCCGTATGAGGCTCCTTCTGTAATCCGCCTTGGTTACCAACTCGTCACTTGCCGAGAGGTTCAGAATAACGGTGGCTCCGTTGACCGCATGCGAGGACGAGGGAGGGGACGGAACAAACAGATCCTCACAAATCTCCACTGCGATGCGAAGGCTGGGGAGGCTTTTGCACATGAATATCTGGTTGGTTCCGAATGGATATGACCGGCCGCGAAAAAGGACCGTTCCGCCCGACGGACCGCTCGAAAAATGCCGCCGCTCATAAAATTCTCCGAAATTCGGGAGATTACGCTTCGGGACAAATCCGAGGATCTCTCCGCGACAAAGAATCGCAGCGCAATTGTACAGTTTCGAACCGGCCATCAACGGCAGGCCGACCGCGAATAAGACCGGATAATCAGAGGTGTTCTGGGCTAAAGAGTATAACGCCTCTTCCGCGCTTGCCCTTAATATTTGTTGCTCGAAAAGGTCCCCGCATGTGTATCCGGTCAGACTCAACTCAGGAAACAAGACCACCGAAGCACCCAGTTCATAAGCCTTTGCGACTTGGACGGCGATCTCGGCCGCGTTTGCGGAGGGATTCGCAAGGATTAGCTTGGGGGTGGCGACACTTACACGAATGAAACCGTAGTCCATGACATGTTCCTCCCTAAACAGATTTCGGATGGAAACGGACCTTTTCGCTAAACATTATACAACATTTAGGACCGGCGGGGCATAACATCACGACACGCGATCCTGTGATATAATCGAAATCATCTAATTATTTGGTGGTGCGGCAATGCTTTTTCGTAGTACGAGTGTGATTAAATCAGTTTTTGACCTTCAGACGGATCGCCTGATCCTGTCCGTTTTGTCTCCTTCCTCTGCTTCGGCGGTCGCCGACTATCTTCAAAGAAACCGACCTTTTCATGAGCCCTATCATCAGCTTCATAATGATTCGTATTTCACGCCGTTTATTCAGAAGCAATATCTTCGTTCCGACATCAACGCCTTTTTCGGGAAATCGCAATGCGGCTTCTGGCTGATCAAGAAATCGGACCCCACCCGCATCATCGGACGGCTGTCATTTTCGGGCATCATCCGTGGCGCTCTGCAATCGTGCCTTATGGGATATCACCTTGATCAGGATGAAATCGGGAAGGGCTATATGACCGAGGCCGTTCAAAGCGCATGCGAATATATGTTTTCGACCTGGAAACTCCACCGGATCCAAGCGGACATCATGCCGGACAACGATCGTTCTATTCGACTCATCGAACGTTGCGGGTTTAAACGCCAGGGGCTTTCCGAGAAGTACATGGCAATCAACGGCAGATGGCGGGACCACGTAATGTTTGCCCTGATTCGGGACGATTATTTCAATCCGGAGATAATCCGATGAAGATTTAATTTTTGTGTATGTGTTTTTGACGAATCGAGTTATAATATGTATGATTAGTTTGATGTACCGGATTGATGAAACCAAGATTCTTAAAGGAGAACAGCATATGTCTATGAGTTCGCTTAAGAAATTTACTGCCGCGGTCATTGCGGTCGCGAGCATATTTTCGTTGACCGCCTGTGGTAAAACGGACGACAACAAACCCGCGACCAAGATCACGCAAATAACGACCACTCTGTCTTCGATACCGATTGATCCGACGACAACGACCACACTCTATATATTTAAAGGAACTCTTCCGCCCAATGACGAGGAAATGACTTGGACAGAGACGGCTTTGCCCGCGCAGATCGTTAAGATCGTCAAGATCAATTCCGATTTTCTCAAGGTTCGAAAGGGTCCCGGGACGAACTACGATCAGGTAGCCTCGTTGACGAAGGACATGCAGGTGATATGTGTCGCTCGCACGGGCAACCAGTGGTATAAGTTGGACAGTGGGTATTATGTATCCGGAGAATACTTAAAGGATGCATGACCGGCTCGTCCGGATGTTTCTGATTATCAAGCGCTCGGCGAGTCCCGGGCGCTTCTCTTTTATCCGAATACCGCTTGTCAAATTTCTTTCTTCAGCCCGTTGATGCCTATGGACAAGTAGCGGTAGGTGTTGTATTATATCAAAGCGAGTTTTGAAGGATCGGTCGCAATCAAAGGGAAATTTCATCCGGTCGGTCATCGGATCGCAACCGAATCGGCACTGTTCCAATATGCGGGTGTAGTTCAATGGTAGAACTTCAGCCTTCCAAGCTGACCACGTGGGTTCGATTCCCATCACCCGCTCCATTCAATGGCGGTCTGACGGCCGCCATTGTCGTCTAGGGTCTATAGCTCAGTTGGATAGAGCAACAGCCTTCTAAGCTGTGGGTCGGAGGTTCGAGTCCTCCTAGGCTCGCCAGGTATCGAAAGGGCATTTTCCGGCGTTACAGGGTCTCTTACCGCTGAAGCGGAATGAGAACTTCGACGGAAAGTGTCCTTTCCTTATGATTCGGTTTGATTAGGCATTCGCTGTGCGGCTTTCGGGTAGGATCCGGGCGGGAACAGCATTTCTTTGTCCGCGATATGACGTCCGGTAAGCCCGTGCGAGTCATCCGGGAATCGTGACTTTCTACGGTTGTTTTTCGAAAATGAAACAATAATGTTAACTTGAATAAACTCTATTTTAGGGGTATTGTGTTAACCTGTAAATGTGGGTCCGTAACATCGGGCTTCGCTTCAATATGACGGATTCGGGAGGACATTCATGCCCAAGAAAACGGTTTACGACAACGAGAGCATCACCTCACTCAAGGGAGCGGATCGGGTTCGCAAGCGCCCCGGCGTAATTTTCGGTTCTGACGGACTCGAAGGGTGCGAGCATTCGTTTTTTGAGATACTCTCCAATTCGATCGATGAGGCTCGTGAGGGTCACGGCGATCGAATCGAGGTGATTCGATACGCGGACGGATCCATTCAGATCGAGGATTTCGGACGGGGTATTCCCTTGGACTTTAACGCAAAGGAGAATCGATACAACTGGGAGCTTGTTTATTGTGAGCTTTACGCAGGCGGCAAATACAATAATGATACGGGAGAGAATTATGAGTTCAGTCTCGGGCTTAACGGTCTCGGAGCATGTGCGACCCAATACGCCTCCGAGTATTTCGATGTTACCGTTTTTCGAGACGGACATAAATACTCGCTCCATTTTGAGAAGGGTGAAGTCGCCGGGGAATTGATCAAAGAGCCGACCCGATTCAAGAGGACGGGCACGATACAGAAGTGGAAGCCCGACCGCGATGTTTTTACGGAGATTGTCATTCCGCTTGAGACCTTCAAAATGATCATTAAACGTCAAGCCGTTGTTAACAGCGGTGTCACGTTCATTCTTAAGGATGAGCCGAGCGGGGAATCGTTTTCTTTTTGTTATCCGGACGGAATCACGGGCTATGTGTCCGAATTGGGCGGAGAGACGGCGTTAACGGTTCCGCACTCTTTTGACGGAATCGGTAAAGGCAAGGATCGCTCGGATAAGCCGGATTACAAGGTTCGGGCACAGGTTGCTTTTTCGTTCAACAATGAGGTCAATGTTCTGGAATACTATCATAATTCGAGTTTCCTTGAGCATGGCGGAGCTCCGGACAAGGCCGTTCGCAATGCGTTCACGGCTGAAATCGATCGGCAGATACGCTTGCGCGACAAATACAAGAACGGGGAGAGCAAGATCACTTTTCAGGACATCATGGACAGTTTGGTTTTGGTAACCAGTTCCTTTTCAACTCAGACGAGTTATGAGAATCAGACCAAGAAAGCCATCAACAACAAATTTATTCAGGACTTCATGAGTGATTTGATCCGCGAGAAACTCGAAGTGTGGTTTATTGAGAATAAATCAGATGCGGATCGGGTCGTCGAACAGCTACTCATCAACAAACGAAGCAGGGAAAACGCGGAGAAAACCCGTCTGAACGTTAAGAAGAAATTGATGGGCTCGATCGATATCGGGAACCGAGTTAAAAAATTCGTTGATTGTCGGACAAAAGATACTTTGCAACGAGAACTTTATATTGTCGAAGGAGATTCCGCTCTCGGAGCCTGTAAAATGGGGCGAGATGCCGAATTTCAAGCGATCATGCCGGTACGGGGCAAGATTTTAAATTGTCTTAAATCCGATTATGCGGTTATTTTTAAGAGCGAGATCATTGTTGATTTGCTCAAAGTACTCGGTTGCGGTGTCGAAATCAAAACCAAGCACAATAAGGATCTTTCCTCCTTCGATATGAATTCGCTGAGGTGGCATAAGATTATTATTTGCACCGATGCGGACGTCGACGGGTTTCAAATTCGAACTCTGATCCTGGCGATGCTGTATCGGCTGACACCGTCCCTGATCGAAGACGGGAAAGTGTTTATCGCGGAGTCACCGCTTTTCGAGATCACATATCGCGACCGCAAAGGCGAGAAAACGCATTTTGCATATGACGAGCGCGAAAAGGCAGAGATCATGCGTATGTATCCTCCGGATACCTGCACGATTCAAAGATCCAAGGGTCTCGGTGAAAATGAGCCGGAAATGATGTGGGAAACGACGATGAATCCGCTGACCCGTCGCCTGATCAAGGTGCTTCCGGATGAGGCGGACAAGACAGAAAAGGTGTTCGACCTGCTTCTCGGTGATAACCTCCAAGGCCGTAAGATTCACATTGAGCAGAACGGACATCTGTATATCGATTTGCTGGATATCGGCTAGAACTTTTGATCTGATCACGACATCAGTACCGTTTTGGGGAGACAGATATGAAGAAGATTTCAAACGAACATTCCGGTGAACCGGGAATCAGACCTTCGCTGAAGGATCAATTGCGCGAAGGGGCGTCTGCGAATCAGCCGATTCAGGATCAATTGATTACCGATACACTGGAACAAAACTATATGCCTTATGCGATGAGCGTTATCGTTTCCAGAGCGATTCCGGAGATCGACGGTTTCAAACCCTCGCACCGGAAGCTTCTGTACACGATGTACAAAATGGGGCTTCTGAACGGGAACCGAACCAAATCAGCCAATGTAGTCGGACAGACTATGAAGCTCAACCCGCACGGAGATTTGGCGATTTATGAAACAATGGTACGCATGACTCGCGGAAACGGATCGCTATTGCATCCATATGTTGATTCCAAGGGAAATTTCGGACGCCAATACTCACGGGATATGCAGTTTGCCGCCTCGAGATACACCGAGGTTCGGCTCGATAAGATTTGCGAGGAGCTTTTTCGCGGCTTGGATAAGGACGCGGTTGATTTCGCGGACAATTACGACGGCACCATGAAGGAGCCTTGTCTTCTGCCGGCGACATTTCCGACGATTCTCGTTAACAGCAACCAGGGGATCGCAGTCGGAATGGCTTCCAATATCTGCTCATTTAATCTTTCCGAGGTTTGCAAGGCAACGATCGCGTTCATGAAGGATCCGACAGTCGACATCATCGATCTGATGCCGGCTCCCGATTTCCCGGGCGGAGGGATCATTCTCTATGAAGAGGAAACGATGCGGCAAGTATATGAAACGGGAAGAGGCCCTGTTCGCGTCCGATCCAAATACCAGGTTGATCGCAAAAACAACATCATCGAGATCATCGAGATTCCCTACTCAACCACTGCCGAAGCGATTATCGACGAGATCAGTGAATTGGTGCGCTCGGGTAAGATCAAGGAAGTATCGGACATCAGAGATGAAACGGACCTTGACGGACTGAAAATCTGCATTGAATGCAAGCGCGGAACCGATCCGGCGGCGCTGATGACCAAATTGTTTCGTTTCACAAAACTGGAAGATACCTTCTCATGCAATTTCAATGTCCTGATCAACGGAATGCCCCGTGTGCTCGGAGTCCGCGCAATAATCGCGGAGTGGCTCTGTTGGAGAAGGGCATGCCAGAAAAGAGAGTTGCTTTTCGATCTCAAAAAGAAGCGGAACCGACTGCATCTTCTGGATGGCCTTTCCAAAATTTTACTCGATATCGATAAGGCGATCTCGATCATTCGCAATACCGAATTGGAAGCGGATGTTATTCCAAACCTGATAAAGGGGTTCGCTATCGATGCGGAGCAGGCTGAATATGTTGCCGAGATCAAATTACGAAATATCAATCGTCAATATATCCTGAATCGAACCGCCGACCGGCAACAGTTGGAAAATGAGATCAAGGATATCGAGGATATCCTCAGCAAGCCGAAAAGACTTGACGCGCTGATTGTTTCCACGCTCGAAAATGTTGCGAAGCGTTTCGGCAAGGATCGCAGAAGCGAGCTTCTGAAGGCGGAGAACGCCGCGACTTTTACCGACGACAAGATGATTGAGGACTATAACCTCAAACTGTTTCTGACGGAGCACGGTTATATAAAGAAATTATCGCTGACCTCTCTTCGCAGTGCGGGCGATCTTAAGACAAAGGAAGAAGACCACATTATCATTGAAGCGGAGGGCAAAAACAAAAGCGAGGTTTTGTTTTTTTCGAGCGCTTGCTGTGTGTACAAGATGAGAATACACGAGATCAGCGACACAAAGCCTTCCGAGCTCGGCACGTACTTGCCGAACATCCTCAACAGCGAGCCCGGAGAACGAATTCTTTTCATGCTGATTACAGACGATTACTCCGGAGAATTGCTTTTTGCGTTTGAGAACGGGAAGGCATCCAGGATCCCTCTGATCGCATACGAAACGAAGCAGAACCGAAAGAAGCTGATTCACGCCTGTTACGAAGGATCACCGATCGTGAGTATTCTCTATCTCACCGAGCCTGTGGACCTTGCCGCTTTTTCGTCTTTACGTAAAGCGATCGTCTTTTCAAGCGCTCTGATCCCGGTCAAAGCGACCAGAAATTCGCAGGGAGTTCAGGTGCTCGTTTCCAAGAAGGGCAGTCGAATGGTAACGGTTATGCGCCTCTCGGAAGTCGGGTTCACGGACCCTGAATACTACCGTATTCGCAAAACCCCCGCAATCGGTTATTATTTGAAAGAAGAGACTCTGGAGAATCGGCAATTGACTTTGGGAGAAGAATAATTTGACCTCTATATACGGAATCGACAAGCGGATCGAGAAACCACTTTCTCGCGACAAGAAGACCGTTATCGTCATCTGTTTGGTGATCATGGTCTTATATGCGACGGTGATCGGCTCGATTTACTCCAATAACACGAGACTTTCAGATGTGCTTCCTGCTTTTCGCGAGGCACTTAATTCCCGTGATTACAGCAAAGCGCTTGATATGTACAGGAATATTCACGCACAGATCGTTAAAACGAATCCGGAAGATATGGACAAGGTGTCCAAGGAGCGTGCGATACTTCTTGAGATGGAAAGCATCGTCGATGAGCGAGTTCGATCGATCGAGGATCGAATCCGACACAATCGATATGTTCCCGGCACCGACGATCGTGCGTTTTTGGAACAGATGAAGGAGATGACGGGGGCGTCTCTTTCGCTATGGCTACATGATCTTGCGGAGGAATTTTTGCTCGGTACGATCGAAAAGCCCACTCTTCAGTATATTTTTGAACAGATCGGAGACTACTCCAATGTTGAATCATACGCGACCCCGCTGAAGAAGGAAATCGACAGCATAGAGATCGCCAGAGGCGATGTGCAGGAAGCGGAAAGCCTTTTTACCGACAATGAATACATTGAAGCGGCGATCAAGTTTGAATATGTTATGAACGTATCGGACGGTTTCGTATACACGTATGCGGACCGAAGATTCAAAGAACTGAAAGAAGTTATGTATCAGCCGATTATGGATCAGTGCGATGTGCTTTTGGATAACTTGCGATTCTATTCTGCAGAAGAGCTTCTGTCGGACATGGCACATCTATTTCCGGACGATCAGAAAATCAAAGCCAAACTGCTTGAAGCAACATCCAACACCGAATTGGTCGAGGTATACCGGGGTCAGATCGAGGTGATATGCGTTAAGCACCTGATTGTTGACAAGGATCTTGCGTTTAGCGCAACAGCCGGATCAACGACAGAGTCGTTCTACCTTACTTCCGGGGAATTCCGGAGCATTTTGGAATCTCTTTACAGCCGAAACTATGTGCTCGTAGACGTTCATGACATGGTGGACCTGTCCAACTCGGATTTTCTTCTTGACGGAACACTTCTGATTCCAAAGGGCAAGAAGCCGCTGGTGGTTATTATTGAAAATCTGAACTACTCGGCATATATGAACGGGAAAGGTTTTTGTTCCAGGTTGGTATTCAACAACCAAGGTCAGGTAAGCGGTGAGTATATCAACGCATCCGGGCAGAGTGTCGTCGGACGGGCGACCGAAGCGATCGGAATTTTAGACGCATTTGTTGAGACACATCCGGACTTTTCTTATAATGGCACCAAAGGTATAATCTCGCTTTCCGGGTACGAAACGGTTTTCGGGTATATAACCGACGCGGATCAGTTGGATGACCGTAACGCAGCGCTTAACGCGATGAGCATGCCTGCCGAAAACCCGACAGAGGAGGAGATTGAGCAGAATCGGATCAAAGTTATTGAAATCATGAACAAATTGAAAGATACCGGATGGATATTTGCATCCTCCACATACGGGTTTATTAACGCGAACGACAGTTCGATGGAAGTGATTCGGAACGATACCGAGAAATGGTTGAATCAAGTGTCCTCGTTGACCGGTAAAGTGGACATGCTCGTTTATCCGAACGGTAACTTTATTAAGGGTTCGGATCCCCGGTGTGTATATTTGAAAGACCTCGGATTTCGGATTTTCTTTGGAGTCGGCTCTTATCCGTATTATGCTTTCGGAGATAATTATCTATATTTTGACCGGGCGATGATGAATGGAGATACGCTCCGAAATATGAATTACTCGCGTCTTTTCGATGTGGAATCCGTTTATGATGAAGCCAGGAAGAAGAAGCTGCCTTCGTGACCCATGACAGCGGATCCAAAAGATATCACTAGCGCTGCGATTTGTGTTATTGTATAGAATGAACCCTTCGCAAATCGGGAGGCACGCAGAATTGGACAGAAAGTCAGTTCATCCGTTTGATTGTTCCCGCAACTCCTTACGCCGATGCATTCTAATTGTGTCGTTCGTATTTATTTTTGTGTGTGCGGGAGTCCTGTCATCTTGCGGATTAGGGCTCAATATTGAAAATATCGGAGATGTTATCGAGGCGAACATCTCCGGAATACTCCCCTCTCAGGGTCTTGGGTTCGGGGGCTTACAGCCGCCCGACGGTCAGGAAGTTCATGAGATCGGAAGCAGTAAGGACTTGTTTTATACGCTTCAGGATTCCCTTTATTCATTTGCTCCGGATGTTTATTTAAAGGTCGAAGAGTATTCGATGTTTTCGCGTTATTGGGATGAATTGACCCTTGCGGGTGCACTTCACTCCGCTTTTCAGATCGGTCAGGTACAAATCGAATACGATAATCGAACACCATGCACCATTCGAATTCGTTTTGCATACAATCATGCCGGATCGGTTATGAGTGCTTTTTTTCAATCTCCTTCATCACCTGAGTTTACTTCATCAGAGCAAACAGCGCTTTTTCGGCTGATTAACAAAGTTATCGACGAAACAATAACAGAGGATATGGACGACTTTGAAAAAATTATCGCCGTGCATGATTATTTAGTCGTGAATTCCGTTTATACCGATTCCGAAGAAGCGAGTTATCTGGCGACCGCTCTTAGTATTCTTGAGAACGGACAAGGCCAGTGCCAAGGTTATTCCGAGGCATTTGCCGCGATCATGATCATATCAGGGGTGGAAACCAGGGTCATTTCGGGAAAGGCGTTTGATTCCGAAATGCACTTTGTTCCGCATGCCTGGAATCAGGTGAAAGTTGACGGAGTCTGGTATCATGTGGATGTTACTTGGAACGATCCGATTCCGGATACGGGTAAATCAGCACTGCATACATATCTGTTGCGTTCAGATGAGTTTTTCGAAAATGATCATCTCTGGTCGGACTATTTTCCGAAGTGTCCGACAGATCGGCCGCTTCCCGGATAATCTTTAATGGTTTTGTGGACTAACATGCTTATCAATACTATAATGAGCAGAAGATAGGGATATCGGGAGGGGAACATGAAATCGAGAAAAGACAAACTGAATGCTCTGATTGTCGAGGACGAGATGCTTTGGAAAGATCGCAAACGCTATTTCGGTTTGCCTATTTCATTTACGGTGTATAGTTTTGATGCCAATCGTCTTTATTTGAAGAAGGGCTTGATCAACACCACCGTTGATGAGCTTCTCTTGTATCGGGTTTTGGATATAAAACTTTCCAGAACGCTCGGACAGAAAATATTCGGAGTCGGCTCGATTATTTTGTCAACGGCCGATAAGACCCATTCAACCATCGAATTGCGTAATATCAAGCAATCAGACCGGACCCGGAAGGCACTCAGTACGATTGTTGAAAAAGAAAGAGACGAGAAGCGAATTCTTGGCAAGGAGATGTTCGGCGCCGCGGGCGGAGACGGGGATCGTATGGATTTTTTTGTGGATGATATCGGACATAACAGTATGGAATGACACCATCGGAATCGTAAGGAGAGACGTGGGGGTTTAGGTTTATTCGTGGAGACAAGACTGGATCGGTACGACGGAGCGCGTGATAAAAAAATAATTCAGCTCAAGCAATTGATTGCGGAGTCGGAAAAGATTGTCTTTCTCGGCGGCGCCGGTGTATCAACTGAGAGCGGTATTCCCGATTTTCGAAGCGGACAAGGCATTTTCAATCAGGACAGCGGATTGGAGTATCGTCCGGTCGACATCATCAGCCATTCTTTTTTCGCGAAACATCCGGAGGAATTTTTCGATTTCTACAGAAGAAAGCTATGCTATCCCGATGCGAAACCCAATAAGGCACACAAGGCGTTGATGCGCCTTGAACGCCGCGGAAAACTTCTTGCGGTCATCACACAGAACGTGGATAACCTTCATCAGTTGGCCGGAAGCAAAAAAACCATTGAGCTTCACGGATCGGTCAACAGGAATTATTGCCTGTCCTGCGGAGCGAAATATCCCCTGGAGTATGTTCTTCGAACAACGGGTATCCCGACATGTGAGGAATGCGGAGGGATGGTTCGTCCGGATGTGGTTCTTTATGAGGAACATCTGGATCACGAAAATATAGATCGGGCGGTTGCGGCGATTGAGAAAGCGGATCTCATGATTATCGGCGGAACCTCTTTAACCGTTTATCCTGCGGCGACTTTCGCTCAGTTTCTGCCTCATGATCGTGTCGTTATTATTAACAAGAGTTCCACCTACCTCGATTTACAGGCGATGCTTACCATACATGACAGCATCGGTGATGTACTGGATGAGACGATTCCCAAACGCGCTCCCAAAGCTAAAAAGTCTTCGGAGGGCAAACTTTGACGCTGACTTCTGAAAATCGTGACCGATTGTTTTCCGAAAGAGAGCGCGAGCTCAAATTTGTTGTCGACGATTTGAGTCGGCAGTCATTTCGTATGAGCACGGCTCGAATGGTGTTTTTTCTGTCATCGGCCGGACTTCTTGCCATATATGTTTTTGCCGACAGACACATTTTGATTCTTCTTTCTTCGTTTCTCTTGTTCATCGCCTTCCTTTCAGCTGTGATTATCCACAACGGAATCAACAGAAAGCTTGCGTACCGGAGAAAACTGCTTGAAGTCCATTTGGAGCATATCGCACGAACGGAGCACCGATTTGATCAACTGAAGGACGAAGGAAGTGACTTTATTTGCGCCGATCATGACTATTCTTCGGATTTGGACCTTTTCGGGCGTGGTTCGCTGTTTCATTTGCTGAATGTCGCCGAGACTTACTTAGGCAGGATAAAGCTCCGCGATTTGTTTTTGACCGCTTCGGATCCGGATAAGAAGACGGAGCTGATTCTTGAACGACAAACTGCGGTCCGGGAACTTTTCGAGAATCCGTGGCTTCTTCAGGAAATCCAGGCAATCGGACGAGTGAGTTGCCGTCAGAAACGTGACCCGAAGGCTTTCATTGAGTATGCCGCTCAGGAGACGACCGGAAGAGAAGTAACCGTAAGGCATCTCGTCCTGTTCGCATCGTTATCTCTTGTGCTGACGATATCCGTGGTTTTATCCGTCCTTTCCGTTATCAATCTGTACCCATTAACGGCAATCGTCCTGGTTGTTCAACTGATACTTACCGCGATGAATGCCGAACGTTTCAAACACTCTTTTGATTCAGTTAGCGAAATCCATCGGGAACTTTACATGTACAGATCCTTATTTGAATGGATCGAAAAGACTGCCGTTCAGAGCAAACTTTTAACGGAGATCCAATCCTTCATACGGGATGAAGATAGCATCAGAGGCGGGAAGGCATCCGCCCAATTGGCCGGACTTAACCGGATATCTGTTTTTATTCAGGCAAGAAGTCAGCCGCTGCTTTTCCTGTTTCTTAATTCGCTTTTCCTTTACGATATGTACTGTATGTTTTTTCTGCGCAGATGGATTCGGCGTTCCGGGACTGCTCTGCGTGATAATTTGGAACTCCTCGGAATGTGGGAGGCTCTCGGAAGCCTTGCTACCATGCATGTGGTTTATCCGGAATGCTCGTTTCCTGCTTTTCGCAAAAAAGGCGAAGACATATCGGACGACGCATTTTTCCGCGCGAACGCGATGGGGCACCCGTTGATTCCGAGAAGAAAGCAAGTGAGAAACGATTTTTTCTTGCCTGCAGGGATCGCCCTCATAACCGGCTCGAATATGTCCGGCAAAACGACTTTGCTCCGTACAGTCGGAATCAACGCGGTTCTGGCTTACGCGGGAACGGTGTGCTGTGCGGAGCAACTGGAATTGGGGATGATGAGGATCGGATCGTCCATGAGGATCGCCGATAATCTCGAGGCAGGCTTGTCGACCTTTTATGCGGAGCTTCTGCGCATTGAACGCATCATCGGAAAATCGAAATCTCCGCTGCCGATGCTCTTTTTGATCGACGAGATTTTCCGCGGAACCAATTCGAAAGATCGAACGGACGGGGCTCAAATCGTTATAAAGAATCTCCTTCGCCCTTGGGTCATCGGGCTCATGTCCACTCATGATTATCAGTTGTGCGATACCGTTAAAGAAGATGAGGGGATTTCTTTTTATCATTTTTCGGAAACGTACGATGAGGATGGTATTCATTTTGACTATCGACTTGCACCGGGCGTTTCGACGGCCGCCAACGCGAGATACTTGATGAAAATGGTTGGGATTGAGTAAATCAAAACTCTTGCATTACCATACGCTCATGTTTAGAATAGATTTGCGCGTTTAGCGGAGCCCTCATTTTATAAACACAAAG
>LSQX01010909.1_pt1 | contig 19231 bp, 18 predicted proteins | sample 654561 | NCBI WGS metagenome assembly LSQX01 (sample SAMN04489861, study PRJNA283612) | anaerobic digester metagenome | isolation source: 4 biogas reactors fed with cattle manure at either 37C or 55C with and... | place: Denmark: Kongens Lyngby | collected 2014
GTTGGAGATGCGATTATCTCTGAGACCAATGAAAATGCCATTGTAAAGATGATGGTCGGCAGCACAGAAATATTCGAAAAAGATAGAACCGAGCTTATTGATCTTAGCGCCTCAGAGCCTGCTTTGACTGTTAAAGATATTGAAAACGCGAAATTAAAAGGGGTTAGTTTTTCAATCAAGCAGGGTGAACTGGTGGGTATCGGCGGCCTGCGTGGTCAGGGACAGAGCGCTTTGTTGCATACACTCTTTGGGAATGAGCCATATTCTGGGCAAATCGCGTTATTTGAGAAAACGATCAATTTCAAGCACCCAAAAGACGCGATGCTCGCAGATGTTGCTTTTGTACCTGGCGATCGCTCAACGGAAGGATTGTTAATGACCCGATCCATCCTGGAGAACTTTCACNNTGGAGAACAGCTCAAGCTGGTGATGGAATCACTTGAATCACCGATCAGGAATCTTTCTGGTGGCAATGCGCAAAAAGTTGTTATTGGCAAGTGGCTATTGCGAAAACCCAGATTAATGTTACTGGACGATCCTACAAAAGGCGTCGATGTGGGGACAAAAGCAGAATTTTATCAACTGCTAAACGAGTTGACACAATCGGGCACAACGATCCTATTTTATAGCTCCGACGATCAGGAACTCCTGGATCTCTGCCCGCGTGTTCTGGTGATGCAGGACGGCCGTATTAAAGCCGACTTGAGCGGCGGGTTGTTAACAGAAGAAAACTTAATTGCCGCCAGTATGGGTGCGCATGAAACAGTTGATTACAATGAGGAACACGTACATGCCTGATAAGAAAAATTTAAACCTGATTAACTGGATCAAAGCATTTAATAAGAAACATGCTGTTGGCGCTCCCTTCATTCTTCTGATCGTGTCAACTGCATTATTCTTTTCCCTTCAAGACACTGAGCTCAATTTAACCACAATTGGACGGTTAACCAACAGTAATTTCCGTACTTGGTTGCCTGTCCTGCTGCTGACGATGGGACAGGCGCTGGTTTTAATTAGCGGTGGTTTAGACCTTTCCAATGGCTCAATTGTCTCTGTGGGTAATGTAATCCTCGCCTTGCAGATAACAACAACTGATGAGCCCTGGCACAACCTGGCGATTGTCGCCCTGGTCATCGGGTTTGGGCTGGCTGCGGGATTCCTTAATGGCTTTCTTACAGTATTTCTTGGCCTCCAGCCGGTAATTGTCACCTTCGCCACCAGTTTTATTTATGCCGGGTTAGCATTATTGATGCTTCCGTCACCCGGTGGCGCAATCCCCAGGGACTACACAAACGTTTATCGAAATACACAGTATTTGGGTATTCCGATTTCACTTATTATCCTGGTGGTATTCTTGTTGATTTGGGAATTCTTCAGATATCGGAAATATGGACATTTCCTTTACGCAGTTGGTGGAAACCCAACGGCCGCCTATACCACCGGCGTTCCTGTAACCTGGGTTAAGATCTCTACCTATGTTCTTTCCGGGTTTTTAGCATCCTTAGGCGCCATTACTTATAGCCTGCTTACTGGATCGGGTTTTTCTGGAAGCGGCGCTGATATGACACTTCCCTCAATCACTGGCGCAATTATCGGCGGGATTTCTTTCAGCGGAGGGTCAGGATCTTTACTTGGTGCTGTTTTCGGCGGTATCGTCTTGGGAAACATTCGCCGAATAATTTCTATTATCAGGATCGATTCCTGGGCCGTCACATTGGTCAATGCCCTGGTGATTCTGTTCTCACTGGCGACCCCGGGGTTGATTAATTTATTGCGCAGGAAGAAATAAAATGAACGAAACTCAATTGACAAACAACGTAACAAAACCCATTAAAAAGCCGATCAAGATTTCTCCCCCACTGATTGCAATGCTCATTGCTGTGGTGTTGTTCCTGTTAAGCGGTTTACTTCCTGCTGGCTACAGCACACTTCAGGGCGCGATTCGGCAGGGCCTGAACATTTTACGTCTGGCTTCTTTCATCGCGATCATTGGTGCAGGCCAAACGTTGGTGATTATTTCAGGCGGTGAAGGCATTGACCTCTCTGCTGCACCAATTGTAACCATCGGCGCTTTATTAACTTATATGATCATCAACGGTCAAAACAGCCTGATCCTGCCCGTATTGCTGCTGGTCATTGCAGTTGGCGCCGTGATTGGCTTGGTGAATGGTTTAGGGATCACCTACTTAAAAATCTCGCCCTTTGTGATGACGCTGGTTATGGCAGGCGTTGTACAGGGCATATTGATTTTATGGACAAAAGGTTATTATGAGGGCAAAGTAGCGCCAATTATGACCCAACTGATCGCCCGTGATCTGGTTTGGGGCATTCCGGGCATGATCTTCCTGTGGGTTATCATCGGCATTTTGATGACCTTGTTATTGGAGCGAACACGGTATGGTAAACAGTTGTTCGCTATTGGTGTTAATCGGACAGCGGCCAGATTGTCTGGTGTTAAAGTCAACCGAATGGTGCTTTTCACTTATGTCCTCGCCGGCGCTATGGCAGCGTTCTCTGGTTTTCTGCTGGTAGGCTATACACAAAATGCAGGGCCTATTCTGGGTAACCAGTACCTGTTCCCTTCGATTATTGCGGTGGCAATCGGTGGAACACAAATGTCCGGTGGAAAAGGGTCGTATATTGGCACAATCGCTGGTGCCATCGTTATTCAGCTCATCTCCAGCTTGCTGACAACCATGCAGCTTCCGCAGGCTTTACAGCAGATTATTTATGGCACATTGCTCGTTATAATTTTAATCATTTATGGGCGTGAAAAAGGATTACGTTCTTAATCACCTTGAACAAAACTAACACCGAAAGGATGAACATGCATAAAATTACAATGTTAGGCGCTGGTTTTATCAGTATGTTTTACACAAAAACCATACAAAGAAGCCGCTCAAAAGATGTTGTTTCCATGGTCTATAACCGCACCCCGGAAAATGCAAAAACCTTTGCAAAAACCTATAATATTCCCCGCTGGACTGGCAACATGGATGAAGCCATCAACGACCCGGAAACAGATGTAGTGATCGTAGCCCTCCCCAATCATCAACACAAAGAAGCTATCATTAAAGCAGCTGAAGCGGGCAAGGCCGTCCTTTGCACTAAACCACTGGCACGAACCGGTAAGGAAGCCAAGGAGATTTTGGATGCAGTTGAAAAGGCGGGTGTTTTTCACGGCTATTTAGAAGACCTGGTCTATACTCCAAAAACGCTAAAAGCACTTGATTTTGTTCGTAAAGGTGCTTTAGGGCGGATCCTGTGGGCGCGTTCCCGGGAAACCCATCCCGGCCCGCACGCTCCCTGGTTTTTCGACAAAGAGTTAGCCGGCGGCGGCGCACTGGTGGACATGGGGTGCCATTGTGCTGAAATTTGCCGCAGCTTTATTGGCAAAGATGTCCGCCCAGTTGAGGCAATGGGTTACCTGGATACCCTGGTACACCCAATCACTGCTGAGGATTTTTCAATCGGGCTGGTGCGTTACGAAACTGGTGCGATTTCACAAATAGAATCCAGCTGGACTTTCCGGGGTGGTATGGACCTACGCGATGAAATCTCCGGTACTGAAGGCACCATCTGGTTGAATCACTGGCTTCGCACGGGTTTTGAAGTGTTTACGACCGCTGGAACCGAAGGCTATGTTTCAGAGAAAAGCGAAGGTGAAACTGGCTGGCTGTTCCCTGTCGGCAATGAAGAAGATGGGCTGGGTTATATCGAGATGTTCAACGATATGTTTGATGCCATGGATGAAAATCGCAAGCCCATTGAAGATTTTTATGATGGTTATATCGTCAATTGCATCATCGATGCCATTTATAAATCTGGCGAAACAGGTAAGTGGGAGCCCGTAGAAATCGAAGACTGGCGTGGCGGCAAACATGAGAAAGTCAAAACTACGAAAGATTATGACAAAGAACATATCCTGATCAAGGATGAAATTATGCCCGATGGCAAGCACAAATTTATCATTCAGCACAAAGAAACCGGGCGAGTTAGCGAAATTGTGAAATAAAAACTTGGTTTGAAAACAATGGAGAGTAAAAAAGCTCTCCATTGTTTTCTCCCTTGAGAACTATAAACAATAAAAGGCCAAGATTGCTAAAAAAGAATAACATCGAAATTCTCAACCCTGAGATTCCACGAGGGTTAATCAAATTTGCAATATTTGATTTTGACGGCACCATTTCTTTGATCCGTGAAGGTTGGCAACAAATCATGATTCCCATGATGGTGGAAATCTTGTTAGAAACCCCATATCATGAAAGCCGTCAAGAGCTTGAGGAAATTGTCCGCGCTTATGTTGCTAAAACAACGGGCAAGCAAACGATTTACCAAATGATCAGACTGGCCGAAGAAATAAAAAAGCGCGGCGGCACCCCGACAGACCCTTTGATTTACAAACATCAATATCATGATTTATTGATGGAACGGATAATCTACCGATTAAATGGCTTACGCTCGGGTGAAATCCAACCCGAAGAAATGGTGGTCCCTTGTGCGTTGCAAGCATTGCAACAAATCTGTCAACAAGGTGTTGTGTGTTTTTTAGCTTCTGGTACCGACGAGAAATATGTATACGATGAAGCCGGTTTGCTTGGCATCGCCCATTATTTTGAAGCCATTTATGGCGCTCAGGATGATTACAAGTCGTTTTCTAAGCGGATGGTCATTCAAAAAATCATTCAGGAAAACAACCTCAGTGGGCCTGAACTGATTGCTTTTGGTGATGGTTATGTTGAAATTGAAGATGCCAAAGCTGCCGGGGGCATCGCGATTGGGCTGGCGACTGATGAGACCAACCGTTCTGGCGTAGATGCGTGGAAACGCGATCGTCTGATGGCCTCTGGTGCAGATGTCATCATGCCAGACTTCAAACCCTTTCCTCACTTGTGGGACTATTTAATGCCGCAGGATTAATCATATGCCCTACCCTATTTTCGATCGAGACCAATTAATCTTAAAACCCCTGAACGAACGTGTTAATGATTTAAACCGAGACACCTTTTTGCATCTTGACGATCCAATTCCGGAATTTTATGACGCACACCTGGAAACGCTTGCTGAGCGAATAATCCGGGCAAAAGCACGTGGTGCGACCGTCATGATTATGATGGGTGCGCACGTCATTCGCGGTGGGGTGAACCGCTTTCTAATTGACCTGATGCAAAAAGGGTACATCTCTCTGATTGGCACCAATGGTGCTTGTGCCATCCACGATTTGGAATTCGCCATGATCAGTGAATCAACCGAATCCGTTGCCCGGTACATCCAGGAAGGGCAATTTGGCTTGTGGAAAGAAACCGGCCGGGTTAATGATGCTGCGCGCTATGCACAGGAAAATGGATATGGCTTGGGCGAAGCAGTCGGAAAGATGATTTATGAAAACCCGGTTGAATTTCCTTACTATGAATCCAGTTTATTTGCTGCCGGGTACCGATTAGGCGTCCCAATTACAGTTCATGTGAGCATTGGGCAAGACATTGTCCACGAACACCCCAATTTTGACGGTGCTTCCGTTGGTGAGAGCAGTTATCGAGACTTCCTCACCCTGGCATATTTTGTCCAGAACCTCGAAGGCGGGGTTATCCTCAACATTGGCACTGCTGTTATGGGCCCTGAAGTATATCTGAAAGCCCTTTCAATGGCACGCAACGTTGCCAGGCAAAATAATCAATCCATAAAGCACTTCACTTCTGCTGTATTTGATCTGGTTGATTTAGGAGATAACATCCACAGCGAGGCGCCAAAAACCAATGCCGCATATTATTTTCGTCCTTACAAGACGGTTTTAGTCCGTACCGTGGCGGATGGTGGTGAGTCTTTTTACATCCGGGGACAGCATCGGGCAACCATTACGAATTTACACCGCTTAATTATGGAAAAAGCAGTCTAACAGGAGTGGAAAGTATGGAAACCAGACGACTCGAAGAGATTTTATCAAAATTCTCTCAGACCAAAGTCGCTGTGTTAGGCGACTTTTTCCTCGATCTTTACATTCAAATGGACCGGGCGTTATCTGAATTTTCAATTGAAACGCATAAGGAAGCCTTCCAGGCAGTCGGCTTTCGAGGGCAGCCCGGTGCAGCAGGCGTGGTGACCAACAATTTATCAAGTTTGGGGGCTCAACACGGCGTCGTTGGCTATATCGGGCACGATGGCAATGGATACACCTTAAGAAATGCCCTGGCCGAACGGGGCGCGAACACTGCCCATCTGATTGAGACCAGCGCCCGTTTCACACCAACCTATACAAAACCAATGATGAAAGAGCTGGATGGAGGAAACGTTGAGCTCAATCGAATTGATATCATCAATCGATCTCCCAATCCGGATTCTTTAAACGCTTTGCTTGTTGAACACCTCCAGGCCGCCTTAATTTCCTATGATGGTATTTTAGTTGTAGAACAGGTCAAACAGGATGGTTTCGGCGCGATGTCACCAACTTTGCGCCAGTTCCTATCGGACCTTGCAGGTCAGAACCCGGATAAGGTTGTCATGGTTGATTCAAGACATTTCGCGTCAGTCTACCGGAATATCTCATTGAAAATGAACATCCATGAAGCAGCATCAGCCGTCGCAGAAGTAACCGGTCAATCCCACAACGTTTCTTTGGCTGACCTAATTACAACCTCAGATCAATACGCTAACATCCTTTGGGATATACAAAAAAGGCCCATATTTCTTACCCTTGGTGAGCAAGGTGTGTGTGGAGTGGAGAACGGTCAATATTTTCACCTGCCAGGTTACCAGCTTGAAGGCCCGATCGATATCGTCGGCGCAGGCGATTCCGTCCTGGCAGGAATTGGGTTAGCCCTTTGTGCTGGAGCGACAAGCCTGGAAGCGGCTTATATTGGAAACCTGGTGGGGTCAATCACCGTTCAGCAACTGGGAACAACTGGCGTAGCGACCCAGAAAGATGTGTTACGCCGTCATCATGAATATCAACATCAAATCAGAGGATAATTTTAGAATGACAGATAATATAACGACGATTAAGAACTACTTATCAGCTTTAACCCAGGTCATTGAAAGTTTTCCTGTTAAGGAACTGGCAGAAATTACAAAATTACTCCAGGATGCTCGAGAAAATGAATCCACAATTTTTGTTTGCGGCAATGGTGGGAGCTGGGCAACAGCCGCCCATATGGTGTGTGATTTCGGCAAGAATACCCGCCTGTCAGATAGAAAGCGCATTAAAGTGATTGGCCTCGGGGATAATATCCCGTCTCTGACAGCTTATGCCAATGATGAGGGTTATGACCGGGTGTTTGCTGAGCCGCTGATTAATCTGATGGGCCCTGGCGATGTGCTGATTGCCATCAGTGGCAGTGGTAATTCGCCCAATGTTTTAGAAGCTGTCAAAGCCGCCAAGGAAATTGGAGGGACTTCCATTGGGCTGACAGGCTTCGAAGGAGGACAGCTCAAAAACATGGTTGACCATCCCTTGGTGATTCCATCAAACAGCATGGAAATCATTGAGGATTTTCACATGATCGTTGATCATTTGCTGACGATTTGTTTAAGGCAGTAAATTAATCAAAAGGTTCCGCACCGTCTACAACCACAGCGTTTGACCAGCGTTGCAGTGCTTTTGGCAGCAAAGATGAGCGGACAACCACACAGGCAACACGGTAACTGCCTGAGTCGACACGCGACAGCCCCTCTGTCAATCCGACCCCGCGCAGAAATTCCAATGGTCCCAGCTCATCAATGATTAACAAATCAGTTTTTGGAGCGCTGCCCAGCTTTTGGTTAGCCCATTCTAAAGCTGTCGGGTCGAAAACCCAACGCGGTGTTGCCAGTGTTGCATCTTCTTTCTCTCGTAATTGTGCCAACTGGCGCTCCTCGCCCCCATACAGATCTCTGGCGCCTATAGCGAGCTTGCGCCCGTTTTCATAAATGCCCGGAGAAAGGATACCAGCAACGGTTACCCCCATCTTTTTTGCGCTTTGCGCTAAGCGCTGGCACCAGGTTGTCTTCCCTGCCCCGCTCAATCCGGTTATCAGGATAATCTGAGGTGAAACCAGGCTTTGCTCATAAACCTGGTTCAATCGGCTTCCCGGCTCAATCAGTGACTCTGGTACTAATTTAAGGGGGCGGCGAGGGACAACAGCCTTAGGCACAGCTATTCCTGCGAGCCAATCAAAAACCACTTCCGTTTGAATGCCATACACCGAAGAAATAATGGGTTCAGTTAATGTTTGTTTAGGCGGCCCATATTCAGTAACCCAACCGCCGCTTAACAACAGCACATTATCAGCATAGGCCAGGGCATCGTTAGGCGAATGTGAAGAGATAATAAAAGATAGGCCCTGGTGGCTTAATTGATTGACAATCTCCAATATACGATGTTGATTACTTAAATCAAGATGGGCTGTGGGCTCATCCATCAGGAGTATATGGCATTTTTGTACCAGCCCCCGTGCGATCATAACAAGCTGTCGTTCTCCCCCGCTAAGGCTCGTATAAGGACGGTCTTGCAATTCATACAACCCCACTTGCTCTAAAGCCTCTTCAACAACGCTCTCATCTGCCTCTGAAGGCGAACTAAACCATCCCAAATGAGGCGCCCGACCCATCATGACCATCTCCTTGACAGAATAAGCAAAAGCTGGCATATGCAATTGGGGTATCAGGCCAATCATTTGAGCACGTTTTTGTGCGGGATAGGTTCCAAGCGGTTGATCAGCAAGGGTTACTTGCCCTGTGTCAGGGGCCAATAACCCAGCCAGGATGTGAAGCAAAGTCGTTTTGCCAACACCATTGGGTCCCAAGACGTACAGTACTTCGCCCTTTTTCACGCTCAAGTTTATGTCGTGAAGGATGGTTTTCTGTGCTTGATAAGCAAAGCTTAGGTTTTGGGCTTTCAGGAGCACAGTCATCACCATCCTGTACGGTTCTTACGTAAAAGTCCCATTAACAGCGGCACGCCAACTAACCCGGTCAACACGCCTAAAGGGATTTCACCAGGCAGCAGGGCTCGAGCAATCAGATCAATCAATAACAAAAATGCGGCTCCAAGTCCAATTGTAGCTGGTATCAAACGTTTGTGATCCGGGCCGACCATCATTCTCCCTGCATGGGGAATCACCAAGCCAACCCAACCAATCACGCCACTGATAGAGACAGCCGCTGCCGTCATCAACGTGGCTGCGAAAATAATCATCATCTTCATGTGTACAGGGTTAATTCCCAAGGATTTGGCTTCCTCATCACCTAAAGAAATGATGTTAAACCGCCAACCTAAAAACCAGAAGAAAACCAGGCCTGTCAGTGCAATCGCGGCCAATACTGGAAGACTGCGCCAGGTGATGTTCGTCAAACTTCCCAACAGCCAGAAAGTGATCGCTGGTAATGAATCCAATGGGTCTGCCATGTATTTTAGCAAGGCTGTCAGCGAACTAAATAATGAACCTACCAGAATGCCCATCAAAGTCAAAACTAAAAGAGGTGTAGCTTTGTACAATCGACTACCAAAAAAGGACAAAGAGACCGCCAACAAACCAAACAAAAAGGCGGAAATCTGAATTTGCCAATGGGTACCCCTCAATAAAATCGCAATAGCGGCCCCAAAACCAGCCCCGGTCGTCACACCGAGGATATTTGAATCCACCAGTGGATTTTTAAAAATCGCCTGAAAGGCTGTTCCCGTTGCCCCGAAACTGGCCCCAATTAAAAGGGCAGCCAGAATGCGGGGAGCTCTAATTTGCAAAACCAGGCGTTTAGCAACCTCCGGAATATCTCCGGCATAGGCCGGAGATATCGGAGAAAGTAGAATTTTGACCGTATCCAGAACACTGATCTGGTAGCGACCGATAGTCATCGCGACCATTGCCAAAGCAAATGGCAAAAGCAATAAAATCCAGACAATTGCCGGTTTAGAGAGCCTGATTTTCCGCTCAGTTAAGGGTACAGATGGCGCCAATTTCATCTCCAGAAATCGCGTAGTTATAAAATGTGTTATAGAAGAAATTAGTTTCAGATGCACAAGTCAATTCAACGATCTCCGGGTGTAAAAGCTCTGCCAACCAAACAATGCCCAGCACAGAATCGGGTGCTGGTGTATCCCATGGAGCGACCAATTTTGGCATTCGAAAGACCTGCCCAAAAGCAACTGAATCAATAATTTGCCATTCCTGGCTTTCAGTGATCGTCTCAACTTTTGCACCGCCGTAAGGAGGAATAATAATCAGTTCCGGGTCCCAAATAACGACCTGTTCCAGGTTGACGTCGTTCCAATAGCCAGACAATTCAGCGCTGACCGAAATGCCTCCTGCCGATTCAATGATCTCTGTCTGGTACATATCTCCACTGGCTACCCGTAGAGGCTCAGTGCCTGAAAACAGCACCTGTGGTTTTGGTTCCATAGGATTTTCACTCCACTGTTTTTGGATCGTGTCAATCACCCAATCAAAATAATTAACCCATGCCTGGGCTTGAGCGTAGCTGTGCGGCCCAAACAGTTCACCAATTAAAAGGGCGGTTTCTCGCAATTGCTGGGCCGTTTCGGCCTCAACCAAGAAAACTGGAACGCCCAATTGTTCAACGCTTTCAATCCACGATGAGCGTGAGGCTCCGATAATCAAATTTGGCTCAAGTGCAGCGGCCTCTTCCAGATCAAATTCTTGTTGTGAAAAAAGGTCATCCCCAACAAGTTCTGGAAAGCGTGGATCAATTCGCTCCATGGCTTCAGCACCCTGAGGATCCCTGGCGCCCAGGTAGCTGGCAGCAACAAGCCGGTCCCAACCGTTGACGCTGTAAATAACGGCTGTCGCTGGCCCATAAGCTGACAGCACTTGTCGAATTGGCTGGTGAATCTCAAGTTGCCGACCTGCTTGATCGGTAATTACTAATATCTCTGGTAATGCGCCGATTTCAATTAATACCTGCTGCCCATCGGGTGAAATTGCAAATTGGATGAAGTTATCGATGTCTTCATTGTCAATTTGTGGAATTAATATCGTATCTGGCAGGAACGTTGGATAAACCACCGGGCGTTCAGCTGCAATCTCCGGTGCAGCGGTTACGAGCAAATCAGGATCATCCATAATAAATACAGGTAATTCGCCATCAAAATACGCAGAATAAAGCGCTGACAGTTCCCCTTGAAGGTTAACGTCTGCTTTTATTGTAAAGCGGGGTATCTCAATATCTATATCTGAATTGGAAACATCTTCTTCAAGGACTTCTTCAACCACCGAGATTGCATCATTGTCTGTTTCAATAAGCTGTGTCTGATCCCCTTGAGGTGTGCTTGTACATCCTATCAAAAATAAGCTGATCAAGATAATGACAGTGGCTATGCGTAGTGGGTTATTTTTCATGTTAATATCCTTTCATATAGGCGGGTTTTAATTAATGGCCACGTCAAAATTACTTGCGTTAAGCCAATTTGTGGCAGCATCAAGTTGGTTAATTACAAAATTTATTGTCAACCTCACGAAATCAGAATCACAACTCGTCAACCTTGTCAAAAAAATAGCTTTTTGGGCTTCACAAGCCATTATTTGTGCACTAACAATTTCTTCACAGGGTAGTTCGAGCAGGTTTGCAATAAAAATTCGGCTTAAAAACAGCAATCTAATCCGGAAAATGCTCGAGGATGGGTTGGGCTCATACAACCAGGCCAACAATTTTGCTTCTCCATGAGGCGTAATTGCATATTCTACGCGGGATGGCGCATTTGGTGAATCAATTTCAGTCCCCGTTATTAATGCCTCCCTGTTTAAGCGTTTGAGGACGGCATAAAGCTGGCTGGTACTCATTGTCCAGCTCTGCCCTAAGTAAGACTTTGAACGAAAGACTTCCAAGAGGTCATACCCGTGGGAAGGACGCGCTTTGAGGAGTCCAAGAATAATTTCATCTGGAAGAGATCGTTTCACGAACCCTATTCTATCATGGAATAGCAATTGATGTCAAGGTAAATCATTACAAAGCTTTATGCATCTTGAATCTTCAATGTTCATTAAAAAACGAACCGAAGGTCTTTTTACATGATTTCTATACGCAATATTAATTGTTTTTTTATGAGTTAAATCTAAATATTTTCTTGACAGGCAGGGTAGATTGTTGTAAAATGTGAACATGTGAATGAACCGTTCACATTGTTCTCTTACACCACTAGTATTGTAGGGAATCCAGGAAAGCCCGTTGCAGCGGGCTTTTCGCTTTCTTAAATTAAAGGCTTTTGTATGATCATTAATTTAGACGAGCGGACGAATTGATGATCGTTTAAGTCAAACTTGATTTACAAGTTATAATCATATTTATTATCCATAGCATTTTAGAAAGCTATCAGAAATGAGGTGCCAATATGCTTGAAAAGGTGCGCTATGGTGGTTGGGAAAACTGTTATCGCCTCTACAATTCAACTACAGAATTGATAATTACTGGTGATGTTGGCCCCAGGATCATTCGATTTGGCTATATTGATGAAATGAACGTCCTCCATGAGTACCCTGATCAAATGGGCAAGACCTTTGGTGATCAATGGTTGAATTTTGGTGGTCACCGTCTTTGGCATGCGCCCGAAGCGCAACCCCGTACCTACTACCCAGATCGTGAACCCGTACTCATCCAAGAAATTGAACACAGTTTGGTCGCTACCCAAAAACCTGAAACTTCCACAGGCATTCAAAAACAAATCGAGATTACGCTGGCCCCCAACAAGCCAGAAGTTTATTTAACGCATCGCTTAATTAATCACAATCTTTGGGCAATCGAGACGGCTCCCTGGACGATTTCTGTGATGGCACCCGGCGGCCTGGCAATCTTACCTTTACCGCCTAGAGGCTCGCACCCTGAATTTCTTGTCCCCACCTGTACCCTTTCCCTCTGGCCGTATACCGATTTATCAGACCAACGTTTTACCTTAGGCGCCAAGTACATCTTAATCAAACAAGATCCGGGCATAAAAAAACCTCAGAAACTTGGCCTTTTCACATCCATGGGTTGGGGCGCCTATATCAATCAGGGGTATTTATTTGTTAAACAGGTTCCTCTCCTCTTGGATGGAATCTACCCTGATATGGGAACGAATTTTGAGGTTTTTACCAACGACGAAATGCTGGAACTCGAAGCCCTTGGACCGCTGGAAACAATCCCTCCGAAGGGACAAGTTGAGTTGCAAGAACGCTGGACGTTGTTCAAAGACATCCCCGCGATTGTTACTGAAACGGATGCAGAAGATGTATTCGCTAACCTGCTTTTTTAAACTACGCTGTCAGTCTGATTAACTAATACGTTTCTTAATTGGCGTCAAGCGTGGTTAAACTATAAAGACGCAAAAAAGTGCCGGTGTTCATCCAGCACTTTTTGTATTTAATCATTAAATGAACATTTATAACAATTGCAAAATCAACAATACTTTCCCGATAAGCATACCTGAGACGAAACCAATCGCGGCCCAAATAAAAATCAAAAAGATGAAATTCCCCCATTGACGATCTGTAGCCTGTTTTGTTGTCCGAATTGTTTTCATTAGCTTTCCCTCGCCTGATAGTAATGGAATAAACATCTTCCAGAAACCTTTTTCAAGTTCCTGTACAAATTTGTTAAGCGACATGATATTTCACCTGCTCATTGTAGTTTTAAGCACCTGGCCAGACGCGCTGGAAACCACACGAAGTTTTTGTTGAATGGATTTCCCGTCAGGGGTCTCGCCGGTGGTTATAAATACTAACAGATATCGATCACTACCCTGCTTTGATACAATGGGCTTTTGCCCTTTAAAAAGCGGATACTGTTGAAAAACTTGTTGACACAAAATATCAAGTGCGTTTTTTTCCATAGCTAATTTTTAATCCTTTTTCTGAGGAAAGCTGGCACGTCTAAATCTGAGGACATGACCATTGGTTGGGGCTGCGAAAACGAATAAGCACTCTCGTTGACAGGTTGCTCTTGATAATTATTGTGGTGTCTTGGCGTGGACGCTGCGATTTGATTTCCCTGGTGGGTTTGTTCCGAAGCCGAGAATTCAGCCCAATATTTCTCAGCACCAGGAATTGCTTTTTCAATCGGTAAAGCTCCCAAGCCTGTTACAACAAGAATCACCTGGGCACGATTGGTTAGATTGGGATCACTAATAACCCCCGGGATGATCTCTGCCTGGTTGCCTGTCATTTCTTGTAAATAGTTCATTGTTTCAGCGACCTCAACAAATGTTAAGTCATCACCGCCACTAAAGTTTGCGATAATTCCAGTAGCCTCATCAAGCCGAATTTCATCCAACATCGGATGATGAAGCGCTTTTTGCAAAGCCTGAATAGCCTTATCCTTACCTTCCCCGGTGCCGATGGCCATTAATGCACCGCCGCCTAAAGACATCACACGCTTAATATGCGCGAAATCCACATTGATCAACCCTGTTTCAACAATTAATTCACTAATACCATTGACACCCTGCCTCAGGACATCGTCTGCAAGTTTGAAAGCCATTTCAAGTGGCAAATCCGGTGGCGCAACCTCAAGTAAACGATCATTTGAGACCGTGATCAATGTATCGGTATATTGTCTCAGTTTCTGCAGGCCAATGACGGCATTCCTTTGGCGTCGTCCCATCTCGAAAGCAAACGGTGTGGTTACCACCGCAATCGTAACAGCACCAATGGATTGTGACACTCTTGCCGCTACCGGAATAGCACCAGTGCCGGTTCCACCGCCCATACCTGCGGTTAGAAAGACCATCTCCGCCCCATCAAGGGCATCAGCCAGGGCTTGAATACTCTCATCAGCGGCTTTCTCACCAATACTCGGAAAGCCACCCGCGCCCAATCCTCTGGTGCATTTAGGGCCTAATTGAATTTTTTTATTGGCTAAAGAGCTTTCTAACGCTTGTCTGTCTGTATTACAAGCGATAAATTCAACACCCTTGACACCAAATTCAATCATTCGATTGACAGCATTACACCCGCCGCCGCCCAAACCAACAGCAACAACTTTGGGCTTCGGGGTCTCGATCGGCGTATGCTTGATTGGAACAGGAGCTGTTTTTTGATCCATGTGATCCTCTTTCGGTTAATTAATCTTGTAATAAGGTTGCAATTTCTATTCCTGCTTGTGGGAGAATTTCAACGTCACAACCAGCTACTCTGAGTTTATTTATTTGTTCAGCTGTGAATATATTGGGGTCTGGAAAGACCGTCACCTTGGCTGCATGCAAAGCTTCTTCAATCGAGAACCCCAGCGTTGGTCTGAATTTTTTTATCAACGGTCTGACTTTATTCAGTACGACATCTGACACTCCAGAGGTATACGATGGTAAAAGTAAGTAGTGATCAAATACTTTTTGGTTGACAGGGTTGGCTTTGGGCTGCGATTGACTCGATTGGCTTTGTACGAAAATCTGATCGAGGGCTTTCAAAGAATCTGAATCAGCGATTAAACCCAGCAATTCTTCCAACGATATACTGCACGCTACTACAAATTCATTAAAAGCAGGCTGATCGGTCGCTCGATCCGTAAGGTTGTCCCCATGGTGACAAGCCTGGACGATTTTTCGAAGCGTTTCATCGACTTTCAAACCCCCCGCTTGGTTAATCTTAGGCCCAGGACTGCCTGCATTCAGAATGATCACCGGCAACTTCTTACCGAGTCTCCGCAAGCTGACGGCTTGCAACCACTCAAAATTATTGAATCCGATCTGGTCTTGTTGCCCATCCGGGGTGATATAAGGTTTAGACCCTGGCCAGTATTCAGGTCCTCCCTTACCCCAAGAAAGCGGCTTGCTAAATGTGAACCCATAGCTTGACAGCACCATGGCATCAAGTAAATCTGTCATTCTTTTTTGTTTTAATCCCTCTAAAACCAACTCCAAAAAAGAGCAGTCCCAGAAATCACCCCCGGGTGCTAAAGGAGCGATGACTGGTATTAATCCAATTTTCACAGCATGGTTTGCCAGGGACATAAAGCCTTCGAGATAATCATCCACCAAAGTACCTTTATGGCTGCGTGATGATGAGAAACTCTTTTTTACATTGGGTTGATCGCCAAGAATTACATATTTTGTTCCCCATTTTTGATAGAGATCCAAAATTAACGCGACGTCGTTGAACCTGCGTGCCGAGGGTAATTCCGTATTGAAATGAAGCATCGGCTCCAGTCCGAAATTTCTAACCTTGGCAAATACGTCTTCAGGGATTAAGGTATCGAAATCCGCAGTAAAAATTACATAAGTGCCATTCCATTTTTGTAATGATTGAAGCCAGGTATCAAGCTGGTTTTCAAGAAAATATTCTTTTGACGAGAAGTATGTAAAACCGATTTTTATCGCCTTATTTTCCATGGTTAACCTTTATTGTTAATATCATTGATCACATAAATCCATTGCAAGGGTTGTGCCAACATAGATAAGAATTTCTGCTATAATTCACACGTCATGATTATGATTACCGGTGGTACTGGTTTCGTTGGCAATGCGCTCATCCGCCAGCTCTCTACGCTTGGTTATCCAATCAAACTGTTAATCAGGCCTTCAAAATCATCGCCGAACTTTCCAACAGGAATTCCCTTAGATGTTGCTATAGCCAGTTTTTCGGATATGAAAGGTTTACGGGCTGCAATGAAAGGCGTTGATATCATTTTTCATCTTGCCAGTGCAGAATCTTCGGGGAGGCAAGCCCAACTTAATCTTGTTGATGTCCAGGGTACAGAAATGCTTGCTCAAGCAGCTTCACAAGCAAAAGTTAATCGTTTTATTTATTTAAGCCATCTCGGCGCTGATAATGCTTCAGCTTATCCATTGCTCAAAGCGAAAGCATTTGCAGAACGAGCGATAAAAAAGACAAATCTTCCATATACTATTGTGCGTTCAGCTGTTGCCTTTGGAAAAGATGACCATTTTACTAATGGATTGGCTTCTTTATTAAAACTGTCCCCTTTCGTTGTAATGTTGCCCGATGAGGGGTCTACGTTATTGCAACCGATTTGGGTGGATGACCTGGCCACCGCACTGACCTGGGCCATTGATATGCCTCAAACGATAAATGAAACGATTGAGATCGGTGGACCAGAATATTTAAGCTTTAAAGAAATCTGTACACTCATCACAGAAAAAATGGGTATTAAACGTCACTTTATTAATGTACCCCCTGTATTATTAAGGTTTTTTACTGAAATTTTTGAGACGATTACACCCAATTTTCCAAGCTCAGTCTTTTGGCTGGATTATCTTGCAACGAACCGGACAACATCAATGGATGTTTTGCCTCGGGAGTTCAGCCTGATCCCCGCCAGAATGCATCAACGTTTGGACTACCTTAAAGGAGAAAGCTTTCGTAAGCGTTTGTGGACGCTGTTTGCAAAAAGAAAGCGCACAATCACACGATGGGATTAAACGCAGTTTGTATTCATGGCCATTTCTACCAGCCCCCCAGAGAGGATCCTCTTTCCGGATTGATACCCGATGAAATTGGAGCTGAACCATATCATAATTGGAATGAGCGAATCCACGCAGAGTGTTATCAACCCAATGCTGAGCTGGGGAATTTTGAAAAAATTAGTTTTAATATTGGCCCGACACTGTTCAACTGGATGGAAACCTACGATCCAAGCACCTACCACGCCATTATTGCGCAGGAAAGACGATTATTTAAGGAGCATGGTGTTGGCAACGCTTTAGCTCAACCGTACAACCACGTAATTCTTCCCTTAGCCAACCGACGCGACAAAATCACCCAGATTAAATGGGGCATAGCTGATTTTGAACACCGATTTGGACATTCACCTTGCGGGATGTGGTTGCCCGAAACAGCTGTCGACCTAGAAACGCTCACCGTTTTAGCAGATCACGACATCCAATTCACCATTCTGGCTCCCTGGCAAGTCGTTTTACCTGAAGGCTATCTTGCTAATCAGCCCTACTTGGTCAGACTGCCGGGCAACAGGAAACCACTCATTGTGTTCCTGTATCATCAGGATTTGAGTACATCAATTAGTTTTATTTCAGAAACTACACGAAATGCTGATGCTTTTGTGCTGGAAAAAGTGTGTCCGCTCTTCCAACCAAACAATGACAGGAAAAACAAAATCACACTGATTGCATCCGACGGTGAGGTTTATGGCCATCACAAAGTTTTCCGGGATAAATTTCTTGCTCATCTGCTGAATGGCGCCCTGCATACGCACAACCTTGAACTCACTTATCCAGGACTCTGGCTTCAGGAGAATAAACCCGAATTCTTCGTAGATCTGGTCGAGCACTCATCCTGGAGCTGCTTGCATGGCGTTGTTCGCTGGAAGGATGAATGTGGTTGCACGCCAGGTGCAAGCTGGAAGGCATATCTCCGTCTGGGCCTGGAGGAAATCGCACACGAGATCGACCGGGAATACAAAAACTTTATGCAAGCCTACACACAGCAGATGTGGGAACTCCGAAATGATTACATTCATGTATTTTTAGGACAGGTAGAGCTCGCTGAGCTGTTGAATCAATACATTAAAAACCCCCTGACTAATGATGATTTTAACAAAATCAGTATGTTGCTGGCAGCACAATATGAGCGACAAAGGATTTTCACCTCATGTGGCTGGTTCTTCGACCATTTTCACCGTATTGAACCCCAAAACAACATCGCCTACGCTGCACAGGCTGTTTGGTTAACTGAAAAGGTCACAGGCTGTGAATTGAGATCAAAAGCTCTGATGCTATTAAAGAAAGTAAAAGATGAGCGCACTGGATTGCGCGGCGACACCATATTTGCCGAACGTTGCCTTCGTATTCAAGATTTTTCAGAAGAAAAGGTTTCCTATTTTAACCCTACCAGCAATTTTTCGACCTGATATTCTGAATGCTCTTTTGCTTCCAATATCTTATTGATGTGTTCAAAGGCGATAAACAGTCGTCCAACCCGCTCGGTATGACTAATCGTCGGATCAGCACTGAGCCGAATCAGGGCAATCGTCATCATCCACCACATCAGCGCTTCAAACGCTTCTTTGTTGAACCACAACTTTTCTCGATAGCGATTGATGTTTAAAAACGATCTTATTTCTTCATCCGCAAACCAGGCATTAACCAAACCATAAGTGGCGTTTTCGGGGACAGCAAAAACCCAGTTTTGATGTTGGATGATTAATCGTAAGATTGTTTCTGTTCGATAGATCATTTCATGATTCAAATTGAGTTGTTCTAATTCAGCCCGCACAACTCTGACGAGCCCCCATTCTTCTAACAAGCTGCGGCTGATCGCAGCAAAATCATCATCAGCGGTGAGAACCCGACCCAGCAGCC
>LSQX01154044.1_pt1 | contig 19231 bp, 12 predicted proteins | sample 654561 | NCBI WGS metagenome assembly LSQX01 (sample SAMN04489861, study PRJNA283612) | anaerobic digester metagenome | isolation source: 4 biogas reactors fed with cattle manure at either 37C or 55C with and... | place: Denmark: Kongens Lyngby | collected 2014
AAGACAGAGTGATGGCGTTTGTTAAGGCGCGCAGTAAAAGGATTGCGAATTATGTGAAACTAGTAACCAAACCTACTTTTAATTATTAAAATGATTCTCTGATTTTTCTAGCAAGATTTTCAGGACCTCTTCCTTCTTAGAAATGTCACCTTTATTGAGTCTTATCCTATATCTACCCCACGTCCCTTCGTAACCCATCTCATTAAGGTCATTAGCCTCAATTATTTGATCAATTTCTTCTGACTTAGGTAACTTTAACTCTAGCCGCAAATAGTTTTTCTTAGGCTTGAAAATAACAAAATTGTTTGGTTGATCATCTTTCGCTAATCCTATATAAAATTTATTGTATTTCAATTCATAACCCTGTTTAAATGAGTTAATTATTGATAATAACTCATCTACCATCTTCACTGTCTCTTGAGTGCTCCGTTTTAACCAATAATCCCTATCAGTAATTTCTTGAATTTCTTCATCTTCATCTACAAGACCTAAGGGCATTTCATCCAAAACCTTGGTGAAAATCAAGCCTATTTCTTCTCCGAATGTATAGGCATTCATTTGTATAGCAATTAGAGGTATAAACCCATTAAACAGGCTTATGACATTCAAGAATCTGCTCGTAATATCTTCTGCTATTAGAACAGCACAATGTTCATATTGAGGATACCTTTTCTTCTCAATATCCCAGTATTCAATTGTTCTTATAATATGACTCTCGTCTGTTTTCCCTAACTGAATCTCAATCTCATAGCGTTTATTTGTATCCGGATCTTGCATTAGTAAATCAAGTCGTCCTGCCCTTGGCTGTACACGCTCCTTATCCTTTAACACAAGGTCTCCTAAACCAATTATTGAAGGGTCATTGGCAATGATTTCCTGTATTTTTTTCTCAGATACTCCCTCAATTGCGGAAAGTGAAATTTTTTTGGGTTTAAATATTTTTGCCATATTATTTATTTTTTAAATAATTGTTTAATCTTTTTATCGGTTCTCTAAACACTTTCTCTAACCGTGTAGCTGTGTTAATCAAAAACTCATTCATTCTTTGCCAATCGCTCTCCTCATAATAGCTCACACCGTCAAGCTGTTTTCTAATTCGGCTAGTAACAAATTCATCCTTCCTGTCCCATTCAAGTTGATCTCCAAAATCGCTTTCAATTTTATCTTTCATTGAATAAAAGAAATCAAATACCTCTTTGTTTTCTTCTTTTGTACCTACATTAATATAAACCCAAACAAGGCAATACTTACCCGTAATGGTACAGCTTATTTCTATTCCACTCATACCTAGGCTCTTTGCAATCCAATTGTCTTTTGATGGTGACAAATTGGCAAATAAGCTGTTCATACGATTGCTTGCGTGGATAAACTGCTCCCAAAATCGCAATCGAATCAGGGAACTACTTCTACCTATGTCTTTAGCTTCCATCTCTTCTTGCGCTTTTGTCGCTATACTTATAGTATATTCTTCTGTGTCTTTTGTCGGAAGTATTTGCTCAAAATTCAAGAAAAGCTGTTCTCCACAAGCATATGGTGTTACCTTAAAACACTGAATCCTTATTTTGAAGTTTAGTAACCACAATACAGAGGAGGTTACTTCTTTCCTAAAATTGGCAGCCACCAATATGAGCCTTTGAGAATTAAGACCTTGATTAAGAATGACTTCCGAAAAATCTTTATTGTCATAGAACTCAGAGATACGCTCTTCCGCATTGCCCGATGTTCCAAGGTATTCTTGATAAATACTTAAGATATCCTGTTTTGTCAAACCGGCACAATAAGATGCATACTTGATTATTTGCCACGTTACATCTCTTCCTGTGTCGTCAAGCTTGTTTTCAATAATCACAAGGTTCCCTTCTTTATCCAATGCCAGCAAGTCTAATCTCTCCTTCGTTTCACTAAATCCGCTAAATTCCTTTTGAATAATAAGAAGTTCTTCTCCCAGCGAACCCGGGTTATTGGCAATCCATTCCTGCAAATGATCTCTTTCCCTAAACTTCAATTCTGAGAAAGTCATTTTCTTTAGCTTGGATATTCTGTTGTTTCCTTTATCTATCAAATACATTTTGATTAGGCCCTTTTCAATTAGTTACTTCTTCTGATATGTTTGACATTGCGCTATTCTCCCGTTGGATCATTATTCTCGATATCAGAACGGATATCATTAAGAACTTTCCCTTTATAAGAGAAAAACTTGGGCCCTTGGTAAGCGCCAGATGCATTTCGCTTATTCTCTGGCATAAAAGTACCCACAAAAGGAGATAATTTATAAAGTCGGTTTTGATATTCTACTGTGTCATCACCGGCAACCTTTACCTCTACACCGGTCGGAATGAAAACAAGAGTGGCTCCTATCGGAATATTAATCATGCTGAATTTGAAATTAGACCTTCTCTTCTTGCGCTCACGCAGATTGTCATCTTTATTCTTTTTCTTATTGTCGCCAAGATAGACTTCATCCAACTCTGCATCAGGAAGTGTGGCTGCGATGTCTTTCAGAATATCCAATGCAACCATGGGAGCGACATTGAAAAACTCTCTGTTTTGACGTATACGCAAGTCAGTAAGCCGGTCTATTGTTTTATGGACGAGCTTCTCAACCTCATTATACATGGAGGTTTTTAGAGTAACAAATACCTCAAATGGTAGCGGAACGGCGGTATTGTCAAGTTCCTTTGAACGGATATTAACAGGACGCGTACTTTTGCCAATCTTGATCCAGTCCTCTTTAAAACTGGGATTTGTTAAAATATAGACATAACCTTTTTCTTTCATATAGCTATTACTTTACACTGCCTTGCAGGACTTGTGAATGTTAAAGTTAATAAAAAACAGACAACAGACATCAAACTATTGATTACGTCATATTTTGACGTAGCGAGGTGTTATTATTGTGTTTTATGGACCCTTATGGTATGGCCTACCTGTCAAGTTGTACTTAATATTTATATAAATTCTTCGATATAATTCTTTATATTTGTTGCTATACCCAACACAATTATGGAGAGGAATTTATTTTTAAAAGAGATCCTGGCAGAAAAGGGCATAAAGCAGCGTTTCATAGCCGGTAAGCTTGGCGTGTCTGTGAGTACTGTGAGTTTGTGGGCACAAGAGAAAACACTTCCCACATTGCAGAACCTGAAGAAGCTTGCTCAAGTGCTGGATGTTGATGTTGACTTGTTGATTAAAGGAAAAAAAGAGTGGTATGAATCGTAAGCAATACAAGTTTTCCTTTACAGCGGCATCCTTGCAGGTTCCTATGATGATCAGGTTGGCTCAAAAGCTGATTAAAGAGGATATCATCCCTGGACAATTAGAACCTGCTGATTTGAGAAAGGAGCGGGCGAATACCGGCATTCGAGAACTCAGAGAGTTTAGAGACAGGCTGGAAACCTTGTCAAGAGATGAATTAGCACTTCTTGCAGATGGCCCATTTGATGAACAAAAGTACATCTCCCTGGTTGCCTTTGCCCGACAATACAGATTCTTTTATGATTTTATGGTGGAGGTAATTGCCGAGAAGGTCTCGGTCTTTGATTTTACACTAACCGATATGGATTATAACGTTTTTGTCAATAGAAAAGCCGTTGAATACCCTAAGATTGAAAACCTTACCACAAACACACTGAATAAAGTGAAGCAGCAAATATTCAAGGTGTTAGAGCAAGGAGGTATATTAAACAATGTAAGAGACCGTCAGATCCAAGTACCATTGCTTAGTGAATCTTTTATTCAATTACTATCTGATACCAACCCTATGGATCTTAAACTTCTTTTAAACTAACACATATGCAGGCAGAAAAGAATGTATATAATGATTTCAAACGGATTCATGAAATAGTTTCCAGTGAAAGATTCAGGAACATGGAAGGACTCTCGGGAGAGATACCTTTCTGGATAGCTCCTTATCACATAAAAGATGAAGACAGGGTTGATGTAGCGATATCCAACCTGGTCAAGAGGCTAAGCAATGATGGAATTAATGCCTTATGCGTTGACCTGTTTGATTTAACCTGCTCCCTGGTGGATTCTTATATTGGTTTGGAGGAAATGATAGTCCTGGAGGAAGGTATGGATAAGTCTCTTTTCAAGAATGCCCTGCAATCTTCCATTAATATCCATGAAAGGTTGATTCCGGAAATTACGGTAATGGTTGAAAGAACCAATCCCCAGATGCTTTTCTTGAAAGGTATTGGCAAGGTTTATCCTTTTATTCGTTCACATACCGTATTGAATAATCTGCAAAGTGCCATTACACATATACCTACCTTAATGTTCTACCCCGGGGAATACTCGGGAATTTCACTAAGGCTTTTTGATACACTGGAAGATGATAATTACTATAGAGCCAACAATATTTTTTCTCAATAACAAATAACTATGACCACCCCTGATACACTTTTTCTAAAAGACGTCAAAAGAAAGATTGACACAGTTATAAAAGCCGATGATCAGGCCAATGTCTTTCAGGAGGTAGATGAATATGTCATCACTCGTGAGATTTCCAACAAATTGGCAAGTTTTTTTGAAACCTATAAAGATAAAGGGCCCATCAATGGCGTATGGATCTCCGGTTTCTTTGGTTCAGGTAAATCCCATTTACTGAAAATTCTGAGCTATGTTCTGGAGAACAAAGAGTACAACGGATACCGCCTGGGAGAGATGTTTACAGGAAAGGTTATTGATGATAGGATGCTCCGGGCTGATATTGACTTCTGTCTTGCCAATATTAAATCCGAAAGTATTCTTTTCAACATAGACCAGCAGGCACAGATTACAAACAGGAGTGATGAAAGTGCCTTGCTCAAAGTCTTCTACAAGGTGTTTTATGACCACCAGGGGTTTTACGGTTTCCAGCCCCATGTAGCTGCGTTTGAAGAGAGTTTGTTTTTTGATAACTATTACGAAACGTTTAAACAAGAATTTGAAAAACATTACGGACAAGCATGGGTAGAAGTGCGCAAGGACTACATTAAACCTCAAATCAATGAGGCCATAGCGCAGACATGTTCCATTGTATATAATGACCACCCTGAAAAATATAAGGACTACCTTTTTAAATGGCAGTCCCAGTACAAGCAGTCCATAGAGGATTTCTCTTATAAGGTAAGTCAATACATCCTAGCCAAGGGTCCGGGTTTTCGACTGAACTTCTTTGTTGACGAAGTAGGACAGTTTATTGCAGAGAGGACAAAGCTGATGCTTAACTTGCAAACACTTGCAGAAACACTTCATACAAAATGCGGGGGTAACAGCTGGATATTTGTTACCTCACAAGAAGATCTGGAAAACCTTGTTGGGGATGACTCCCGCGTACAGTCAGATGATTTTTCCAAGATCCAGGGGCGGTTCAAGGTTCGAATTCCACTAACTTCCTCTAGTGTAGATGAAGTAATAGAAAAACGCTTGCTCACAAAAAACGAACAAGGAACTGCTACCTTAACCAGGTTATATGAAATTGAGAAAGAGAACGTCAGAACTCTCTTTTCCTTTTCTAAAAACGGAATTCAATTCCGACATTATCAAAGCCCGAATGATTTTGTTAATAAATATCCTTTTTTGCCATACCAGTTTGACCTTTTCCAGCAGTGCATCAAGTCTCTTTCCCGGCATAATGTCTTCCAGGGGCAACACCAGTCTGTAGGTGAGCGTTCCATGTTGGGTGTTTTCCAACAAATATTAAAAGACATTAACCTGGCAGATAACAAGGTTATAGTAAGTTTTGATCAAATGTATGAAGGGATTGCCGGCACTTTGCGTTCAGAAGCCCAAAACTCCCTCTTGCTTGCAGACAGGAACCTTCGCTCTGTCAATCCCATGGCTATTCGGGTGCTTAAAGTATTGTTCCTGATAAAATATTATGACAGTTTTAAAGCTACTGCCCGCAATTTGAGTGTGCTGTTAATAGATAATCTGAATGTGAACTTAACAACTCATAACAAATCTGTTGAAGAGGCTCTGGCTTTGCTGGAGCAACAATCATACATACATGTTAAAGGAAACGAATATGAGTACCTAACTGATGTAGAGAAAGATGTAGAAGTTGAAATTAAAGACATGAGCATTGATAATGTGCAAATCACACAATTTATTAACGAGCTCATATTTGATGGTATTATTAGAGAGAATAAGATACGGTACGCACAGAACGGGCAGGAATTTGAGTACTCAAGAAAAGTTGACGGCATTCTGTTCAATAGAGAGAAAGAGCTGAAGATTGATATTATTACCCCCAATCACGACAATTATAATTTTTCTGCCTTTTATACAGGTAATACCTTGGCAGACCATACGCTCATGATGGTCCGGTTACCTCCTGACAAACGGTTGATTTATGAAGTTCGTCTGTATTTGCAGACGGAAAAGTATATTAGACAAGCTCAAAGCTTAACGGGTATGGACATGGTAGCTCGTATCAGAATTGAGAAAGGGCAGCAAAACGTCAATAGAAAACAACAGTTACAAACTTCGCTGAACACCTTATTGGCAGACGCAACCATTTATTTGAACGGCATAGAAAATAAGAGTTCAACCAGTCGAGATGGACGTAATCGAATTTTTGAAGCAGCACAGGACTTGATACAACTGGCTTATCCAAAACTTGTCTATCTGAGTAATGTGACGCTTGATGAAAGACAACTGCACAGCATCATGACCGGTGAAGATCAATCTCTTTTTAGTCAAGACCCTACAATACTTAAATCTGCAGAAAATGAAATCCTCAATTTACTGGAAAGACGTAAAATACAAATGGAGAGAACGTCTTTAAGTGATTTAAAAGAGCATTTTTCCAAGAAACCTTACGGTTGGTCCACTATGGCCATATGGTGTCTTGTTGCCCTATTGTTTAAGAGAGGCAAGGTGGAGGCTCGTGAAACGGCAAATTTGTTAAGCGACAATGAATTGCTGGATGCTTTTAATAACAACCGAAGCTGGCTAAGTACCCTCATAGCTCCACAAGTCGAACTCAAACGTGAAGATATTAATCTGCTAAAGCAACTCTACCAGGACATTTTTGATGAAAGCAACCCTCACATTGAAGGCAGAGAAGCAGCTTTACTCTTTAAAACAACAGCAAGAAACAGAGAGCAAAAAATTCGAGATCTGCTTAAAGAGGCTGAACGCTATCCTTTTCTTAAGAATCTGGGGCCTATGGCAAAACAGTTGAACACGTTGGCTACCATGGACTATGTTACTTTAATTGAGAGTATTCGCGATTATACGGATGAACTTGTGATGTTAAAAAACACCACATACGATCCCATTATGCAGGTTTGGAATAGTGGTCAAAAAAAGATTTATGATCATATTTACTCCTTTTACAATGACAACAAGGCAAACTTTGAGTATGTAGATGTAAAGGAACGTGAGATTATTGTTCGCTTATTAAAAGATCAGACACCCTACAAAGGTCATTCAATACGAGAGGCCAAAGAAGCAATGGACTCCCTTGAAAGGGTAATTCAAACCAGAATCCACGAAGAGCAACAATCCCTGACTAAGTTGATTCGGGGAAAAATGGAAAAAATCCAAGCCAGCAATGAGTTCCGTGAGGCCTCTGACAACGCTCGTGATACAGTTATACAAAGATTTGAAGAGGTTTTGTTCCGAGCACAAAATCAAACTTTCATCGCTAACCTTAATATGTTGGAGCAAAGCATAACAGAACTTTATACCCGTCAACTAAACGTCCTGGTTAGCAGTAAACCGCAGGCCACACTGCAGGGGGGGGATGAGTCACCGCAACCTCAGGTTAAATATATGACTCTAGATGAGCTTAAACAGCAAGTGAGGATTGCAAAGCACCAAATTGAAAGTCTGCAAGATATTGAAGAATACCTGCAAGTGTTGAAAGAAGCCCTTGAAGAAAAGATAAAAGAAGACTATAAAATAATCCTTAACTAGCTTATGAACACCACACAGCTGAAGCGTTTTGCTCAGGAAGCCCGTGTTAAGCTTCTACAGCAAGTAGAAGCTAAGTTGCATTATGTCACCAGCCAGGATACAGCTGCCCTGCGAGGTCAGGTAGCTACCCTTAACAACCTCAACAATCAAATAAAGCTATTTGGTAAACAGGGTGTTATTGACAAAGTAGCCTACACCTGGTTCAACCGATTAGTTGCTTTACGATTCATGGATGTAAACGGTTATCAGCCCATTGGCATGTCGGTGGTTACTCCGGCTACTCCTTCTGATGTAAGTCCTCAGATACTTACTGAGGCACACTCGGGGAATATTCCTAGTGAACTAAATATAGATAAGAAGTTGCTATTTGACTTACTTGACGGCCGCCAGCCTTCCGGCAACCCCGACAATGATGTCTATCGTATGTTGCTGGTTGCTGTCTGTAATAACCTAAGCCACCTTTTCCCTTTTCTTTTTGAACGGATTGAAGATTATACCGAATTGTTGTTGCCTGATGACCTAACTTCTTCGTTCAGTATTGTTAACGATATTGTGACCGGTATGGTTGAAGAGGATTGTCAAGAAGTGGAGATCATAGGTTGGTTGTATCAGTTTTATATCTCCGAGAGAAAGGACGAAGTGTTTGCAAAGAAAGGAGCAGTGAAGAAGGAAGATATCCCGGCAGTCACCCAGCTTTTTACTCCCCGTTGGATTGTGGAATATATGGTTCAGAACACAGTAGGTAAGCTCTGGTTGCAGAACAGGCCCAAGTCCCGCATCAGGGAGTATATGCAATACTATATCGAATCTGCTTCCGACAATACAACCGATTACCTGAAACTGGAGTCCATTGAAGAGTTAACACTACTTGACCCTGCTTGTGGTAGCGGACATATTTTGGTATATGGCTTTGAACTTCTTTATAGGATATATGAAGAAGAGGGGTACAACCCCAATGAAATTCCGGGACTCATTATAGAGAAGAATCTCTTCGGATTGGAGATTGATGAAAGAGCTGCCCAGCTTGCCGGATTTGCTTTAATGATGAAAGCAAGAGGTTACAATCGTCGGTTCTTTCAGGAAGAGATAAAGCCCAACATCCTGTGCTTTTCCGACTTTACATTGGATGAAGATACAGTAAAAGCATTATTCAAACAACTTCAGATATTGCTTCCAATAACGCTGGAGGAAGATCTTGATCTTTCTCGTCAGGCAACAAATTTGGGTTCATTGATTCAACCTCAAACATCGATACAGACGCTTGAAGAAATCTATAACCAACTTACTGGTGCCTTGGAATCTTCCGATCTGTTTTCCCGGCCAAAAATTCAGGGGATCCAAAAAGCCATTGCCCAGCTTATTCCACTACATACTAAGTATCACTGTATTGTAGTTAACCCTCCCTATATGGGAGGAGGTAAAATGAATGAGGAGCTTTCTGTTTTTGTAAAGCAAAATTACCCGGATAGCAAGACAGACCTGATGGCTTGTTTCATGGAAGCCGGACTTACCTCAATTCATCCTGAAGGATTTCTAGGTATGATTAATCAGCATAGCTGGATGTTTTTAAGCAGCTATGAAAAGTTAAGAGGAAAACTAATTAATAACTTCCAGTTTGATACACTTTTGCATTTAGGCCCAAGAACATTTCCCGAGATAGGAGGAGAAGTTGTACAGAATGCATCTTTCACTTTTTTCAAAGCAAAACCGTTCAATAAAGGTTCTTTTGTTCGTCTGGTAGACTTTGAAAATTCCGAGTTAAAACGAAATAAAACCCTTGAAGCCATACAGAATCCTAAATGCGGTTGGTTTTATACCAAAAATCAAAAAGATTTTGAGAAAATACCGGGAAATCCGATTGGGTATTGGTTAAGTGAGAATATAGTAAACATATTTGATAATGCCCTTTTATTGAGTGAGTATGCTAATGTGAAGCAAGGATTAGCAACAGCAGATAACAATAGATTCAGGAGAAATTGGCAAGAGGTTGCAATTAACAGAACTTCACTTAATAATGAGTATTTAAAATGGATGCCATATAACTCGGGAGGAGACTTTAGAAAATGGTATGGCAACCAGTTTTATGTTGTTAATTGGGAAAATGATGGTGAGGAGATTAATGCCTTTGCAAAGTCTGTAATTAGAAATAGACACTACTATTTTAAACCTTCAATATCGTGGTCAAAAATTTCTTCTTCATCTTTGTCAGTAAGATTTTATCCTCAAGGTTTTATTTTTGATGTAGCGGGTTGCTCAATTTTTGAGAAAGAAGAAGGTGTAAATAAGTATTTACTTAGCTTTCTAAATACTAAACTAAAAGAAGCTTTGATAGAATCTATTTCGCCTACACTTAACTATGAGGTAGGTCAAATAGCAGCCACTCCTGTAATTATATCAAATAATAAAAAATTACATCTAATCACTGAAAATTGCATTTTATTAAGTAAATCTGACTGGGACTCTCGAGAAACCTCTTGGGACTTTAAGCAAAATGAGCTCGTCCGCTTCAAATCAGATACTCTGGAAAAGACTTTCAATCGTTACATGGAGTACTGGGAAGAGCAGTTTTTCCGGCTGCACAGCAACGAAGAAGAACTCAATCGACAATTTATTGAGATATATGGACTTGAGGACGAATTAACACCTGATGTACCTCTGGAGGAGATTACCATCCTGCAGGAGGAAACCACCATAGAGAATAATGAACTGGTGTTTTATACTGATGAGGTATTTGCCCAATTTGTGAGCTATGCCGTTGGCTGCATGTTTGGCCGCTATTCTCTAGATAAAGAGGGTTTGATATTAGCTAACCAAGGGGAGACACTTCAGGACTATCTGGAAAAGGTGGATAGAACAGAAGATGAGCTGACTTTTGTTCCGGACGGGGATAATATTATTCCCATATTAGATGATGAGTGGTTTGCAGACGATATTGTAACTAGATTCCATGCGTTTTTGAAAGCAAGTTTTGGAGAAGAGCACTTTCATAAGAACCTTTCTTTTGTGGAAGAGTGCTTGGGCAAAGATATGCGCACATACTTTACCCGGGACTTCTACAAGGATCATATAAGACGATACAAGAAACGCCCTATTTACTGGATGTTTTCCTCCCCACAGGGCTATTTCAACGTATTGGTATACCTGCATCGCTACACACCAGATACTATCAACCGTATCTTAAACTCTTACCTGAAAGAATTTATTGAGAAACTTAAGATGTTCCGTACCCAGCAAGAACACATAGAGGTAGTAGGATCGGTCACTGAACAGAACAGGGCCCGTAGGGAAATTGACCGCATTAACGTGATGCTGGAAGATTGCATGCAGTATGAGACAGAAATTCTCTACCCGCTGGCCACAGAACGCATAGCTCTTGACCTGGATGACGGGGTTTTGGTTAACTACAACAAGCTGGGTAGTGCTGTTGCCTGGGTTGACGGGCTGAACGACAAGAAGACCAAGAAGAAAGTGCGTGGATTTGACTGGATAGATGTAACACAAATACGAGATTAAGGACATAATTTATGAGCAAAACAGGAGATGCCCTATTAAACTTGTTTGATAAATACCGGATTATCCTTTGGTATGATAATGACCAAAGCTTCAGAGAAGAGTATGACAGTATGTCGCTCCCCGGTATTGAAAAAATGGTGGTTGACAACAATGAATTTGCCATTAAACACAAACTGTATGTCACTTATCCTACAGGAAGGTTTTTACTCTACCTGCCATACGATAAGCCGGTACATGATGAGAACTGGCTGTTAGATGTAGAACTGTCCAACTATGTGTTTCATACAGATAGAGAAGCCATAGTGCTGCAAGAGCTGGAGCTGCCCATTGCTCTACGTAGCTGGATACAGCCTCATATGGACTTTTTCCGCTCAGCAGAGCGTACTGCACGTTTTAAAGAATTATGTAGCGGGGAGGACACAGAGCAGGAATTGTCCCTGAAAATGGTTCAGGTAGTACTTGGGACAGCTTCTGCCAGCCTGGATTCTCTGATTACTCGTTATGCTACACTGTTTGTTGAAAAACGATCGGATGATGTAGACAAAGAACTGGAGAAGTTTAACCTTAGCAGTATACTATGGCAACGGGTTAAGTTGGTTTATGAATATGATAAAACCAAATCCGGCATATATGACTTTTTGCTGGAAGTTTTTCAAAAAAACCTCGGGCCTCTTGCAGACAAGGCGCAAGTCAATGATAATGCAGTCATATTGCTTTCAAAATGGAAGGATATGAGGTCTTTTGAAGGCCCTTTCCGTGAGTTAAGTCAAAAAATTGAACGAGATCTGAAAATTGAGCTAATCGTTGAGCAGATACCCTTGAACGAAGCTTTAAAAGAGGATGTCTTTGAGTGTATTGATAGACGTATTATTAAAGAGCTTGCTCATTTGATAATCCATCAGGCACAAAGTGTAAAAGATACGGAAGAGATGCTCAAATCCCGTGAAACCACTGTTTGGGCGGACCGTTATGCTCCTTTCTATCGGGCATTAGAAAGTGCCTTGTGGTTGGGCGAAGTCATAAGCCGCCAGGAAGCCCTTGTCATACAAGATTATCAGGATGGATTTACCCAATACACCTCTTCCTGGTATATGGTTGACCAATACTACCGGCAGTTCATTGAACACTACCGTTCTACCAACCAGAACTCTGTCTTGAACCCCCTCTATCAGTGGGTTCATAAAAGTTACTCCAATGTGTGGTTGCCTCGTTTGTCGCAAACCTGGCAACAAGTCATTGATAAGCAAGGTGCTTGGTACAAAGGATCCTTAAGTCAAAACCGTTTCTTTAAGGAAGATGTAAAAGCCCGTTATCTGGATAAACCGATTAAGGTTTTTGTGGTTATATCGGACGGACTTCGCTATGAATGCGGGAAGTTGCTGCATGAAAAGATTACCGGGGAGACCAGATTTACCAGCTCTATTGAATACCGTATTACAGCCCTGCCTTCCTACACACAGCTGGGTATGGCAGCTATGCTGCCCCATAGAGAGTTGAGTTTTGGAGAAGGCGATAGCATCCTGGCTGATGGCAGAAGCACCCAAGGACTGCAAAGTCGGTTAAAAATTCTGGAACAACAATCGGGGGTCAGGGCCACAGCCATATTGGCTGAGGATTTGATGAAGCTTACTCCTAGGGGACTCGAGGCAAACGAACTGGTCCGGCAGCATGATTTGGTCTATGTATACCATAACCGTATTGACAAGCTGGGAGACGATAAAACCACTGAAGACAAGGTCATAGAGGCTTCCCGGGAAGAAGTTAGTTTTTTAATGGATATAGCAAAGAAAATTGCCAATATGAATATTGTCCATATAATTTTCACGTCGGATCACGGATTCATATACCAACATGAAGAGCTACTTAGTAGTGATTTTACTGATGCCGGCATCCAGGGTGAAGTCCTTGTACAAAACCGTCGTTATGTGATGGGTAAGAGTCTTTCCCACAACCAGAATGTGGTAAAATTCATATCGGAAGATTTGAATATTGCCGGGGAGCGGGAAATTCTTATTCCTAAGGGGATTGCACGACTGCCCAGACAAGGTTCCGGTAGCCGGTATGTACATGGCGGCATGACTTTGCAAGAGGTGGTAGTTCCGGTACTTTTTGTAAGTAAGCGTAGAGAAGATGTGGTTAGCAAAGTTGATATTGATATTTTGAGCAAGACCAGCAATAGGATCACTACCAACATTCATACCATCAGCTTCTATCAGATGCAGCCTGTTGGAGAGAAGTTCATTGCCCGGACTGTAAAAGCTTTTTTTGCAGTTATGGATGAGAAGGGCCATGTTATGGATGTCATCAGTGACCTGTTTACCTATACCTTTGATTTGACCAGCGAAACGAGCAGGGAAAGGGAGGTAATAAACAGGTTCAAAATTTCTACTACCCTTCGCAAGAGCAATGACGTATATTTGATAATAGAAGAGAAAGTGGACAAAGCAGAAAAATGGATTCTACTGAACCGATTCCCCTATCAACTGACGCTTGCCATGGACAATGATTTTGATGAAATTTAAGAGACCTGTGATATGAAACTTTCTAACAAAAAGATTAACGAATACTTTGCCGGTCGTGTTGTACGAAAAGACCTGACAAACCGAATTAAGGGCAATGCCAGTGTTCCTACCTATGTATTGGAGTACCTTTTAGGGCAGTATTGTGCCACGGATGATGAGCAGACTATAGAGGAAGGGGTAGAAATGGTCAAGGATATCATTTTTAAACATTTTGTGCATAGGGAGGAAGCTCAGATAATCAAATCTACCATAAAGGAAAATGGCTCTCACAGGATTATTGATAAGGTCTCGGTCAAGCTTAACGACAAGCTGGACCGTTACGAAGCCTCCTTTGCCAATCTGGGACTTAAGAAGATTCCTATCGTGACAAACTTCATCAAGGCTTATCCCAAGCTCCTCTCTGAAGGAGTATGGTCAATTACCACCATGGGATATACTCCGGCCGAGGGGAAAGATTCTTCTCCGTGGATTATAGAGAACCTCAAGCCCATTCAAATATCGTTTGTAGATCTTCAGGAATACAAAGAGATTCGTAAAGAATTTAGTAAAGAAGAATGGATTGAACTGATCATGCAAAGTCTGGGCCTAAATCCGGAGGAGTATACCAACCGGTCCAGACTGCTGCAGGTTGCCCGGCTTATTCCCTTTGTGGAGAATAACTACAACCTGATTGAACTCGGCCCCAAGGGGACAGGGAAATCGCATGTCTACTCTGAATTTTCTCCTCACGGAATCTTAATATCCGGAGGAGAAGTGTCTAAGGCTAAGCTGTTTGTTAATAACACCACAGGTGAAATCGGGCTGGTTGGATATTGGGATGTGGTTACGTTGGACGAATTTGCCGGAAGGAGTAAGAAATCAGACAGAGGACTGGTGGATATCTTGAAGAACTACATGGCCAATAAGTCCTTCTCACGAGGTACGCATGTAATGCAGGCTGATGCCTCGATGGTCATGATAGGCAACACAGAACATACGGTACCTCATATGCTCAAGCACACCGATTTGTTTGATGTGTTACCCAGAGAATACTATGATACCGCATTTCTGGATCGTGTACATGCCTACTTGCCCGGGTGGGAGACAAAAAAGCTCCGTAATGAGATGTTTACCAGTGATTTTGGCTTTATCGTTGACTACCTTGCCGAGATCCTCAAAGAATTACGTAAAGAAGACTACACAAAGGCTTACCTTGCACATTTTGATTTATCATCTACCATTACTACCAGGGACAAAACTTCCATTGAAAAGACGTTTTCCGGGCTCGTAAAGATCATTTATCCTCATGGCGAGTACACAAAAGAAGAAGCAAAGGAGCTTCTTGATTTTGCAGTAGAAAGTCGCAAACGAGTGAAGGATCAGTTGCGAAAAATGGACGAGACCTTTAATGATGAAAAGGTAGACTTTGAATACACAACAAAGGATGGTAAGCTATACCAGATTGAAACACTGGAAGTGATGGAGTATGGAGATCCAAAGCTCAATATCCTGCCGTCGTCCAGACGGGCTCAAAGTTCAGACACAAAAGAGAGGCAGTCAGAGCCTGTTCAATACCTGGAAGGATTTAGTATTACCGTACGTGATAATCAGACCAATATAAGCTATAAGGAGCTTTTTGGCGAATACCTTGTGGGGGCAACGCAATACGTAGTAAAAGACCCTTACGTTCGATTGCATTACCAGATCAGAAATTTTGCAGAACTCTGCCGCTTGATAGCTTCACTCAAACCCGTGGACCAAGAGATAAAAATTCACCTGGTCACTAGCAATACAGAGGAGTATTTAGAAGCCACACAGCAAGCCTTATCTGAGCTTGCTGATTCCTTGTCTGACCTGGGTATAGAACTGTCCTTTGAGTTCAACGATACCCAACATGACCGCTGTATAGAGATGGATAATGGTTGGAAAATCATCCTGGGCAGGGGTCTTGATATATGGCAAAAAACCACCGGGAGGTATGATATCGCCGAAATTTACCAGGAAAAACGTCTGTGCAGGGAATTTGATGTGACAGTAGTTAATGTCTGAAATAACATGACGTTATTGTGTTTGTCGTTTCTAGTTACACGAAACAGTCAGTTTATAAAATGTACTCAACAATGAATATTGACTTTTCACAATTGAACCCATCTTTAGATACAGGTTTAAGGCCTTATCAGATTGAGTATAAAACAAAAATCTATGAAGCCTGGAGTACCAAAAAAAGAATTATGCTACAAATGCCCACGGGCACTGGTAAAACCAAGTTGTTTGTTTCTATTATTAAAGACTTGAGGAGATTGGATTCAATACAAAGACCAGTTAGAATTCTGATATTAGCTCATCGCATTGAGTTGATTGAACAAATTCATAAAGAAATAAGTGGAGATTATGATATTCCAAGTGGTATCATTAGGGCGGGCAATCTTGAATCACAATCCATTCCCACTCAGATAGCATCTGTACCAACACTATGCCGTGATAAACGTATAGAAAAGTGGACTTCATTTAAGTTTGACTTAATTATTGTTGACGAAGCACATCATATTAAAGCCTATTGCTATAGAAGAATTATCAAGACTTTTCCGGAAGCAAGAATATTGGGGGTAACAGCTACTCCTTATCGTATGAGCGGTTATGGATTTAAAGATAATTTTGATGAGTTAATTATGTCTCAACCTGTTATGGATTTTATAAGACAAGGTTATTTAAGTGATTATGAGTATTATTCCATACCTCAAAATACTTTGTTACAGCGACAAATTAAAAGCATTATTGAGTATGATGTTGATGGTGATTATGTAAATCGTGCAATGATGCGCATCATGGACAACAAGGAGGTTATGGCGGAAATTGTTGCAACCTATCAAAAATATACAAGTGGTAAGAAAGGAATCGTGTATACGATTAACCAAAAGCACAACAGTCACGTTTGCCAAAAATTTATTGAAGCAGGTATTAAGGCAGAGATTATTGACAGCCGTACAGATTTTGAGAGTCGTTCCAGAATTGTTCAACAATTCCGTAATGGAGAAATTGATGTGCTATGTAATGTAAATATCTTTAATGAAGGTTTTGACTGTCCTGATGTAGAGTTTATTCAGTTAGCAAGGCCAACCAGATCCTTGGCACTTTTTTTACAGCAGGTGGGAAGAGGATTAAGACCGGCTGAGAACAAAGAAAAGGTAATCATATTGGATAATGTTGGGTCATACAATACTTTTGGTTTCCCCACGGCAAAACATGATTGGCAGAAGCATTTTGATGGATACTACAGGTTACATTGTCCAGACGAGTCAACAAATACCCAATCAGACGATGCACATCAGGTTAATATTATACAAATATTTGATGAGGGAAATGAGCAAGTAAATCTCCTATATTCTTCAGTAAATGGGGCTATTGATAAGATAGAACACTTCAGGAGCTTTATGGACGAAGTTGTTACTTCTCAAAAGGTTGCATACAACTATAAAGAAGCTTTTTATAATTATCTTATTAAAAAATATCAGTATGGTACAGCTAATAATTACTTAGCTTTCATTCCCAACCACTTGGATGTATTTATTAAGAGCAAATACCATAAGAATTTCAAGGGTTTATATTATCTTATTGACCCTCTGGAGCTTAATAAAATATTAAGATATTTAATTAATGATAATAATTTCGTTATTTTCAATAATTTAAAAAGAAATACGCCACTTCTTCTCTTTAATCATTATATCAGTTTTGCGAAAGAACACTCAGTAATAATTAATCGAACACCTGAGGAAATTGCTGCATATGAAGAAGAACAAAGAGTTAAAAAGATCCAAGAAGCAGTAGGTGATAAAATAAGTGACTTGTACTCAGGTATATATAATCTTCGTAAAAAATTCAATAATAAAGAGCAACAAATACCCAATGAAGTACTCGAAAAGATTAATGAGTTGATACAAGTACTTAATGATACCTGACAAGCCATTATAGGCTACTGTTGAAACTATAAGAACTCAATAATCATTTACATAAAAACTTGGATAGTACTATGATTCTTATGGTATTAACCATGAACTTTGTGGTTTTACAATTAGTCTTGCATTATTGTATGCCATTTTTAAAGTTAAGCAGGTTCTTGCAGTATAAACAACTCTGGAACTTTCGCTAATCTTATGTGCCACAAGGGCTAAATCTGCATTAGGAGAACCGGGCGTTAGACAAAGAGGAAGTAATAATTGTATTTTATTATTATAATATTGTGGTACGGCAAGTTTATAGTTAGTTTTTACTCTTTGCTTCACTTCTCTGATTGCGCCTTCTAAACGTCTTCTTATTTCGTCAAGTTCCAATCCTTTCATATGAATAGGAAACCTATCAACGTTGTCTTCTATGATATGATCAATCTGTGGAATTAATTCGCATCTTGGATTAAAAATCAAATCTTCTGGTTTATTAAAAAAATTAGCTATATCTGGTAGATTTCCAGCAAAAATGCGCAGTAAGGTATTATCACTTTTTTTAAGGAACGCCTTAAGTACATACGGAGCAGAGAGATTGTCATTTAGAGCCAAAGGTCTTCTTGCCTCAAAAAAGGCATATATTTCTTCAAGGTTTTTTGTGATTAGACCTGTATTAAAACAGGCATGTGAATTATTTTGAGTATAGGCTATATTACGTTCTGCATGAACCTTTCTAAATATATGTTCTAGATAATTTTTTAATATAGTATGTTTTTTTTCAGTTGCATCCGAAAAATCCCAAGGTTCGGAATCTGCAAGTGAGGTTGCTAAATAATTAATAGCATCATTGTACTTTGGGCAATATGCAAATTCAAATAAAGCAAATATGTTTTTTCCTTTCATAATATAAATAGAGCTGTCAAAAATAATGACAGCTCTTCAATTTTATAGTTGTTTTTTGTTTGTTTTCTCGGATAGACCCGAGCATCTCTATTTTGTATGCTACAAATATATGTGATTTAAAACTTTCATGCAACAAGAAATTGTAAAAACCATAAAAGAACGTACAAATTTGTTGAAAAATCTTGTTTTACATAGGATGAGAATATCATTTAAAAATGGGTCCTTATTATTTCTGGTAATCAATTAACCAGTATTTAAAAGTATAATATTTTTGCAAAACTTTTTTTTAATCGGTTCTACTATTCGTGTGTTGCTTAATATTTTTCAAATTTGGTTAGTGATAAAGAAGAACCATCCACAACAAACGATTAACTCTTGATACTATAGCATGAAGTTGTATTCGCTTCGCTTAATAACTGGTCCGAAATCTTTTTTTCCCCCTCCCACTGTAGTTCTTTTTCCCGAAAT
>LSQX01154761.1_pt2 | contig 19228 bp, 19 predicted proteins | sample 654561 | NCBI WGS metagenome assembly LSQX01 (sample SAMN04489861, study PRJNA283612) | anaerobic digester metagenome | isolation source: 4 biogas reactors fed with cattle manure at either 37C or 55C with and... | place: Denmark: Kongens Lyngby | collected 2014
GATTCGTTATAATACGGCTGAATTGGCATGCTAAATAAACGCAATGCCAAGTTAGGTCTAAATTTTAAATCAGCAGCTCTAACAACAAAATTTAAATAATAAATATAAAACTATCGGTCCCAGTATTTGGGACCTTTTTATTTCTCAGTTTATCATTCATTGCTTTGATGCACTGCAGTCGCTACTTCAGCAGGCTCAATTTGAATTAACTTTTTACCAAAGCTGCGTAACCACCAAACCAATTGCGAGGTAAAAGGGACAGTGGCTGTTACCAATACATCACCATTTTCCAGTGTTTCAATGGTCTGGTCTTTACTTAACTGACTTTCATCAAAGTAAATTGCATCAGCTTTTTGCATGGTCAGTTTGAGCTGAATATTTTCTGTGGCTTTGCTGAAATTGACTCTGAAGCCCAGTTCGCCAGATTCAATATAAGCATCAATATCAAAATTGACAGGGTGTAATGCGCGTGAATCTAAAACTTTTGCGGCTTTAAAACGATGCAGGGCAAAGGTCTGAATATCTGTTTTATCAAAGCGGGTACATATTAAATAAATGACTGCGCCTTTTTGTACCAGTGCCAAAGGATTTAGCACATAGGTTTTTTCTTCACCTGAACTGCTGCGTGATTGGTAAATACATTCCAGTTGTTTGTCTTGTAGCAAGCCTTCATAAATTGCTTGCTGCGCATTACGGTCTACCAGTGGTGGAATTAAGGGTTGTGTTGCAGGCACAATCCGTACACGGTTAATCCATTGGCGAACATTATTTTGCGTAGATAGACTACGCCGTGCCAAATCAAACCAAGGGTTCATTTCTTCAATCAGACTTGGTGGCAACAAGTGTTTTAAATGTTCTTCGACCATCATAAAGGTGACCGCTTGTGAGCTGGTCATGTGTGGCAAGCTTTGAATAGGTGCATCTGATCGCCAACGCCAACCTTGTGGCACGGTACCGTTACTTTCAATAGGAAAGCGTTGCGAAATTTGGTTTAAGTCACGCTGAATGGTGCGCAAACTGATGTCAATGCCTTCACGTTGCAAGACATCGTGTAATTCACGCGTACCCATCCATTTACCTGTAGAGAGTCGCGATAAAATTTGCCATTGGCGATATAAACTATTCGATGTTTCTTTTTCTTGTATAGACATATTCAGTATTTGCTTGGTCGTTTTAAATGAGTCAGAACGTGAGTGTTAACACAATAAGAAAACTTAGAATGTTTAGCAAGTTTTTTACTCAAAAAGGGCGGTGCAGTACATATTCAGATCATGCATCTATGCAGTGAGTTCAGAGGATTAACGTATTTTAAATTAGATTAAACTATGTGAAAAAGTATGTGATTGATGCAAGACAACTCAGAATTTCGGGTGATTTGAGAGGGTGCTTTTTAATAAGCAAGCTTAAACTGTATGCTTTAAGTAAGGTCAAGTCTTTTTCTTGTGTGTTTGAGGCGGGTTTATGTAAATAAAAACACGTATTGCCTTATGGTGCTGTAGTTTAATTAAGCACACAATTTGGACAAAACCTAACTTGAAATAAGGAGGAACAATCAACCGTGAATTTATCTAGCAGCGATGCACGAGAAATTTTTTGGTTAGCCCGCTATTTAACCCGTATTCAATATTTATGTCAGCAATTTCCCTTTAAACAAAATGCGGCTGCTTTAAGCTATGCACATGCTTTTTGTTTACCTGCTTTTGATGCTGCATCTCTAAATGAGCTAATTTTAAATGAAGAGCAACCCGCGTCATTTGCCATGCAATTCCAGCAAAGTAGCGTAAAAATTCATAATTTAGCAGATGTGTTATCACCTCAAGCCTATACAGAATTGATACGCCTCATTCGAAATGCCCGTGACAATGCTGCTTATATTTGTGATGTGGTGCAAGACTGCCACGATGTTCTAGAAGCTGAGCCGCAAAATATTTTTTTATTCTTTCAATTGGGGCAAAAATTGGAAGAGTTAGATCGACAAATCCGACTTAAACAATCTAAGGACATGACAGTAGCGCAAGTGGAAATTATTGTGCAATTGCTCAAAGATTTAGGTTGGCTATCACTGGCTGAAGCATGGCAGCAACTTAAACAACAACCTGATAGCATGAATTTTTATCATTTTAGCGACCACATTCAGCATTTACTTTCTGTGGATTAAAGCACCGATTCATCCTGCTTTGAACTTGTCGATAAAATCGGTGGCTATTCACTCCAGCATGCATCTAAAAAAATAATGGAAGCCTGAGCTCCCATTATGTATTGAATTTATTGTCAATCTTAATCAAGTTTCAAGATTCGATGCAATGGTGTACTTAGTCACGTTCAACTGCAAGTGCAACACCCATACCACCCCCAACACAGAGGGTTGTAATGCCTTTCTTAGCATCACGGCGTTGCATTTCATGTAATAAAGTCACCAAAATACGGCAGCCTGAAGCCCCAATTGGGTGACCCAATGCAATTGCACCACCATTGACGTTGACTTTATCTAGGTCTAAGCCTAATTCTTTAGCAACACCCAAAGCTTGTGCAGCAAATGCTTCGTTGGCTTCAATCAAATCAACCTGATCTAAGCTCCAGCCTGCTTTGTTGAGGGTTTTCTTCACTGCTTCAACAGGACCAAGCCCCATAATTTCAGGCTCAATACCAGACATGGCATAGCCTTTAATACGTGCCAATGGCTTAAGACCTAATTCTGCCGCTTTGTCTGCACTCATCATCAGTACTGCTGCTGCTCCATCATTAATGCCTGAAGCATTACCTGCGGTTACGCTGCCATCTTTTTTAAAGGCTGGGCGTAGTTTTGCTAGGCTTTCAAGGCTGGTATTGGCTTTAATGTATTCATCTTCAGCAAATACGACAGGCTCGCCTTTACGTTGTGGAATGCTGACTGTGGCAATTTCATCTTTAAACTTGCCAGCTGCCTGAGCTGCCGCAGCACGTTGTTGTGAAGTCAATGCAAGTTGATCTTGCTCTTCACGGTTTAAACCCAGTTTTTCTACAATATTTTCTGCGGTAATACCCATGTGATACTGGTTATAGGCATCGGTTAAACCATCAGCCACCATGCTGTCTACCAATTGTGCATTACCCATTTTTTGCCCATTACGCAGCTGCATATAGTGTGCGCTTTGTGACATAGATTCTTGACCACCTGCGACCACAATCTCGGCTTCATCGCATTGAATGGCTTGTGCTGCCAAATGTACCGCACGCAAACCTGAACCACAGACGACATTCAGGGTAGATGCAGGCACTTGTACTGGAATGCCAGCAGCAATTGCTGCCTGACGTGCAGGGTTTTGTCCCACGCCTGTCGTGAGTACGTTGCCCATAATCACCTGATCAACTTGTTCAGGTTTTACATTGGCGCTGTCTAAAACCGCACGAATTGCTGTTTGCCCCAACTGTGGTGCAGATAAAGATGCAAGACTACCTAAAAAGCTACCAATCGCAGTACGTTTTGCTGCAACAATCACAACATCTTTCATTTTATATCCTTAAATTTTGTGTTCATGTTTCTGTGGATGCACATGATATATAGCATGTGCATGGCTGTTGTTATATGACCGATTAGAATAAATTTACCAAAACATAGCGACCTGGTGCCGCTTCAATGATTGGATACTGCGCATTACCCAAGCTGCGGGCAGGGACTTGTTCACCAGTGTACGGTGTGACCCATGCCTGCCAGCGCAACCACCAAGATTCAGGGTGATATTCTGCGCCGTCTAGCCATTGTTTGGTATTTTCAAACTTGGCAGCATTGGTGTAGCAACCGTATTTATTACGGCTTGGAGGATTAACAATACCTGCTACGTGTCCAGATTCACCTAAAACCAAGGTAGATTCACCACCCAAGTAATCTGCGCCACGGAAACAAGTATCCCAAAGTGCGATATGGTCTTCCTGCGTTGCAATAAAGAAGCTTGGTGTTTTTACACGAGATAGATTCAAGCCCACACCGTTAACCTTAACGGCATTTGGTGAAATCAATTCATTGTTCAAATACAAATTGCGCAATAAGAAATTATGAATTTTGGCAGGGATATTCGTACCATCGCTGTTCCAATATAAAATATCAAAATCAGAAGGTTCTTTACCTTTTAAGTAGTTTTCGATGTAGTAATTCCAGTACAGCGTATTTTCACGCAGTAAACTGAAGGTAACTGCCAACTGACGACCATCGAAATAACCCAATTGATTGTTCAGGTTTTCCAAACCACTCACCACAGGCTCATTAATAAATACACCTAAGCTGCCTGGGTTTTCAAAGTCGATAATGGTGGCCATATAGGTCGCAGACTTTACGTGATTTTTCAGGCGTTTTGCTACGTAATAGGCTTGAGTCGCAGCAAGTAACGTACCGCCAATACAGTAGCCAATGCAGTTGGCCTCTTTTTCACCGGTAATTTCTTCAATTACACGCAAAGCTTCTACTGCACCTTGTGTAATGAGATCAGCAAAAGTCAGTTCTTTCTGTTCGGCATTTGGGTTACACCAAGACATTAAAAAGACCGTATGACCTTGCTGACGCAACCAGTTCACTAAAGAGTTTTGTTCGCGTAAATCCAGCACATAATATTTATTGATAAACGGTGGTACGACTAGAATAGGGGTTTGATATACATTTTCAGTAGTTGCTTCATATTGCAATAATTGGAAAAAGTCATTTTCAAAGACGACTGCACCAGGGGTATACGCCAAATCTTTGCCCAAGCTGAAAGAGTCGCTATTCACCATACGAATAGATAAATACTTGCCGCTGTTCATGACATCATCATGGAAAACCTGCATGCCACGGACTAAGTTTTCACCTTGTTCAGCGACGGTTTGCTGAATCACTTCTGGGTTAGTCCACAGAAAGTTACTTGGAGATAACGCATTGATCATTTGACGGGTAAAGAAGTGAATGCGATAGCGAACTTTGTCTGGAACGCCTTCGACCACATCTACCATGTTTTGCACTAACTGGCTAAACAGTAAATAAGACTGTGATAACAGATCAAAATTTGGGTGTTCTTGCCATAATGGGCTGTTAAAACGACGATCACCACTTTCAGGCTGAATAAATGGTGCTACATCTTTGGCCACGCTGCGCATCAACACATTTTGGTAGATTTGCATTTGCCCTTGCCACCAGCTCCATTGCATTTCCATCATGCGAGCTGGGTTTTTAGATAGTGCTTCAAAGAACAAAGACATATCTTCTTTGTTGAGCTGCGCCAAAGCCTCATTAATTGGGCTTTGCCCATAATAAAATTCTTGTAATTTTTTCCAGATGTCATCATGTACAGAAAAAAATTGTAGTATGTTTTCTTTGAATTGAAATGAGTTCGGGTTCATTTCATCGCTCCATAGCACATGGCTTTTAGCAATCAAATTGAGTGCAGGGCTGAAACTAAAACGGGGAAATTTTCACACTTCCCCGTAACATTCGTCCTGATAACGCATGGTTTTCAGAGCAGTGTTATTTATTGTTAGGCATAGATTCGCTAACTAACTTTTCAAATTCCGATTTGAATTCAGTCGTTAGTGTTGCCAACTTTTTGCCATCTTCAATCATTTGCTGACTAAGTTTGTTCATGGTTTCTAATTGCTTGGTGGTGCAATTCACCATGCTTTGCATGTCTTTAACTTCACTATTGGCAAACATTTGCGCTAGACCAATGTTGGCATAGTTGCGTGCTGCTTCTAATTGTAGGTTGGTTAAGTCAGCAAAGTTTTTAGCCACTAAGCTGTTGAATTTTGTGTACGGTTCAAATACGTTTTTGTATTGTGCATTCATATTTGAGAATAAGTCGCCGTATAGCATGGTGTAACTCCAGTAAATAAACTTGTAAATGAAAATAGGGGCTGCACGGTTTAGTGCATGTATAAACCGCCATTAATCGATAAGGTTTCGCCTGTCACGTACGCACCGTGCTCGCTGACCAAGTACATAACAGCAGCGGCAATTTCAGCTGGCGCAGCAAGACGTTGTAGAGGAATTTGTGCTTCAATGCTTTTAATCACATCTTCACGCATGGCAGTAACCATTGGTGTTGCGGTATAGCCAGGCGCAACCACGTTTACACAAATATTTGAACGTGCACCTTCTTGAGCTAAGGCTTTGGTAAAACCGATAATGCCGGCTTTGGTCGCAGAGTAGTTGGCTTGTCCAAACTGACCTTTTAAACCGTTGACTGAGCTGATATTGACAATACGTCCCGACTTTTGTTCTAACATTTTGTTAAACACGGGCTGAGTCACTGTGAACAATGTTTTTAAGTTGGTATCAATGACTTGTGACCACTGTTCATAGCTCATCTTTTTAAAAGTTGCATCACGGGTGATGCCTGCATTATTGACCAGCACATCGACACGACCTTCAGCAGCAATTGCTTCTTGAATAGCTGCTGTTGCCGCTTCGTGGTTATTTAAATCCGTTAAGACAAAGCGTACATCGCTGTCTTGAAATCCTTCACTTTGAAGCCATTGTTTTTCGCGGTCTTCTTCACGTGGTACAACCGTTGCGATAATTTTATAGCCTGCTGTAACCAGTTGACGGCAAATCTCACTGCCAATACCACCTAATGCACCCGTCACTAAAGCTACTTTTTGTTCAGACATGTTGTTTTCCTAAGCAGAATAAGGTTATAAAAAATAAGAAGTTTTTCCTCTTTATTCTTGTTTAGAAATTAAGCGTTTTATATTGCAAACAGACTGCAGTTTGATGATGCTTTAAAGTCAAAAGTAAACAAATATTGGAAATATCTTGAGGAAGAAACGGCAGCATGTAAGGATTTGAACAAGCAGCTACAGTGAAGTTATTGATTCATCGTGCAGGACGCAGCAAAGTTCAGAGAACTGGTGCAAATAAGGGTTTGCTATAAGTTGTAGATATATGACAGTTAAAATACATACTGCGAGCAGATTATTTGGATTTAGATTTTTTAATATGTGCAATTAATAGTTGTTGTGCTTGAAGTGCGTTGTAATGTTGAGGATGGATTTAAAGTTGAATTATTCACTTAGATAGACATATTAAAATGAAATGGCATGTAGCGATCTAGCTACATGCCATTTAACAAAGCTATATAAAGAATATTTAAAGTGCAGTTGTTTTACGTTGCGGACGTGGGCTTAAACGACAGAGGAGTTCATAACCAATCGTACCATTGGCTGTAGCAACATCATCTACTAAACGGTGCTTGCCCCATAACTCAACTTGCGTGCCTAAATCGACATTTAAACCAGTCACATCAATGGCAATCATGTCCATAGACACACGCCCAAGGACAGGTGTAAGTTTTGAGCCGATCGCCACAAAATTCGGCTGCGTAAATGTGCGTGGATAGCCATCGCCATAACCAATTGAAACAATGGCAATCTGCATGCTTTGTTCTGCGGTAAAGGTTGAGCCGTAGCCCACATGCTCGCCAGCATCTATTTGATTCAGAGCAATAATTTCTGCACTGAGCGTCATCACTGGTTTTAAATCGAGAGCATGCACATTGTGGGCAGCAAAAGGCGTTGCGCCATATAGCATGATGCCAGGGCGTACATAGTCAAAATGCAACTCAGGGTAACGATAGATTGCAGCAGAATTACAGCATGAAGCTAAAATTGGATGGCAATTGTCTTTGACATGCAAAAATTGGGCGACCTGTTGATCATTTAATGCATGATCACCATCGGCATTGGCAAAGTGCATGGTCAATACACAAGTAAACCCTTCAGCTTTCAGCATCTGAATTACATCTATAATTTCTGGAATTTTGAAACCTAAACGATTCATACCGCTGTTGAGTTTGACCCAAACCTTTAAGCCTTGTGCAATATAATCGGCTTTGTGCTGCAGTAACCAATCTAGCTGGGCTTGATGGTGCACCACACATTCAAGTTTGTGTGCCAAGACTTGCTGCATTTCATGTTTGGCAAAAACGCCTTCAATGAGGGTAATGGGCTGTGTATATCCTAATTCACGGATTTCTAAAGCTTCTTCCACACAAGCGACACCAAAGGCATCGCTGTCTTTTAAGGCTGCTAAGCAGTCTTTTACACCATGTCCGTAAGCATTGGCCTTGACCATGCTGACAATTTTCGCTGTTGGGGCAAGTTGTTTGACACGGTTTAAATTATATTGCAGTGCCTGACTGTCAATATAAACTGTTGCTTGGCGCACCCTAAATACTCCTACAGGGTCTGTGAAAATAATGATGCTGGGGATTATTCCTCATCATCGTACTGAGCATAATACTCAGGGGATAAGTTACTAAAACGGGTGTATTGGCCTTCAAATGCCAAACGTACCGTACCAATTGGGCCGTTACGCTGTTTACCAATAATAATTTCGGCTGTACCTGCTTCTTTAGATTCTTTATTGTAGACTTCATCACGGTAAATAAACATGATCAAGTCAGCATCCTGCTCAATCGCACCAGATTCACGTAAGTCAGACATCACGGGGCGTTTATTTGGTCGATTTTCTAAAGAACGGTTCAACTGCGACAAAGCAATCACAGGGCAGTTCATTTCTTTGGCCAAAGCTTTTAAGCTACGTGAAATTTCTGAAATCTCACCAACACGGTTATCACCCATGCCAGGGACTTTCATTAATTGTAAGTAATCGACCATGATACAACCGATTTTACCGCCATGTTGTTTGGCTATACGCCGTGCACGTGCACGAACTTCCGTTGGTGGTAGGGCAGAAGAGTCATCAATATACAAATGCTTTTCTTGCAGTTGCAAAATCGTACCTGTGACTTTGGACCATTCATCGCCACTGAGTTTACCTGAACGTAAATTGCCTTGATGCACTTTACCGTAAGCAGAAATCAAACGCATCGCAATTGAATCAGCAGGCATTTCCATTGAGTACACAAGGGCAGGTAAGTCATTATTGAACAAGACACTTTCGACCAAGTTCATAGCAAAAGTGGTTTTACCCATAGATGGACGTGCAGCAACAATAATCAAGTCACCCGCTTGCATCCCTGAGGTCTTATTGTCTAACTCTACAAAGCCCGTAGTTAAGCCTGTAATGTTGCCTTCCATTTTGGAAAGCTCATCTAGCTTGTCAAATACATCGGCAACAACACTGGAAATTGCTTTAGGGCCTTGCGCTTTGGCATTGTTATTGTGTTGTTCAGCAATCTGGAAAATATTAGTTTCGGCTAAGTCTAAAATTTCACTGACACTACGGCCTTTGGTGTCATAGGCATTTTGTAAAATTTCAGAACTAACTTTAATCATATTTCTAAGAGTAGAGAATTCTTTAATTTTCGTGGCATAGGTTTCTAGGTTATAAAAACTAGAAGGTGAATCTGCCATGAGTTGCATCAAGTATTCTTCGCCACCTGCGGCTTCAAGCAAATTCTGTTTAATGAGCCAGTCATTTACCAATACGGCATCATAAGGCGAGTTTTCTTTAGAAAGAGAATCAATCGCACGGAAAATATATTTGTGGCGCGTTGCATAAAAATCAGATTCTTGTAAGACATCACCCACTTGCTCAAAAGATTCGGCCACAGTCATTAATGCCGCTAAAACAGCTTGCTCAATGGCTAGGTTGTGCGGTGGTGTGCGGAACTCTTTTAAGGGGCTGTTCTCATTCGGTTTTAGATCAGACTTTGTAGTATGTTGCTTTGCGCTGGCATTCGCCTGTGACATATAAATCCCTGATTTTTAAAACAGTAAATCGCTGAATAATACATGGGGGAGAGAACTTAAAACTCAAGCTGCTTTCCACTTCACGATGATACGCCCTCTAGAAAAAAAAGCGAGTAGATTTTGGCGAAGGATAAGTCAAATGCGAATTAGAAAAGGCGGGGTAAATATGAAAGACAAAAAAAGAGCATGCGTTAAGCATGCTCTTTCTTTTTGCGTAAAATTACTCAGATACGATAGTAACGAGAACTTCAGCAACAACATCATGGTGCAATTGGATTGCGATGTTGAATTCACCAGTGTGACGAAGCGCACCGTTTGGTAAACGAACTTCTGCACGGTCAACTTCAAGACCAGCATTCGTTAACGCGTCTGCGATGTCACGAGTACCGATAGAACCGAATAGTTTACCTTCATCACCAGCTTTAGCAGTGATTACGATGTTAACTTCGTTCAATTGGTCAGCACGTGCTTGAGCAGCAGCTAAAATTTCAGCTTCTTGCTTCTCAAGTTCAGCACGACGAGCTTCAAAAGCAGCAGTGTTCGCTTCAGTAGCAGCAACTGCTTTACCTTGAGGGATTAAGTAGTTACGGCCGTAACCAGCTTTAACTGAAACTTTATCGCCTAATTTACCAAGGTTCTTAATGCGTTGTAATAAGATAATATCCACAGCTCAACCTCACTTATGATTGTCAGTGTAAGGGATCAACGCTAAGTAGCGAGCTTGTTTAATAGCAAGCGCTAATTGACGTTGGTAACGAGCTTTAGTACCTGTAATACGGCTAGGAACAATCTTGCCATTTTCAGTGATGTACTGTTTTAGTGTATCGATATCTTTGTAGTCGATGTACGTAACGTTCTCAGCTGTAAAGCGGCAGAACTTGCGACGACGGTAAAAACGTGCCATTGATGTTCTCCTTAAGCTTCAGCAGAGTCTTGGTTAGCTTGTTGTGCTTCTTCACGTTGAGCTTTACGCGCACGTTTTTCTTCAGCACTCTTAGCCAATAGTGACTCTTCAGTGATAGCGTTTTCACGACGGATGATAAGGCTACGAATGATTGCATCGTTGTAACGGAACAATTCTTCTAGCTCATCAAGAGTAGTTTGACCACACTCAACATTCATAAGAATGTAGTGAGCTTTGTGGATCTTGTTGATTGGGTAAGCCAATTGACGACGACCCCAGTCTTCAAGACGGTGGATTTGACCTTCAGCTTCTTTGATGTGAGTTAGGTAACGTTCTACCATACCCACAACTTGATCGCTTTGGTCTGGATGTACCAATAGTACGATTTCGTAGTGACGCATTGTCAGCTCCTTACGGTTTAGGCAGCCCCAATCATTAATTGATTGAAGCAAGGAGTCACAACCGAAGTTGTGTCGCAAAATTGCGAAGTGTGAATTTTAGTGCTTTTGCCAAGTAAATACAAGACTTTGTGTGAGTAATGATCGCGAGATTTGTTTATTAGCAGAATCTATTGGTTTAATGGATGAAATAAATGAATAATAGTATGTAGCTAACTTTTATAAAGTTAGTGTATTGAAAATTTTATTGAAGAAAATGAAAAAATTCTAGAAAAGTACAGCGTGTGAAAAGAGGGCAGGTACTCCATTAAAAGATAGAGCGGAACTCTATCTTTTAAAAAAGTATGATTTGCGTGGTTGGCGCAGTTGCCGTAAAGCTAAAACATAGGCTCACAACAGTAATTAAAATAACCGAAAATAGGAAAAAGCGTTTTGCCCATAATTGATCATTTTCTGCTTTAAAACCAATAATGCCCAAATACAACCAATAGATGCAGAACGCATTTAAAATAACCAAATACAGCCAGTTTGCATAACCAAATACAAACAGTCCGTTCATGGCAATAGTAAACAACATGACATAAATCAGTGATTCAATTTTGGTACGCAGTATGGAACGCGCTACTGGCAAAATTGGAATATTGGCATTTTTGTAATCATCAAAGCGGTAAATTGCAATTGCCCAGGAGTGGGGCATTTGCCAAAGTGCATAGCCTAGAAAGATCAGCAGTGCAGCTAAGTCAAACTGGTTTGCAACCGCAGTATAACCAATGACAGGTGGGCTTGCGCCTGAAATACTGCCAATAATGGTTTGATGAATTGTTGTGCGCTTTGTCCATAGGCTATAAAAGCCCACATATACGACAAAACCAATCAGCGCAAAAAGAAAAGCGTATGCATTAACTCCAAACCATAAAATACTAAAACCGATTAAGCCCAATACAACCGAATAAATCAGCGCAATTGGAACAGAAACAGTTTTTTTCACTAATGCACGGTTTTGTGTGCGTTGCATTTTTTGGTCGATGTCTTGGTCAATAATATTGTTGACCACACATCCTGAGGCGACAACAAGTGTTGTACCAAGCAGAGTAAGCAGTAGGAGAAGGAAATCTACAGAACCTTGGGCAGCTACAAAGTAGCCACCCAAAGTGGTAATGAAATTACCAAAGAGAATTCCTGGCTTTGTCAGGAATAAATACTTTTTCAGCATGACAACCAGTTTAGATCATCATGTTGTAGTGTAGGTAGTTCATGATCCATACAGAACCAACCAAAAGGATGGCAATGGTCAGAATGGTATACACGAATGCAATCACGTTCCAACGTTGCTCTGAAGAAGAATTCATATGCAAGAAATAAATTAATTGAATAAGAATCTGAGCAACTGCTGTAATCGAAATAACAGTGATCAAAATACCACGGCCAAAACCACCTGCCATTACCATACCAAAAGGGATAATGGTAAGAATAACAGATAGGATAAAGCCAATCGTATATTGCTTAGTGTTACCGTGTGATGCACCAGCAGAGTTGTGATCGTGACTCATTAGAGAACTCCCATCAAGTAAACTACGCTGAATACACAGATCCAAACGATGTCAAGGAAGTGCCAGAACAAGCTTAGGCAAGCTAAACGACGCATGTTAGGAAGAGTCAAACCATATTTCTTGATTTGAATCATTAACACGATCATCCAAACTAAACCTGAAGTTACGTGAATACCGTGCGTACCAACCAAAGTAAAGAACGCAGATAAGAACGCACTTACACTTGGACCATGACCAGCATGAACTAAATGGTTGAACTCATAAAGTTCCATACCAATAAAGATCGCACCGAAAATCCAGGTAATACCTAACCAAGTTAAAACCTTAGCAACATCTTTCTTGTAAGCAGCTAAAACGGCAAAACCGAAAGTTACAGAAGAAATCAACAGGGCAAAAGTTTCTGTAAGAACGAAGCCTAATGACTCGCCAAACAAATCTTGAGCTGTTGGAGTGCCTACTGGAACGTGGCTACTTAATACAGCGAACGCGATGAAGAGTGTACCGAAAATTACAAGGTCACTCATCAAGTAGGTCCAGAAACCAAAGACGGTGATGTCGGTATCATCGTGGTGATGATGCTCATCGTGTCCGTGGTTGTCGTGATGAAGTACTTCAGCCATGTCTTAGTCCTTCTTCAAGTGTTTTTCAAGGATCGCATAGCGTTCGTTTTCAATACGCTCAACTTCAGCAGCAGGAACATAGTAGTCCACTTTCTTCGTGAAAGAACTCACGATGAAGCTGATGATTGCAGCGATAAAGGTAACGAATACTAACCACCAAATATGCCAGATTAACGCGAAGCCCATTACTGTAATAAACATTGCAATAATGAAACCAGCTGCACGGTTGGTTGGCATGTGGATGTCTTCATACTTCGTTGGACGCGCGTATGCAACACCATTTTCTTTGTCAGTCCAGAAAGTATCAATACCATTGATCTTTGGAAGGTGAGCAAAGTTATAGAACGGTGCTGGAGAAGAAGTCGCCCATTCAAGCGTACGACCATCCCATGGATCGCCTGTAAGGTCTAAACGTTGGTTGCGTTGTAAGAAACCAACCACGATCTGCATAACGAAGCAGAATAAACCGATAGCAATTAACACAGAACCGAAGAACGCGATTGACAAGTACGGATCCCATTCAGGGTTGTCATAAGTATTCAAACGACGTGTCATACCCATGAAACCAAGGATATAAAGTGGCATGAATGCAAAGTAGAAACCGAAGAACCAGAACCAGAATGCTGCTTTACCCCAAGTTTCATTGAGTCTCCAACCAAACATTTTTGGCCAGTAGTAAATGATACCTGCGAACATCGCGAATACTACACCACCAATAATTACGTTATGGAAGTGAGCAATTAGGAATAAAGAGTTGTGTACAAGGAAGTCCGCTGGTGGAACTGCCATTAATACACCTGTTAAACCACCGATACCAAAAGTCACAAGGAAGCCAAGTGTCCAAAGCATTGGGGTAGTGTAGGTAATACGACCCTTGTACATGGTGAATAACCAAGAGAAGATTTTCACACCAGTAGGAATCGCAATAATCATGGTCATGATACCGAAGAACGCGTTAACGTTGGCACCTGCACCCATGGTAAAGAAGTGGTGAACCCATACAACAAGTGATAACACACCAATTGCAACGGTTGCGTACACCATTGATTTGTAACCGAACAATGTTTTGCGAGCAAAAGTCGCAGTTACTTCTGAGTAAATACCAAATGCTGGTAATACTAAGATATAAACTTCTGGGTGACCCCATGTCCAAATCAAGTTTACATACAACATTGGGCTACCACCCATGTCGTTCGTAAAGAAGTGGAAACCGAAGTAACGGTCAAGCGTTAACATTGCAATTGTCGCAGTTAAAACTGGGAATGTTGCAATGATAAGTACCGCAGTAACTAATGTTGTCCAAGTGAAAACAGGCATGTCCATAAGTTTCATGCCAGGCGCACGCATTTTGATGATGGTAACGAAGAAGTTAACACCAGTAAGAAGCGTACCTAGACCAGAAACCTGTAGTGCCCAAATATAGTAGTCAACACCAACACCTGGAGAGTATTCGATGCCTGAAAGTGGAGGATAAGCCATCCAACCAGTTGCAGCGAATTCACCTAATGCAAGTGAAACCATTACTAGACCCGCAGCACCAGCAAATAACCAGAAGCTTAATGAGTTCAATAATGGGAAGGCTACGTCACGAGCACCAATCTGTAATGGTACAGAGATGTTCATTAAGCCAACAACAAGACCCATTGCCACGAAGAAGATCATGATCACACCGTGAGCGGTGAAAATCTGGTCATAGTGTTCTGGGTGTAAATAACCTTCACCACCACCTTTTGCAAGGAACTGCTGAAGACGCATCATGATCGCATCTGCAAAGCCACGAAGAAGCATGACTACAGATACAAAGATATACATGATACCAATTTTTTTATGGTCTACAGATGTGAACCATTCGTTCCACAAGTAGCCCCATTTTTTGAAGTAGGTAATACCAGCAACAACTGCAAGGCCACCTAAGATCATCGCTGCAACAGTAACCAATACGATTGGATCGTAAGGAATTGCATCTGGACCTAACTTACCTAATAAGCTCATGTCTTATTCCCCTTGAGAAGCAGTCGCATGTTCAACTGCTACATGAGTTTCAGAAGCAGGCGCTTCACCAGCCACTACAGGAGCTGAATGGTCAGCACCATGGTAGTTACTCATATAGTTATTGATCACTGATTCAAACAAGCCTTGCTCAACAGAAGAGTAATAAGTCACAGGATGTGGCTGAGTCTTATATGGACCTTCTTTTAAAGCCGTTGCAGCAAGTTCTTTCTCTAATTCAGTTTTGGCATTACGAACCATTGCATCAATTTGTTTCTGCGAACGGTTACCGTCACGTAAAGAAGCAAATTCAGCTTGATCTAAAACTGTTTTTTGAACAGCTTGAGGATTAATCGTCGTACCTTGACCTGCTTTAACAGCTGTTACCCATTGCTCAAAATCAGCTTGAGTTACAGAGTGAGCTTTAAAGCGCATTTGCGAGAAACCATAACCTGAATAGTTAGATGAGAAACCACGGAATTCGCCCGTGTTATCTGCTAAAACGTTCAAGTGAGTTTGCATACCCGCCATTGCATAAATCTGACCAGATAATGCAGGGATAAAGAACGAGTTCATTGTGAAGTTAGATGTTAAACGAAGGCTTACAGGCGTTTGCTCTGGGAAGCGTAATTCGTTAACAGTACCAATGTTCTGTTCTGGGTAGATGAAGATCCATTTAAATTGTTCAGCAATAACTTGAACAGTTAAAGGAGCTTTGTCGGATTCTAGCGGACGGTAAGGGTCGTACTTGTGGGAACCCCACCAAGTTAACCAAGCTAAAATACAAATAATAATAACAGGTATACCCCAAACTACAATTTCAATTGCAGTTGAGTGTGACCATGTTGGTTGATAGTCTGCGTCTTTATTCGATGCACGATATTTCCAACCGAACCACAATGCCATAATTGCAGATGGAATAACCACCAATAGCATTAGGTAAATCGCAGTCATCATCAGGTTACTTTGACCTGAAGCAACTGGACCTTTTGAGTTCAGAAGTACTAAATCACCACCACACCCTGTTAAAAGTGCAGCCATCGTAGATAAAGACAATACAGCTAAAATCGTTTGTCTCATTTTACAACCTCGGTGAAGAGTCCCATTCCCTAATTTAATATGGGATAGCGATTAAAGTGTCGCATGATTAAAAAGACCTCGTTAGACACGAAAAACTCTTCTTAATCATCGGACACCGCTACGTTGTAGGGCATTATGCCTGATATCGACAAACTAAGCTATATATAAAGCCGCTTTAAATGCCTGTAATAAAAACCGATTTTGATACTCGGAATTATTTGCACTATTGAGAATTTATTATTATTTATCAAGGTACTAAATAAAAAGGGATGATAAATCATCCCTGTATGCCAAAAAATCAAAATTATTGCTTTACGACTTTGGTTTTGGCTAATTTATCGTGTAAAGCTTGGCGTTTTGCTCCAAATGCAAAGGCATAATCTAAAATTGTGATGAATGGCATAAACATCATATTCAAAATAATGAAAATGATAGAGCGAATCGTAAAGACTCTCATCAGGCTCACTTTTTCATTGCTTTCTGCATCTACAATTTTAATTTTGGTTAAACGCTTACCAATACTTTGTCCATTTTTGGCCAGTAAGAATGCTTGTAAGCCCAGCATAATGAGTAAATAAATTGCAATGGCTTGCCATGCTTGCATAGGAATTAACTGAAATAACTCAGTTTGTAATTGAATGGCTTGATCAGAAGTGGTTGCCGCTTGCATCTTTTGTTGTAAGCCAGACAATTGTTCAAATTGATCTGCATTTAAGAAAAAAGAGGGAATAGCCGCTGCTGGTAGCCAAAGCAGCATATCAATAATTTTTGCTAGCGCACGACTGTTGATACTGGCTAACTCAGTTTGCGTTGTTTGGTTTTTTGTATTTTGTGCTTGAGTGTATTGTGCTGCAGTTGCACTATAGTTCTGTTCAGGCTGTTGAAATGGAGATGCTTCAGCAGTAGGTGCTACATGGCCTTGTGGTTCATATACAAGTTTCCCTTGGGTGAGTTCACCTAAAGCTTTCCACTCACTCATGCCTTGGTGCCAAGCCAAATCTGTCAGCAACACTTGTTGGCTGGCGAGCATTTGGTTGAGCTGCTCTAAGGTGTATGGCCCAGCTTGTTGATTATTTCGTGCCAAGTAAATTTGCATAAATATAAAATCTCAAAATAAGAATTTGAAAAAAAACCCACGCAGGTGCATGGGTTTTCTTTTAACACGTTTTATTACGCTTGTTGAGCTTTTTCTTCAGAAAGGAAGAACCAAGTGTCTAAAACTGAGTCTGGGTTTAAAGATACAGATTCGATACCTTGTTCCATGAGCCATTGCGCAAGGTCAGGGTGATCTGAAGGGCCTTGACCACAGATACCTACGTATTTACCAGCTTTACGGCAAGCATGAATTGCCATAGAAAGCAAGGCTTTAACCGCAGGATCACGTTCGTCAAACAAGTGAGAAACAATACCTGAGTCGCGGTCTAAACCAAGGGTTAACTGAGTCAAGTCATTAGAACCGATAGAGAAACCATCGAAGTGCTCAAGGAATTGTTCAGCCAACAATGCGTTGGTTGGTAATTCACACATCATGATCACTTTTAGACCGTTTTCGCCACGTTTTAAACCATTTTGTGCCAGCAATTCAATCACACGTTTTGCTTCAGCAACTGTACGCACAAATGGAATCATAATTTGCACGTTGGTTAAGCCCATTTCGTCACGTACTTTTTTCAAGGCACGGCATTCAAGCTCAAAGCAATCACGGAAGTTGTCAGACACATAGCGGCTTGCACCACGGAAGCCCAACATTGGGTTTTCTTCTTCAGGTTCGTATAACTTACCACCAATAAGGTTGGCATATTCATTCGATTTGAAGTCAGACATACGTACAATCACTGGTTTTTCAGCGAAAGCAGCAGCAAGGGTAGAAATACCTTCAACCAATTTTTCTACATAGAATTCGATTGGTGAAGAATAGCCCGCAGTACGTGCCATTACAGCTGCACGTGTTTCACGTGGTAAGCTGTCAATGTTCAGTAATGCTTTCGGGTGCACACCAATCATACGGTTGATAATGAATTCTAAACGTGCAAGGCCAATCCCTTCGTTTGGAATTTGAGCAAAGTCAAATGCGCGGTCTGGGTTACCCACGTTCATCATAATTTTGAACGGAAGTTTTGGCATAGATTCGATAGAGTTCTTTTGAACTTCAAAATCTAAAGCACCTTCATAAATGAAGCCTGTATCGCCTTCGGCACAAGAAACAGTAACCTCTTGACCATCTGCTAATACTTCAGTTGCATTACCACAACCCACAATTGCAGGTACGCCTAATTCACGTGCAATAATTGCAGCGTGACAGGTACGACCACCACGGTTAGTAACAATTGCAGCAGCACGTTTCATTACTGGTTCCCAGTCTGGGTCAGTCATGTCAGAAACTAAAACGTCGCCTTCTTGTACTTTGTCCATTTCTTTAATAGACGTTACCACACGAACTTTACCAGAACCGATACGTTGACCAATTGAACGGCCTTCACAAATTACAGTACCTTTTTGTTTAAGCAGGTAGCGTTCCATTGTGCCGACATTTTCACGGCTTTTTACTGTTTCAGGACGTGCTTGAACAATGTAAATTTGACCGTCGTCACCATCTTTCGCCCATTCAATGTCCATAGGTGCTTGATAGTGTTCTTCAATGATTAAAGCTTGTTTTGCTAGTTCTTGAAGTTCGTGATCGTTTAAAGAGAATTGTTGACGATCTTGTTTTTCTACATCTACCACTACAACAGATTTACCTGCAGCACCTTCTTCGCCATACACCATTTTTTGGTGTTTAGAGCCAAGGTTACGACGTAAAACCGCATGTCTACCCGCTTTTAATAGTGGTTTAGAAATGTAGAACTCATCTGGGTTAACTGCACCCTGAACGACCATTTCACCCAAGCCATAAGAAGCGGTAATAAATACTGCATCACGGAAACCAGACTCTGTGTCTAGGGTGAACATTACACCCGCAGCACCAGTTTCTGAACGAACCATGCGTTGTACGCCAGCAGACAATGCAACAACATCATGATCGAAGTTTTG
>LSQX01042265.1_pt8 | contig 19225 bp, 19 predicted proteins | sample 654561 | NCBI WGS metagenome assembly LSQX01 (sample SAMN04489861, study PRJNA283612) | anaerobic digester metagenome | isolation source: 4 biogas reactors fed with cattle manure at either 37C or 55C with and... | place: Denmark: Kongens Lyngby | collected 2014
AATATTGGCGCGCAAAACATCATCTTTTTTGATCGAGTTCTTAGGTGGCTTTTTCATGCCGGCGACAATATTATCTGTCGCAGTCATCGCTTCGGCCAATTTAAAGTGTTGATGAATCATGCCAATACCACTGTCGATTGCATCTCCCGGAGAGCGAAAATCTTTAATCTCGCCGTTCACTTCGATCTGACCTTCATCCGGTCGGTATATGCCGGATAGCACATTCATTAAAGTGCTCTTACCCGAACCGTTTTCGCCGAGTAACGCATGAATTTCTCCCGGCAACACCTCAAAATCCACAGCCTCGTTGGCAACGACTGCGCCGAATATTTTGGTGATTCCTCGCATACTAAATGCCGGCTGAGTATCCTTTCGGATATTAGGTTCCATGTATACCTCCGGAAAATAAATACATTTCACGGCATCCGAGCATATTCGGATGCCGCAAAATGCTTATTCGTAAACTATTTGTTTAGGAAGGAATTTGGCCGATGACGCCCTCAACAAACCAAGCCATACCCATCTGATCGTCGTAAGGAATACTTTCTCCTTCAGCAATCTTCAGTTCACCATTCTGATCATATATCGGACCTGCAAAAACAAATGCATTTCCTTTTTCAGTCACTTCAGAACGCGCTGCTTCAACTGCAGCCTTTGCCTCCTCTGAAACAAGCGGTGAAAGCGCATCAAGCTTTGCTACGCCTTCTTTCATACCGCCCCAATAATTCTCAACGGCCCACTTGCCATCAAGCACTTGGCCGATCTTGTAAGTGTAGTATGTGCCCCAATCCCAGAGCGGCGCGGTCAAATAAGCATCCGGAGCGCCGGCATAGGTCAAGTCGTAGCCAATCGCATAAGCACCGGCTGATTCAGCCGCTTCAATCGCTGACGGAGAATCCTGGTGTTGTGCCATGATGTCACATCCATCGGCTAATAGGGCTTCTGCAGAAGCTTGCTCAACAGCAGGATCAAACCATGTGTTCGTCCAGGATACTTTTACGATAACATCCGGATTAACCGAACGTGCCCCAAGCGTATATGCATTGATCCCGCGGATAACTTCCGGAATCGGGAATGCTGCGACATATCCAAGTTGATTCGTCTCGGTCATCATACCGGCTACGATACCTGAAAGATAGCGAGCGGTTTCGATCTGACCGAAGTATGCATCCATATTCTTGCCTTCATAGCCGTTACCGGAATATTTGTAGCCCGAACAATGTGAAAAATAGACCTCAGGATACTTCGCCGCTGCCGCTACAGTCGGATCCATGTATCCGTAACTGGTGGTGAAAATCAACGTGCACCCATCATTTACGAGGTTCTCGATAGCTGCGTTCGTTGCTTCAACATCCGCATCGTCAACACTTTCAAGTTTTTTGACTTCAATTTTGTCTCCATAGGTCGCAATCGCCTTGGCAATGCCTTCGGCATGCGCCTGAGAATATCCGCCGTCATCCTCCGGCGAAATGTAAACAACACCGACCTTGAGCACTTTGTCTTTCTCTTCTTCCTTTTTGTCGCAACCGGTGATGGCAAGCATACCGACCATCATGATAACAGCGACAATCAATGACATGACTCTCTTCATAAGACTTCCTCCTGTAAGTGATTACTCTTCGTCCGAAAATACGATGCGATGATCGATCTCGGACATCTCTTGAATTATGGCTAGGGAATGAACCCGAATGCCCTTTTTCCGAATACGGCTTCCGCCCTCCTGAAATCCTTTTTCTATAACGATACCGGCGCCTGCAACCGACGCACCTGACGCCTCTACAATATCGACTAATCCATCCAAAGCACATCCTTTGGCAAGAAAGTCATCAATAATCAGAACTGTATCCTCCGGTCGCAAATACTTCTTACTGACACGCACAACATAGTCCTTCCCTTTTGTAAAAGAATGCACCGTTGCCGCAAACGTATCCGTATCGAGATTTTTAGAAACTGTTTTCTTAGCAAAAACCAATGGAACGCCCAGATGAAACGCTGTCGACAAAGCCGGTGCTATACCTGAACTCTCAATCGTCAAAACCTTGGTTATTGCCGCGTCCGAAAATGTTTCAGCAAAGTCGCGTCCAATCGCATCCATAAGCTGGGGGTCAATTTGGTGATTTAAGAAGCTGTCTACCTTAAGTATGTCGGTTCCGACAATCGTACCCTCTAAAAGGATTTTGTCCTTAAGTGACTGCATATTGACCTCACAATCGAAACGTTTTTTATATCCGAAACATAATGACATTATAAGACATCGCCTCAAAACTTCAAACAATGAAACCGAAAACAGATAATAAATATGTTTTAGTGTTTTGGCGAATCAGACTCAATACTAATCGAAAAAAACAACTCGCGTATCGCTCTCATCCTGAAAGCGCTAATAATCATACTTAAAGCCTTCAACGATCTCCGACTCCAGTCGAACGATGTCAAGCAACTTGATATCTCGTCCCGAAACCTCAATCAAACCATCCTTTTGCATGTGTATCAACTCTCTGGAAAAGGAGGGTCTCGGCATGGCAAGCAGTTTGGCGATGACTTCCTTCGAAACCGGAAGTCGCACCGAGTCGATATCTTGTCCTGTAGACTCCTGCTCAGTCTTCAATTCCATAAGGTAAAAAGCAATTTTATGCCGTATGCTTTTTTGAGCCAATAGAGCAATGCGCTTGTTTTGCGTGCTGACACGATCAGATAAAATTCTTAAAAAATTAGCTTTGACAATGCTACTCTGATCCATTAGGGCACTAAGGACATCTTTGTTCACGAAAAGAACTTCGGTCGCGCTCATCGCTTCAAATGTAAACGCGTAATAGTTCTGGGTACCGAAAATGAGGTCTTCACCAAAAAAATCTCCGGACTTGAGAAGTGATATCGTCGCGAAGTCACCGGATGTCGTGTACTTTTGCATTGCGATTCGTCCCTTTTCGATGACGCCAATACTTGAACATAAATCGCCTTCTGCGACGACAATTTCTCCCTTTGCAAAACTTCTCACACGCGTCAACGCACAGTAGTTTTGAAATGTTGTTCGCTCCAAACCGGCGAACAACGATGTCTTTCCCAATGCTTCACAGGCCTTAATCATGAACATTCTCCCCGTTTCTATCGATTGTCGCTCCACTCGTACTGGTATTCATGGTAGATTGATAAATGATTCGCCCCTCACAAATGGTCAAGACCGGAATCAGACGGTCATCCAGAATCGTAATATCTGCCAGTTTTCCTTCCTCAATACTTCCGGTCATTTGTCCGACCCCAATGACTCGAGCCGGGTTAATGGTCGCGGCTCTTATCGCATCCTCAAGTGGAACTCCAATGGAAACCAAGTTTCTCACACCCTCGGCGACAGACGAAACAGATCCTGCCAAGCGACCGTCTCCGAAATCAGTCCTTCCATTATAAACCTTAACAAGGGCATTTCCGAGCTTGTATTTACCATCGGGCATACCCGCGCCCCTCATTGCGTCGCTGACAATGACAGCGCGGTTGGGTCCGAGAATCTTAAAGGTTAAGGCCAACAGCGATGGGTGAATGTGTACAAGATCGCAAATCAATTCCGCCGTCACAGATGAATCTTCAAGGATGGCGCAAACCGGGCCGGGTGCTTTGTGATGAATCGGGCGCATCGCATTATACAGATGCGTCGCATGACGAAGACCTAAAGCGACAGCTCGTCGCGTAATATCATAGTCCGCATCAGAATGCGAAATTGAAAGTGCATAATCCTTAGAAAATGTTCGAATAAATTCATCCGCACCGGGAAGCTCAGGTGCGACATCAATGATTTTTAGCAATCCGGGAAATCGACTCTCAATTTTATTGACAAGATTAATTTCAGGCAGTTGTAGTACTTCTGATGACTGGACACCACTTCTCGAAGGCGACAAAAACGGCCCCTCCAAATGAACTCCAATAAGCTTGGCACCGTTAGGGGTATCACGAAAAAAGTGGTCTACATGAGTGAGCGCGGCCATTAAACTCGGTTCGTCAATCGTCATCGTTGTCGCGCAAAATGAAGAAACACCATAACGGGCCAAGTGAGATGACAATTCAAAAACAGCAGTGGCTGAGTCATCACAAGTATCCGCTCCACCTCCGCCATGGACGTGAATGTCGATATATCCCGGAACCGCGTAGTAACCACCAATGTCGATGATTTGTACGTCGCCGGATACTGTTAACGCACAAGCGCTATCACATTGCACGCTACTCATAGCATCTTTTGGCCCCTGTGCATCTGATACAGAATAAACCCCATCAATTATTTTACCTTTGATATGGATATCGGATCGACGAAATTGAAAATCCGAATGACAGACCATTGCGTTTTTCAAAAGCATCGGATTTCTCCCTTATGACCGAAGTCTTCGGCTCCCCAACAGATAGAGCCCTTTTCTGCAACGAATAGCAGAAATCATTTCCTCGATAGTATAAACGTCGTTCTGAAAAAGAATCCCGCCTCCCGGTATCGTATCAATATCATGCGTGTCTGATCCGGATGTCACCACAAGGTGATTCTCGCGAGCATATGACATGGCATCAATATCCCATTGCACATCGGGATTTCTGGAATTGACGACTTCGACAGCATCCACCAATTCAGGAAAAAGACGAAGTTTTCGGATATAGGGTGCTTGTCGAAATGGGTGAGCGTGTATATTAAATGCGCCATCCCGACGAGAGTTTTGCAAATACGTCTCAGGACTCCACGACAAGATATCCGGATGATCCAGAAGCCATTGCTTGTTCAATCCATAAGTTAGAAATTCCGTACCGTGATAAGCATATTCCCATCCAAAAAACACCTTAAGCCCAACCTCTCTGCCTCGAATCAAGGCATTATCGTAACCCCGGCAGAATAGTTCGACCCGCGTCGACCAAGGAAGGTGTGAAGGGACAGAAGTGTTCCCGTTAAAAAAATGATCGGTAATAACGATGCCTGAAAAACCAATTGATTTGTAAAAGTCGACGAGATCCGCGGCTTGATCTCTTGAACAGGCACTGGCTTCAGAAGTATGCATGTGCGTCTCAAATGCATAGCCTTTTTTAACTGTATTCAGTAAAGCGCGCTTACGCTTTTTGTAGTTCGCATTTGTATTTCCAAACAATATCTACCCCAATCCCAATCGCTAACCTATCTATCGCGAAATGAATGTAATTATACCTTTACTTTAACCAAAGACGCCATGGATAACAAGACCGCTGAATTCAATCACAAAGAACATATCAATAGAATCGAATGCTTTCCGAAAGTATAATGTCCGTCGAACAAAATGGATAAAAAAATGCGGCTCACATAAGCCGCATTGATAACGGACTAGTCTGCATAGAATCAGAACAACTTCTTAACAGAACCTAAGATGCCCGATGCCTTGTCACCGGCAATTTTAGCCTTAACTCCATCGACTAACGCATTCACTTGATCGTCAGGCAAGTCTATTCCGATAACAGCCTCAACAGCCTTAACTGGGTCTTCTTTAAATTTATTGGCAAACTTGTCATCACTTTTAACTTTTGCAACAATTTCTTCAATCTTCTTCTTAATGTCCATTTAGCCCTCTTTCTTGAGTCAAAACGAGACTCATATATATTCGTCCTACAGAGTTATTGTAATTCAAGATGAATGCATCTGCAAATGATTAAATTTCAATAAAAAACCACCGATCAATCATAGATTAATCGGTGGTGATGGTGCGGTCGACGGGACTTGAACCCGTATGGTCTCCCACACGCCCCTCAAACGTGCGCGTCTGCCNNTCTGCCAGTTCCGCCACGACCGCATATCTTAGTCATTGCCGGAGGGCTTTAAGCAGCAAGAGTAATTATACATAGAGCCTTGCGGCATGTCAACTCTTGTACTGCAACACTTTTCAGACGCTTGGATAACCAGAAATATGCCATCAAAAGTATGCGAAATACAATCAAAAGTAAAGCGAATTACGCATAGTTTGCAATCAATGCAATCAGGATAATTCCCAAAAGAATGGCGATTGCAACACGCAAAGGTGAAATCGGAGCCTTTCCACCCACCTTACCGGTCTGCCCATTAACGACAAACTGATAAACTTTCTCCTTATACGTAAATGATGACAACCAAACCGGCACTAAAATGTATTTGTATGTCACATTGTCAAATACAGTCGAAAAAGACTGACATCGAGCACGATCCGCGCGCCATTTCTTTTTGATATAACCCTCAATATTGCGTCTTAACCGTTGCTTGATACCCACTTGCGCATTCGCCCATCCATCCTTCAACCCGACGGAGTAACGCTCTGCGACGAAGCCCGCAACAAGCTCGGGCCTGTAGGGTACCAACTTTGAAAAGATAAAAGGCTCTGCACGCTTCACGCCGGAGTCCTGGTTTTTCTTGGAGGCAACAACGGTAAAGTCATCTATAAGTTCTTGATAAACACCTCTGACACTTCTCCAATCCGTGACGGTCTCCATTCGATCGCCACGCTTTACCCTTCGGTCAAATCCGGCCTGTCCGGAGAATGTTGAAGTTGTAGAAGTATCGAAAGTCCAATAAGGTAAGTATACCCCGACAAACGACTCCGGTTTGGCTTGACGCTTGGCGGCAGAAGGGGTAAATATTTTTCTTCTCAACCATTTGGTGAAAAGCTCTCCCGCATTATTAATTGGAATCTCAAACGGACACACACCTCCCGGAGCAATAGATTTCTCGCTTGCAGAAGGCATGACATTCGTTGAGCCACAAAACGGGCATACCGCTGCAGTCTCGAGCGCGTCATAAACACTTTCCCCTGCACAATTTGAGCATATAACGACCTTTTTCTCAGCGCCCCAATCAAAACTTTCTAAGTGCTCCGCAGAATCAAAGTCAATTTCAACAATCGCATCACCCGAATCCGGTGCCGGCAACTCTTTGCGGTACCCGCAATATTCACAGAGCATCCCGCGCGTCTCAGGATCGTAAATGATGGTCGCCGCGCAATTCGGGCACTTCTTGTCCGTAACGTCCTCAGTTGTTTCAATAGTAGAAATCATTGTCTCATCGCTTTGCGTATCCATAGCACACCTCTATACTTCAAAATATACTCTATACTCTAACGGATTAACTGAGATTCGTAAAGGCCCTTTGAGTAGAAATCATTGTCTCATCGCTTTGCGTATCCATAGCACACCTCTATACTTCAAAATATACTCTATACTCTAACGGATTAACTGAGATTCGTAAAGGCCCTTTGATTTGTTCGCAGAATGGATAAATTGCTTTCTGGTCTCGTGACAGGGTCTCGGCCCCATCGCTATAAGCACACTCCAAATCGAAGTGGCAAGCTTCTGATGTACTCGAATTGAATGCCACAACGATTCGACGTGGCCCATCTTGCTCTCTCCCGAAAAAATCTTTTCTGTCTTCAGATAGGGTCCTTTCAAATACGAATAGTTGATCTGTCGTCGTCAGCGTCTTATAGGAGCCCGTTTTAAGAACCGGATTCGCCTTTCTGAACGTCGAAAAAGACTTGAAAAACGAAAGCTGTTCTTGCCCGTCCTGAGATATATGATCCCATGGATACGTTCTTCTGTTAAACGGATCACGATAACCCTCCATACCGACCTCATCACCGTAGTAGATACTAGGGTTTCCGACGTATGTCAATTGAAATACATACGCCAATCGCATCAACGCCAAACCGCATTTTCTTTGATCCGGAGTCATCTGTATTTGTTTTTGTTTATGCCGATCTCCGGGATCGCTAGGACCGGCAAGGCATGTAATCGCTCTCGGAACATCGTGACTTGAGATTAAATTCATAATGCAATAATGTGCTTCCGGCGGATAGTTTTCACGATATGTCTCAAGCAAATTATTAGCCTCGCTAGCAGAATACGTGCCAACGAGGTATCCGATCAGCGCGTCTCTAAACGTGTACCCCATCACTGAGTCATGAGAATTTCCAAGTAAGAAATCGCGATAACTACCGTAACTTATCTTGTTGCTGGCATCCTCCCAGACCTCACCGACGACAATCCCTTCGCCATCGGACTCTTGCTTGATGCGCTTTCTGATTTCACGAATAAAACCGTCCGGCAACTCATCTGACACGTCCAGTCGAAAGCCGGCGCTACCGCTCTTCATCCAATGTGCGAGAACGCCGCTATCGCCGAGAATAAAACCTTTGTAAAACAAATCGTTCTCATTGACATTCGGCAATTCCGGAAATCCCCACCACGAATCATACGAGATCGTTCCGTGAGCATCTCGAGAAAAATTGTACCACGAGCGGTAAGGACTATACTCACCCTTAACGTATGCCTGATAAGCACCAACTCCGGTGTATCTGCCATACTTATTGAAGTAGACACTGTCGGCACCGGTATGACTGAAAACTCCGTCCAGAATAAATCGGATGCCCGCTGCCTCAGACGCTTTTCTCAACGCATCATATCCCGTCTGTCCACCAAGAATCGGGTCTACAGAAAGGTAGTCCGCTGTATCATATCTGTGATTGGATCTCGCCTCAAAAATCGGATTCAAATATATAAGATCCACATTCAACGATTGAATGTAATCCATTTTTTCGGCAATACCATGTAACGTCCCGCCAAAAAAATCACACGCAACGTATCCTGTCTCCGGTTTGCCGTCGATATCCACATCCTCAGTCCAATTCTCGTGATAAATCCGCTCACCCGAAGAATAGCGCGATTTCATATCATCATAGTCGAACGACTCGCCTCTAAAAAACCGATCCGGGAAAATCTGATAAATCATCGCGCCCTTAAACCAGTCGGGTGTCTTAAAGTCTTTGTCGTACACCGTGATCTGAAACGCTCCCGGAAAACGCTCCTCTGAAACACCCACTCGAGAAGGAGAGCGACTGAGTCGACCTTTGCCGGAACGGTCCGATCCCGGCTTAACATAATAGAAAATCTCTTGAGCCGAGCCGGTCTGTGGGTGAATGTCATAAAAAGAAAACCAGTAAAACAGAATTCCGGGCTCACCGGGCATCGTTAATTCCACTTCGTACCTTCCGGTGTCATGGCTAGTCGGCACCATTGGCATCTCATGATATGAAAACTTATATAAACCATACGTATAGCAAAGAATGACTCGTTCAAACGGCCGAGAAATTTCAAAGTGTATTTGTACTTTTTCCCAAGTTCTTCTTGCCCCGAAAGGGTTTCTAAAATGAATTGAACGAGAATCATGCGTTGCAAAAAGATGTTCAGGAAAGTGCTCTGGCGTCATTATATTTACTCTTTATTATCCTTCGCGTTGTCTTTTTTTTTGCCCTTTACCGGCGAATTAGTTTTCGATTTTGCGACCTTTTCACCGGGCTTTGCTCGCTTGGAGTCTGTCTTCGAGACAGTCGACGAGGCCTTTGTCGGAGATGCCTTTCGCCCCGAAGTCTTCGCCGGATTGGCATCTTTGACAGGAATATCCGCTGCATTATCTATAACGCCATTGTCATGAACCGGTGCAACGACTCGATCCAATGATTTTGGCTCGGGCATTGTATCTATGACCCTATGGGCCTCATCCACTGGAATACCGGAAATTAATGAGTAAAGCCCGATGTACTCCACGGCTGATTTAGACCAAGTGTAATCGCCATTCATGCCGGAAACAACGAGTCGGTCCCATACTTTTTTATGATGTCGATACAAGTCGCAAGCGTACTTAGTCACAAATAGAAACTCGTGTGCATTTATGTTAGCAAAAGAGAATCCGTTGCCTTCACCGGTGTATTCGTTGTAAGGATGCACGGTGTCCTTGAGACCACCGGTCTCTCTAACAATCGGAATCGTGCCATACCGCATCGAAATCATCTGAGACAATCCGCAAGGCTCAAAAAGCGACGGCATTAAAAACATGTCTCCAGCCGCGTAAAGCTTGTGGGCCATGGCATTGTCATAATAAATACAAGCGGCCATCTTCAAAGGATTGCGTTTAGCAATCTCAAGCAGTGTTCTCTCATAAAATGAATTTCCGGTTCCAAGAACCACCACCTGCATACCGTCAAACAACATTTCTTCAACGACACGCAGAAACAAGTCCATACCTTTTTGATCGACAAGACGCGTCACCATCACACACATCGGCGCGCCCGGGTTTTCATCCAGACCAAGCTCCGCTTGTACGATTCTCTTGCACACTGCTTTTCCGGATTGATAATCGTCAACACTATACTTCTTAGGCAGATAGTCGTCCTTGCTCGGATCAAATTCGTCAGAATTGATACCGTTCAAAATACCCGTGACCTTGTATGCGTATCTTTGAAGCGTATTGTTGAGCCCTTCGCCGTAATAATCTGTCATAATTTCGTATGCATACGTCGGAGAAACAGTCGTCACGGAATTGGAATAAACAATTCCGGCCTTCATAAAGTTGACTGCGCCCTCTTTCAAAGAAAGTTCTTCGGTAAGAAATTCATCGGGGAGATCCATCAAGTCTTTGATGGCATCAACACCATGAATGCCTTGATATTTGAGGTTATGAATCGTATATACAGTCTTCAGATTCTCGAACATACCGTTCGGTCGATAATGAGCATCAAGCAACAAGGGAATCATACCCGATTGCCAATCATTTCCATGTAAAACATCGGGCATGAAACCCATGAATTCACCCATAAACTCGAGCACCGCACGTTGAAAAAAACAGTACCGCTCAATGTCAAAGACGTATTCGACATAAACTTGGTCATAGTGAAAATAATACTCGTTGTCAATGAAATAATACGTGACGCCCTCGTAATTCATCGAAAACAAGCCGGCGTAAACCGATCTCCAACCCATTTTAACCATCTTCCAGCCAAGAAAATCCAACTCGTTAATATGCTTCTTCTTAACCATTTGGTAGAGCGGCATAATGATTCTTGCATCACAACCATTTTGGTTGAGCGCGCGAGGTAAAGACCCGACGACATCCGCCAGACCGCCGATTTTTGCGAAAGGCGCCGCTTCGGATGAGACGAGCAATACTTTGATTGGATTCATACAATAGCCCCCTTATCAATGACAACCGGATAATTTGAATGGCCGACCAGTCTTGTGCCCGGTCGAATAACAGCATTTTTATCTAGTATAACATTTTCGAGAACACAGTTATCTGCGATGTGAACATCTTGCATGATGACACAATTCTTAACTGTGCTGTTTTTTGACACCATAACGCCTCGAAATAGGATGGAGTCGTGAACCGAACCCATGATTCGGCATCCATCAGACACTAAAGCGTTACTGACGTCACATCCCTGTTGATACAAAGTCGGAGCCTCATCTTTGACTTTGGTGTATATTGGCGAGCCCTTCCAAAACAAATCCGCGCGAGTATTGTGATCGAGCAAACGCATCGAAGCATCAAAATAAGTCTGAATATCGTTGATTCTCAACACAAGCCCCTTGTACTCAATCGCACGAACTTTAAGTACGTTAAATCGCTTGACCAAGGTGTGAACGCCAAAGTATTGTTCGCCGTGTGACATCATGTCCGATATTAATTCAATCAAAAGATTTCTACGCAAAACAACAATGCCCAAGCTGCATTTGTTGGACTTCGGCGACTCCGCATTGAAGAGCATATCTGTAACCATGCCCTTGCGGTCGACATCGAAAATATAATTGGGCCGACCATACTTGATCCCATCACGATTGTACATCACGGATATATCAGCACCCGCCTGTTCATGTGTCCTGATGAAGTCAACGAACGTCGTATTTAGAATCATGTTACTGTTAGAAATGATAACAAACTCGGCACGATTAGAACGAATAAAATCCAACAATCCGGTCAACTCTTCGCCATCCTGAGACGCGGTACTCTCGGAATTAACAAATGGAGGAAGAATATTCAGACCAAAAGACTTTCGATCTAAATCCCATGAAGCGCCGGAGCCCAGATGATCCATAAGCGATTTGTACTTATTAAGCGTCAGAATGCCGACGCTTTTTATTCCGGTGTTCACCATATTCGACAACATGTAGTCGATTATTCTGTAACGACCACCAAAAGGCATTGCCGCCAAAGCGCGCGGTTTTGACAAATCTCCCAGGCTTATTTTGTTGTTATCAGCGAGTATCAATCCCATTGCATCAATAAACATATGATATAATCCCCCCGTTTCTTATACTCTGAATGTCTCTTCGACGACGTTTGAAGCATTATCAACCTCTAAATCGCTATCGATTTGACAGTTGGCCGGAATAACGGCATGGTCTTTGATTTTTAATCCTTTTTCGATAACAACAATGCCATGCGTGCAAATCTTGGTATTCACGTAAGGACTGTCCCCTTCAATAGAGGCACCGGCACGAACGCCCTCGCCAATAATGGTGCCGGAACCGACAATACACTTGTCCAGAAACGCTCCGGAGCGAACTGTAACGCCAGGTAGCAATACACAATCTTTAACGACGGCACCCTTTTCAATCGTCACCGAATCTGACAATACGCTATGCTCAACCGAGCCGAAAACTTGGCATCCGTCTGTCATTGCAGACATCGATACCTTGGCCTCTGCAGAAATGTAATTTGAAGGTTTAACCGGGTTTCTACTGTAGATACGCCAGTTTCTATCAATTAAATTGGTCTCCTCAGGACTGTCCAACAAATCCATGTTAGCCTCCCAGAGACTATGAATCGTTCCAACATCCTTCCAATAGCCCGAAAAACGATATGCAAACAATCGATTATCGTTTTTAAGCATTGCCGGAACAATATCTTTGCCAAAATCGTTGCTGGAGCCCGGATTATTTTCATCTTCGATTAGCGCTTTTCTTAACACAGACCAAGTAAAGACATACACCCCCATTGATGCAAGATTGCTGATTGGCTTTTTGGGCTTTTCAACAAATTCGCGGATGCTGTCATCTTCATTAGTATTTAGTATACCGAAGCGAGACGCATCCTCCCACGGCACTTCTAATACTGCCAAAGTCGCATCAGCATGGCGGTCGATATGCGCCTGAATCATTTTCGCATAATTCATCTTGTAGATATGGTCACCTGAAAGCACAACGATGTACTTGGCCTCGCAGTCATCCAAAAAATCTTTATTCTGAAAAATGGCATTTGCGGTTCCCTTGTACCAGTCACTTTTTCCGGTACGCTGATAAGGAGGAAGAATAAACGCACCTCCATTCGTACGATCCAAATCCCACGGATGACCGTTGCCGACGTAGGTATTAAGTGCCAACGGCTGATATTGCGTGAGCACCCCCACGGTCTCGATGCTCGAATTGGTGCAGTTCGAGAGTGGAAAATCGATAATTTTGTACCTGCTCCCAAACGGGACCGCAGGCTTCGCAATGTTCTTGGTCAAGACACCCAGTCTTGAGCCTTGTCCGCCCGCGAGGATCATTGCAACAATGTCTGCTTTTGCCATAAATACTTACCTCCATAATAATTTAGCGAATTTTCTTTTTGAAATAAATCCCGGACAGGGGTGGAAGATTCATCTCAATATAATAAGGCTTGCCGTTATGATCGCCTTTAACCGCTTGAACACCCTGTTCCAAACCATCAAGAATCGGGTACCCACTCCCCCCGTAACTCATGTCGTCCGAATTAAGGACAATCTCATATCGTCCCGGCTCCCAAACCGGAATTCGATAATGATTAATCGGAACCGGAACCATATTGAACACAACATAGATACTCTGATTGGGCTTGACGCACATCCGACGCAATATATAAACACTGTTATCTCTATCGGAAGTATCCACCCATTCGAAACCGTCCCACGAGCTATTATTCATCCAGAATGCTTTCGTCTTGATATAGTAATGATTGAGATCACACACAAAATCTTTGAGGACACGGTGTGCTTCATACTTGAGCATAAACCATTCCAGCTGCTCATAAAAACGCCACTCGATATACTGGCCAAACTCTCCACCCATAAAGGTCAGCTTCGCTCCGGGATGTGCCATCATATACATGTAAAGCACACGCAAAGACGCAAACTGCCTCCATTGATCGCCCGGCATTTTATTGATGATACTCTTCTTGCCGTGGACGACTTCATCATGCGAAAGACACAATATGAAGTTTTCCGAAAATGCATATACCATGGAAAAACAGAATTGTTCATGGTGCCATCCGCGCGCATAGTAATCGGTCGAAAAATATTCAAGCGTATCGTGCATCCATCCCATGTTCCACTTGTGTGTAAATCCCAGCCCGCCTTCAGAAACCGGATGCGATACCTTGGCCCAAGCCGTCGACTCCTCAGCTATCATCAAAACATGTGGATAATACTCGCGAACTACATTGTTGAGAGATTGAAGAAATTCGACAGCCTCGTAGTTCTCTGTTCCACCGTTAATATTGGGAATGTACTCCGTTCGTCCGTAATTGCGATAAATCATACTGGAAACCGCATCGACCCGAATGCCATCGACATGATACTCTTCAATAAAAAATATGGCATTAGACATTAAAAAAGATCGGACTTCGGCCTTCGAAAAGTCGAAAACGAAAGTCCCCCACTCCAAATGCTCGCCAATTCTCGAATCCGCGTACTCATAACACGGAGACCCGTCAAAACGGACCAAGCCCTCTAAATTCTTAGGAAAGTGCGCCGGAACCCAATCGAGAATGACGTGAATGCCTTTGCGGTGAAGATAATTAACAAAATACTTGAAGTCCGCCGGTGTGCCGAAGCGACTGGTTACGGCAAAATATGACAAAACCTGATAGCCCCAAGAATCATCCAAGGGATGCTCCATAACCGGCATCAGCTCAACGTGAGTGTATCCCATCTCTTTGCAATAAGCGGCTAAATCGTGCGCAATGATACGGTAGTTCATAAAATTACCGTCTTCGTGTCTGCGCCAAGAACCAAGATGCAATTCATAAATATTGACCGGTGCCGGACGAAGCGCATCACCGCGCTTCTGACAAAAGCGCTCATCAGACCATACAAAATCATTGGGATCATATAAAATGGACGCATCAGCCGGACGAGTCTCGCTATGTCTGGCAAACGGATCCACTTTCATGTAGACTTTGCCGTCAGCGCCAACCACGCGGTACTTGTATCTGTCCCATTGCTTCGCAGCGTTCACTTCAGCAATCCAGATTCCTGTCTTATCATCCTTGCGCATCGGGTGCGTAGTTGGCTCCCACTGATTGAAATCTCCAACAACAAAAACCGCCTGAGCCTTTGGCGCCCATACTCGAAAGCTAAACCCACGATCTTCAGAGTGATGATCCAACGGAAAAGAACCAAGCAGATTATACGCCTGATAATTCCGTCCAACATTAAAAAGATAAGCCTGATCCATACTCACACTCTACGCCATAGCGCACCTCTCAGGTTTATATAACAATTATAGCGCAAGCCTAATTCATAACAAGGCAAAAACAAAAAAAGAAGGGGCATTTTTGCCCCTTCTCAACAATTATGAACAATCAATAAATCTTTCAAAAAAATGAGATTTGCGAGGTCCTTATTTTTTGACCAATTGAACGCCTTGGTCGAAAGCATCAAGATTCGACGGAATCATATGGTGTCGGCGCTCAGGTAGAACATCATAGAGCGCTTTCTCAAAGGCTTCTCGCATAAAGCACCCCGAAGCGGCAGATAAACACCCCAAAAGCACAACTGTCGCATAAGCCATGTTTCCAAGTTCATTTGCAATCTCCGAAGAGGGAATCGGAAAGAAACGGACATCCTTGCGCGTGGTTCCCGTCTTAACCAACGATGAATCGATGATTATGATACCACCGGGCTTAACCTGCTTTTCAAATTTTTCAAGAGAGGGACGGTTAAGCGCAATTAGAACATCCGTATCATTAATAACCGGAGAACCGATGACTTGATCCGAGATGACCACCGAACAATTCGCGGTACCGCCACGCATTTCCGGGCCGTAAGACGGGAACCACGAGACCTCTTTTCCTTCGATCAAAGCCGCTTCAGCTAACATCTTACCGGCAGACAATACGCCTTGACCGCCGAACCCGGCCAAAATGATTGAATAATCTATCATCGCATCACACCTCCAAATCCTTCCCTTTGAATACTCCGAGTGGATATTGAGGGACCATATTCTCTTTTAACCAATCGATGGATTCAACCGGTGACTTGCCCCAGTTCGTCGGACATGTAGACAGAAATTCAACCATTGAAAAACCTAATCCCTGCTTTTGAACGCGAAAAGCTTTTGCCACCGCACGTTTCGCTGCCTGAATATTCTTAAAATCCGTAATCATAACACGCTCGATATAAACCGCACCGGTCAGTGTCGCTAACATCTCACTCACATTAATCGGGTAGCCTTGTAATCCGGAGTCTCTTCCAAACGGAGACGTGGTAGTCACCTGTCCGAGCAGAGTGGTTGGCGCCATTTGTCCGCTGGTCATACCGTAGACAGCGTTGTTGACGAAAAAGACACTGATATTCTCACCTCGAGCTGCGGCATGAACAATCTCCGCAGTACCAATCGAAGCCAGATCTCCATCTCCCTGGTACGTAAAAACAGTATGGTCCGGATGAACGCGCTTGATACCAGTCGCAACCGCCGGCGCTCGACCGTGTGCTGCCTGAGCCATGTCGCACGCAAAATATTCGTAGTTGTTGTATGTGCATCCGACAGAAGATACTCCGATGGTATTTTCGAGAATATCCTGTTCGCACATGACTTCCGCGATAATTCGATGAATAATACCGTGAGTACAACCGGGACAATAGTGAAACGGCTTATCCGTGAGCCCCTTTGTTTTTTCAAATACGATTGCCATTATTGATTCACTTCCTTGTGTATATTCATGATCAGGTCCAGAATCTCCTTTTGAGAAGGTAGATTACCGCCGGTCCGACCATGGAAATAAACCGGCTTAACGCCATTCACAGCGAGCTTAACATCTTCAATCATCTGCCCGGCATTGAGCTCTACGTCAAGAAAAGCCTTCACACTAGAGTCCTTTGCAAGTTCAGAAATCACTTCTGACGGATAGGGCCAAAGCGTAATCGGACGAATCATGCCAACTTTAACACCCTGCTCTCGAGCCTGACGAATGACATTACGACAAATACGACTGCACGTACCGAACGCGACAATAACAACCTCGGCATCGTCTGTCTCCATCGCTTCAAATCGAGTCTCTTTCTCCTCAATCGCACGGTATTTTGCCTGAAGCTCATTGTTTTTGGCTTCGAGATCATCGGGATTAATATAAATTGACTGAATCGAGTTGTGAACGCGTCCTTTGTTACCGGTCAATGCCCATTCCTTTGTAGACTCAACAATCGGCTCCTCTTCTCGAAATAGTACAGGCTCCATCATTTGTCCGAGAGTACCATCTCCCAAAATCATGACGAGCATTCGATATTCGTCCGCTAAGTTGAAAGCCTCAACGGTCATCTCGTACAGCTCCTGGATTGACGCCGGAGCAATGACAATATTCCTGTAATCTCCATGACCGCCACCCTTTGTCGCTTGAAAATAATCACCCTGAGCCGGCAAAATACCGCCGAGTCCTGGGCCGGCGCGAACAATATTCACGACGACTGCTGGTAACTCCGCACCGGCAATATACGAAAAACCCTCTTGCTTCAAGCTGATTCCGGGCGAAGACGATGACGTCATCGCCCGACCACCGGCGGCTGATGCACCGTAAACCATATTGATCGCCGCAACTTCACTCTCAGCCTGCAAAAATGTACCGCCGGCTTTGTTCATCGTCAGGGCCATATAATGCATAATTTCTGTTTGTGGCGTAATCGGATAACCAAAATAATAACGACAACCCGCTCGAATCGCCGCCTCGGCAATGACTTCATTACCCTTCATTAATATTCTCTTATTCATGCTACACCCTCACTTCTCAACTGTAATCACCGAATCGGGACACTGTACCGCACAAAACGTGCAACCAATGCAACGACTCTGATCAATACAGGTAACGGGATGATAGCCTCTGGAATTTAAACGATCATTATCCAGCTGTAATATGGACTTCGGACATACTGCGACGCACAATCCGCATCCCTTACACAGCTCATCTTGAAACGATACTCTGGCCATGCTTTCCTCCTGTTGCTCTAATACACTGATTAATTATTATAGCGACCGGTGCAGTGAAAAGCAAATCAGCTGCGCACTCTTTCGCTCAAATATTTCAGACGTTTTGATAAATAGACAACAGGAATGACTAAAAGAAGGTCTTTCCAAATGAAAGGTAATACAGCTACTCCAAATACCTTGCCAATTGTCCAAGCCGAAGCTCCGTCGGACGCAAAAAAACGAAAGAAAATATACATGTATGCTGTACCGCACATATAGGAGACAACCACAGCCACTACACCACAAAAAACATATAAAGCGTATTCAATTTGTACTGTGAAATGATTGCGGTAAAATCTGTCAAAAATTATGCCCCCCACAAAAGCACATGCAACAAAACCCAACAGAAAGCCAAACGTCGGCGTGTAAATATACGACAGACCGCCGCCGGATGCAAAAACAGGCAACCCTGCCAGCCCCATGAAAAGATACAATGCCTGCGTCATAATGCCTCTCTTCCAACCCAAAAAGGTGCCCGAGAGCACTGCCATCGGCAGTTGAAACGTCAGCGGCACAGGAAACGATACGAGGCTGATTTTCGCAGATACAATCATCAGAACACAAAACAACGACACCATGGTCATGTCTAAGACTCTGTTTCTATTTTTTCTGCGAAGATCCATGTCGGCTCTCCGCTTCACTTGTTGTGATTTTTCTTCCATAATTATCTCCGGTCTACATCTTTATAGCGCTTACCATTGTAAACTTATCGACTTTATTGTCAACCCTATGCATAAAAAACGAGTGTCCCAAAGGACACTCGTTCGAAAAGACTACTGTTTCGGCTTACCGCATTGCGAGCAGAACTTACCAGTATTTCCGCCTGCACCACAACTGCACGTCCAGCTTCCATTATTCTGAGGCTTAGGTGCTCCACACTCGGCACAGAAGTTACCCGTATTACCGTTGAAACCACATCCACACTGCCAACCACTCGGTGTTGAAGCAACGTAAGCTGCTCCGGCACCCGCAGTTACTCCTGCGCCAGCTCCTGTTCCCGCTTGTGCGCCTGCAGGAGGATTAGCAGGGTTCCCGACTTGGTTCCACGCAGCATTAAGGTTGCCACCTCCACCAAATCCACCGCCGCCTAAACCACCGACCATACCCATGCCCATGAGCCCGGTCATCGCGCCTGCTGTATTATTCGCAGCGTCAACCTGAGCACGAGCATTTGACTCAATGG
>LSQX01317495.1_pt2 | contig 19223 bp, 17 predicted proteins | sample 654561 | NCBI WGS metagenome assembly LSQX01 (sample SAMN04489861, study PRJNA283612) | anaerobic digester metagenome | isolation source: 4 biogas reactors fed with cattle manure at either 37C or 55C with and... | place: Denmark: Kongens Lyngby | collected 2014
ATCGACCCGCCTTCGCGCGCCGCGATACTCGAAACCATAGCCGAGAGCTATCGCGCAGGAGAGCAGACGATAATCATATCCACCCACGAGGTCCTTGAATCTGAAAAGCTCTTCGAGGACGTAATCTTCCTCTCTGAAGGGCAGATTGTCCTGATGGGCGAAGCGGACCGGCTCCGAGCTGAACGGGGCAAGTCCCTAAATGAGATCTTTGCGGAGGTGTGTTGAGGTGAGGCGTTGGTGGTCACTTGTAGGAAAGGAATGGCGCAACTCATGGACTGTCATTCTGCTGTCCCTGGCAGCCACTGTGGCATTTGATGCATGGCTTGCGGTCAAAGCGCCTGAATGGTCTGCGAAGATCGACGGAGGACTCCCTTTTGGGCTGTCGTTCATCCCTTTTGTCGGCGTGGGCATAGCTGCCGCGGTAGTTGGATACTACACAATGCGCAATGAATGGCGCGACCGGACTTCGTTGAGGCTACTGTCGTACCCGGTGAGCGGCACCGAAATTCTCTGGGCCAAGCTGGTTGTAGCCGTTCTCGGCCTGGCGCTCATAGCTATCGTTGCAGCCGCCGGAACATGGTTCGTGGCCCAAAGGTCCTCAATGCCCTACTCAGCCATGATCTCGACGACAGGCGATATCCTTCGGTTGAAGCCGTGGGAGAGGGCACTCGACATCACGTGGATGGTAGTCTGCCTGATACTAGGCGCTTCATTCATCATTGCAGTCGGGATGTTCTCCTTCGTGATAGGAACAATCGTGCCGCGAATCTCAGGCTTGATTGCCGTGATAGTCTACGGCCTGACATGGTACTTGACCTTTGCGTTCGCGCCCCACGCGATGTACCTGTTCTCATTCGTGCCCAACCCGGGGCTGATAGTATACGCAGGGGCTGGGCTGATGGCGCCTCGACACGTCATCCCGTTGCTGCCTTTCTGGCCGACTCTAGCCGCAACAGTCATTCTCATTCTTGTGGCCGGAAAGATCCTTGAGTCGGAAGTGGACGCCTGATCAGCAATCAGTCTTTCATCATAGGAGGGATACAGTAGATGATTTCTCGCCGAGGGATAGTCATAATCGTTCTGATTGGCCTGGCCATAGTGGCAAGTTCTACCCGTCCATGGATGTCGGGAGCCAAGTTGCTCGAAGCCAAGTATTCATCCAGGTTCGACCCGTACATCGACATGGGAGGAAGCACATCTGCCAGCGCTCCATTTGAGGAGGCTTTCAGCGCCGCCGGCATCAAGCGCGTGGTTATACAGGCGCCCATGGGCAACATCACAGTCATCAAGACAGGCGGCAACAGCATCGCCGTGGAAGGCGAACGGATCGCCTATGGCGATACAATGGCAGAAGCAGAGGCAAAGCTGCCGCTAGTGTCGCTCGAAGCTAAAACTTGCGATGACGTTCTTGAGATAGTCGGCCTGGTCGACAGATCGGCCACATCCGGTTTGTCAGGCATGATCAACACGGTAATTCAGGTTCCAGCAGGCGTAAATGTAGAGTCCACGCTCTCCATGGGTAAGATAGCCCTGGACGGGATTGAGGGATCCTTCTGCGCCAGAGTAGAGATGGGCGAGGTAAATGCTCATTCCACCAGGGGAGACCTCGACATCAACATCTCCGCGGGCGCCATAAATGTGAGCGATGCAGTCGTTGCGAAGAAGTTGAACCTGGTTACATCAATGGGGCCCATAGACTTTGCTGGAGTTCTCGGAGAGCACAACCACATCGAGAGCTCTGCAGGTCCCGTCAGGATCAGGATTCCCAGGTCTACGTGTGTGCAGGTAGATGCCGATGCTTCAGCCGGACAGATAGAGAGCTCGTTCCCGATTACGGGCCTGAGCTCCGAGAATCTGAAGTCATCTGCCATGGGAATCCTTGGCGAAGGCACGCCGACAGGAGAACTCAGAGTTCGCACATCTATGGGCAAGATCAGCATTTCGGAGCTGTGAGCCTCACGGCAGCTGAAGGCGTCCGAAGATGGCAACAGGTCTGGGTTCGCAGACGCGGCAAGCAAGGAGGCAGACAGAGGATTTGGCATCCCCTGGGGCCTCGAGGCCTTGGGTTCCCGGGATTTTCCGTAAGCGTCAAATAGTACCCGCATGGGCAATCGCTGCTCTGCGTGGGATAATCTCCGTAGCAGAGATGGGGGAGCAGATCCGGAATCGGGAAACTGGAGAGGGATGAAGGGGGGGCGGAAGGGCGGAGTAGCGAAGGAGACCAGCATGTATGATGGAAAACGGGGAAGTCCCATGGGGCAGCATGAATCGCGGCAAAGCGTATAAATTTTAGTCATTTCCGAAACCAAAGTGATCAAATTCTAGACCGGCTCGGGCTAAATTCTAGTCCTTTTCCCGGAAACACGCTGCGGAGGGGGCGGCATACATCCGTGCATAGGGCTAAGATGGATAATCAACAAGCCCAATATGGAAGAGGTGGGGTTAACATGCATGCAAATGGGATAACCGCTCATAATAAGCTCCCGGCGGTCTAGATTTTATACCCCTCCAGTCCAATTTCTAGCCTGAACCGAATTCAAAGTGACTAAAAATTAGACTGGTTGAATCGCACAGAGATTGCACAGCCATATGTAGGAGTGTGACCATGAATAATCCTGGCCGAGATGGGCTGCGTGTAAGCGTCAAATAGCCCCACCCGGATATCAAGCGGGGACTATTTGACGCTTACGATTTGCCTGACAATTGACCCACGGGCGGGTCGGATTCTAAGGCGTACGACCCGCGGGTAGGTTACTTGCACAAAAAATGACCCGCCCGCGGGTCATCTCCTCCGACTGCAATCCTGCCCTTCCGAGCCAGCCGCCACGACGCCCAGCCTGCTCACCCGGCTATCCCTCCCGCATCTCTGAAGAGGGACGGAAGACTCCTACCCTCGCCCACGCCTCCTCCCGCACGCTCCGCACTCCACGTCAGCCGCAACCTTCACCTCATCAAACCTCATCTCAAGCCCATCCCAGAGCAACAACCTGCCAACCAGCAGCTTCCCTGCCCCGGTAATCAGTTTCAACACTTCAGTCGCCTCAATGCTCCCGATCACCGCAGGAACTGTAGCCAGCACACCGACGCGAGACGGGTCAAATGGGCCGAGCTCCTCAAGGCCAGCGCCTCCGTCATCCTCCACTCGACCGCCGACCCGACGGTCACGTCCCGCCGCCGCCTCCGCCACTCCAAACACGCATCTGTAGCAGGGCCCCCGTCCCGGCACATATGTCATGGCCTCCCCGGTCCAGCCCAGGACTGCTCCGTGAACAAAAGGCTTCCCCGCAGCCACACAAGCGTCGTTCAGCACAAATCTTGCTCCAATGGAATCCAGGGCGTCCACCACTACATCATACCGCCCCACCAAGTCCCCCGCATTATCAGCATCGAGCGCCATAGCCCACTTCTCAACCTGCACCTCCGGGTTCAGGGCCAGGATCCTTCCCTCTGCAGAATCAACCTTGAGCCTCCCGATGTCGCAGGCGGTATGGGCTATCTGCCTCTGCAGGTTCGAAAGCTCCACCACATCCGGATCAACAAGGCCAATGGTGCCCACCCCGGCTGCAGCCAGGTACAGAGCAACAGGAGAACCCAGGCCGCCAACGCCCGCAACCAAGACTCTGGCAGCTCGGATTCTCCCCTGACCAGCTTCGCCCACTCCGGCAAGGCGTATCTGCCTGCTGTACCGCTGGAGCTCATCCTCGCTCAGCCCAGGCACTATTTGCCCTCCCGCTCTGCAATCCATTCCGCCATCGCACGAAGCACTTCGTCCTTCTCCGGCTCGTTCAAGATCTCGTGGTAAAGCCCATCCCAGACTATCAGTTTCTTGTCGGTAGTCTCAGGGATACTCTCGTAGAACCTCACCGTAGCGTCTGTGGAGCAGACCGGGTCATCGCCTCCGGGCATGAACAGGCACGGAGTCACAATCGACTCAGCCAGACTCTCCACTCTCTTCATGGCCTTGTCGAACTCTACAAAGAACTTCGTAGTGATCTTGGGATAGCGGATCGGATCCTTCTTGTAGGCTTCTACTACATCCAGATCATGTGAAAGCCCCTCTGCGGCTATCCCTGTGTCAACAGCCAGCTTCGGAAAGAACCACGACATGAACGTGCCGAAACCCTTCTTTGCCGGCGAGATTCTCATACGAAGAGCCAAACAGGGCGACGTCACTATCAAGCCGTTAATTGTCCTCGGACGTCTGGCTGCATATCCCACCGCAATCAGACCGCCCATTGAGTGCCCTACCAGGAAGCATTTCTTCCCCGGATTGCGGCCCTTGGCCCCGCGGATCACAAACCAGAGGTCATCATAGAACTGCGAGAATCTGCTGACATGCCCCCGTACGCCTTCTGACTTCCCCTGTCCGCGGTGGTCATAGGCGTAAACCAGATATCCCTTCCTGGCAAAAAACTCTGCAAAATGCTCATACCTGCCAGAATGGTCCGCAAGCCCATGTGCTATCACAATCGTGGCACGTGTCTTCAGAGCAGGTTCACCGTCCACACTCCTGCCCTTCCATACCCGGCAAAAGAGTCCGGTGCCATCCTGGGCCTTAAGTGTCTCTTCAGAATAGGTTACTTCTGGCAAACAACATCCCTCCCGGAGGGGCGGTCAATGCTGCGTCGGGCATTGCTCAAAGAGTGTAGCTAGCACCAGCGGCCAATGCCGCGCTCCCGCCCAATTCCCTCAAAGAGCCGGCCTCAGGCGGTTACGGATATAGGATCACCTTGCCGCACTGGCCGGATATCATGAGCTCCATCCCTTTGTCGAAGTCGTCCCACAAACTCATCCTGTGGGTTATCACAGGAGTAATATCAAGGCCCGCCTTAAGCAGCGACCTCGCCTGGAACCACGTTTCAAACATCCTGCGGCCATTGATTCCCTGCACCGTAGCACTCTTGAACACAATGGCATTGGCCAAGTCCAACTTGATCGGCTCAGACGGAATTCCCAATAGCGAGGCAAAACCGGCCTTTCGCAAAGCGTCAAAGCCCTGAACAATGGCGCTGGGGTTTCCCGACATCTCGAGAAGCACATCTGCTCCCACCCCGCCTGTGGCCTTGCGCACAGCCGCCACAGGATCCTCCCGCTTCGGGTTGATCGCAAGGTCCGCCCCGAGCTTTCGAGCCAGGTCGAGCCGGTAGTCAGACACATCAGTCACGTACACTTCTGTTGCCCCGGCCGCCTTGGCGACACTTATAGCGCACAGGCCAATGGGCCCCATTCCTGTTATGAGGACTGTCTTGCCGACAAGGTCAGTCGCAAGAGTTGTATGAACTGCGTTGCCGAACGGGTCCTGAATTGCCGCCACCTCGTCTGATATGTCAATATCCCATATCCAGCAGTTGAATTCGGGAACAACAACGTACTCGGCGAAACATCCATCCCTATCTATGCCCATGATCTTCGCATCCTGGCAAATGTGAGCAAGCCCAGTCAGGCAGTAGAAACACTTACCGCATGCCGTGTGAGTTTCTACAGATACGAATTGACCCTTTTTGACCTTGGTTACGCCCTCTCCGACTTCCACAACATCCCCGCAGAACTCATGCCCAAAGATCCTGGGAGTGTTTACTCGTGCCTGCGACCACGGATCCCACTCGTAAATGTGGACGTCAGTGCCACAAATGGCCGTCGCACGCACCCTGACCAAAACTTCTCCCACTCCCGGCTGAGGAATCGGCGCTACGATCTGCTCTGCGCCCGGTTCGGGCCTTGTTTTTGATATTGCCCGCATCTCTCCCCGCATCCATAAGCCCCCTTCAGCTGTGTCGGCAGTTGGCCGGCCATCATTGACTGTTCGAATATGTATTCTAGTCTTTTTTCCTCATACCTGCTTTCTGGCATGCGTTAACCATGATGTTGCTGGAAAGACTATGTTAGGCACATATGGACTTCTAGTGGGTGGTTTGCATTGGCAAGAAGCCGTGAGAGAGACAGTCGAGGCAGTCGTTTTCCCCTGAGCCTGGCAACCCTGATTCTTACCGGCATCATATGCGCCGTTGTATTCTCCAGAGGGTACTCCCCGCAGATTCAAGAGGCTCCCGGCGAGATTGGCGACGAGCTCGGCAACGCAGAAAGCGCAGCGCTCCCCTCCAACGAAACGAAGCTCTCGCAGCTATCACAGGGGTATCAGTTAGAAGCTGGTTCTTCATCGCCCAGCAGAGAAGGCGGAGGCGTCATCCCCGACACAGGCTCTGAATCCGCCCAACTCTGCGAATGCGGCGAGCTGCACAGATTGTGGCTGTGCGAACCTAAGATAATCGGCGATCAAGTGCGTGACTTACAAGAAGGCCTGGCGGTTGCAGGGTTTCTCACAGGGCCCGCTGATGGAGTCTTCGGGCCGGTTACCGACAGAGCGGTCCGAGCATTTCAGGCCAGTGTGGGGCTGCCCGAAGATGGCGTAGTGGACACAGCGGTATGGACGACACTTGGAAAGGCATGCGAATCCATGATCGCAGCTTCACTCGGTCCAAGCGGGGATCTGATTCCCATGGCAAAGGCGCCCGGCGAGCCGTACGGAACGGCGTCCAAAGACCATGCAAAGTCTGAATCGAAATCTTCGCCATCTAAGCTCGATAGTGAACAGAAAGGCCTGCCAGGCGGAGGATTGCCTCCGGGCTGGCGCGCTCTTCTAATCGATACGTCCAACTTGACCATCACATTGCTCGAGGACGGGCTACCCCTCAAACAGTACCGCATCGGAATCGGAAAGCCCGCCACGCCTACGCCTGTGGGACAGTTCAAAGTCGCAGACAAGGCCGCATGGGCAGGGGGATTCGGCACAAGGTGGATGGGGCTCGATGTCCCCTGGGGGAAATACGGGATACATGGAACCAATAAGCCGTGGACTGTCAGCCAGCGCAAGTCGGGCGGCTGCGTAAGGATGCTCAACCGCGACATTGAGGAGCTCTACCCAATGGTTCCTGTGGGCACCCCCGTAGTCATAACCTCCGGCCACTTCGGCACATTGGGATCATTCCGCCCGCGAATAGAGCCGGGTGCCAAAGGAAGCTATGTGCTGGAGATACAGAAGCGCCTCTCGAAGCTAGGCTATGAGCACGCTGGCTTCGATGGCGTATACGGTCCTGGGACTGAGCGCGCCATAATGCAGCTTCAGCGAGATAGGGGGCTTCCCGTTACGGGAATTGTGGACATGCTCACCTATGAAGCGCTGGGCCTCTTCGTCTTCGATTGAAAATGCAAAAGGCGACAGCACATCCGCCGCCGCCCTGTTCTTCAAGCCTCCGGGCCCTGATCGCGCAGCCTCACACAGACTGAACCGACTTCACTTCCGGTATCTCGCTCTTGAGCACCCGCTCAATGCCGTTCTTGAGGGTGAGGGTCGACATGGGGCATCCGGCGCAAGCGCCCTTCAGCCTTACTTTGACGATACCGTCCTCAGTAACGTCAATGAGTTCTACGTCCCCGCCGTCGGCCTGAAGCGAAGGCCTTATCTCATCCAGAACGGCCTCAACCTTCTCGCGCATTCAATTCAGCTCCCTTCGCTATGTGCCATAATACTAGCATTCCACACTCATGCGGTCAACAGACGAAAGGCGCAAAGGCGCAACGCCCCCGCGGCGCCGCCAGCCGTACGCATTCGCCTATGCTCTCAGTCCCGCCCTGCGCGACAGCCTCTCGATGGCCTCATCGCACCTGGCCAGTACTTCCTCCTCATCCATGCGCACAAGACGTTCTCCTTCATACAGGATCTCCCCGTCAACCATAGTCATTACCACGTCAGACGAATGGGCAGAGTAGACTATGCGGGAGACCAGGTCCACGCCTGCACCGGGGCTTGCATGCGGCTTCCTGAGATCGAGCATCACGAGATCCGCCAGCTTGCCCTCTTCTATGCTGCCTGCATCATCCTCCATGCCCATGGAAACCGCGCCTCGGATAGTGGCCATCTCCAGCACAGTCTGAGCCGGCATGGCAGTCGGGCCCATCCTCGGCTTTTGAATCAATGCGGCAAGCCGCATCTCAATGAACTGGTCGAGGTTGTTGTTGCCTCCTGCACCGTCGGCGCCAAGCCCCACATTGATGCCCATGTCAAGCATCTCGGGCACTCTGGCAATCCCCGAAGCCAGCTTGAGATTGCTCGAAGGGCAGTGCGCGACGTTGCTTCGAGTCCTCGCCAAAACATTCAACTCATCTTCGTTCAAATGTATGCAGTGGGCGATAATGGTCTGGGGTCCAAGGAGTCCAACGTCATCCAGGTAGATGACATTCCTCATGCCTCTCTCCCTCTCCACTACCTCGATTTCGCCGGGATTCTCGGATGAATGCGTATGTATCCAGGCGTGGCGCGCTCGAGCTAACTCTGCAACCTCACGGAGCAGCCTGTCGCTGCAGGATACTGCAAATCTGGGGGTAAACGCATAACGTATCCGCCCCCCGGCGGCTCCATCCCACTTATCGGCCAGCTCCACGCTTTCGGCTATGGACCGCTCAGTCGACTCCGACAGCGCCTCGGGCACATCGTCTCCCCAATCCATCATTGCCTTGCCGGATATAGCCCGTATGCCCGATTGCTCTATAGCATGGAAGGCGCTATCTGCGTGGTTCACACTCTCCATGTCCACAATGGAAGTGGTGCCTCCTCGCAGGAGCTCGGCTATGCCCAGCAGCGCCGAGTAGTATGTTGATTCTTCATCATGTGCAGCTTCAAGCGGCCATGTTCTGCTCCTCAGCCAGTCCATAAGCTCCATGTCATCAGATGCGCCCCTGAATAGAGACTGGCACAGATGAACGTGGGTCTGTATGAAACCGGGAATCACGACCTTGCCGGATCCGTCGATCACCCTGTCAGTATCTGCCTCATCGAGCCCCTCCAGGTCGCCAGCCACACTCCGGATCCTGTTGCCCTCAACCAGAATGCTTCCGCGCTCGATGATTCGCCTCCTGGAGTCCATAGTTACGATGGCAACATTTCGCACAAGTATCGTTGGCACCGACCACACTCCCTGCAGGCCATATCGTAACCTGAATATGCTGGCAAAGCCCAATCTGCTTCCGACATCCTCGCTCTCAGCCAAACAAGGTGACTCCCGTCCCCCGTCAGCGAGCATCAGGCGGTAGGCGAAACCTGCCGACTCAGCCCTCAGCCCTCAGCCCCTGCAGCTGCCCGCCTGTATGCTGCCATGAGCCTTGCAGGCACTACGTCCTTGCGGACGAGATCCTGGTATGTTTCGCGCTCCACGATCAAGTCTGACCAGCCGTCCCTGACAAGTGCCATGGCGGGCCGAAGATGGCGATTGTAGTTGCTGGCCATAGAGTAGTTGTAGGCCCCGGTGCAAAGAATAGCTACAGTATCTCCAACTTCCACCTCAGGCAGACTCACATCCCAAGCCAGCATGTCGCCTGATTCGCAGCAGTTCCCTGCAATAGACACTTTGCCCTCGGCCGGCTGATCGGCCTTGTTGGCCAGGATCGCATCATACTCAGCCTGATAAAGCGCCACTCGTGGATTGTCGGCCATTCCACCGTCAACAGATACGTATGTCCTGACTCCCTCTATGTGTTTGACTGCATTCACCGAGTAAAGGGTGGTTCCTGCCTCGCCCGCTATTGCTCTCCCAGGCTCCATCAGCAGTGTCGGCAGAGGCAGCCGGCGCTTTTCAGCCGCACGGAGCAGGGCAGGCCCAATAGCCTCCGCCAGCTCTGCCACTGCCAGAGGATCGTCGTCGGCATTGTATCTGACTCCCAGGCCGCCTCCTATATCCAGCTCCTCCATGATAAAGCCTGTCGCATCAAAAGCCTCCCTAGCAAAATCCATCATGACTTCTATCGCATGCAGAAATGGCTCAACCTCGAATATCTGCGAGCCGACATGGCAGTGAAGCCCTGTCAGTTTCACATTCTTCAGTTCCTTGATGTGCCTGACGGCACGGAGGGCATCGCCGTTGGGTATGACGATTCCGAACTTGGAGTCTATCTGCCCGGTCTTCACGTATTCGTGGGTATGTGCCTCGATTCCCGGGGTCAGCCTGAGTATTATGTCAGCCACAGTCCCCCTGGCATCCGCCAATGCGTCTATGAGGCGAAGTTCATCCATGTTGTCGACGATGAAACGGCAGATTCCAGCAGAAAGAGCAAAGTCAATCTCGCTCAATGTCTTGCTGTTGCCGTGGAAGTATATCGAGTCAGGCGGGCAACCCGCGGAAAGCGCCGTATACAGCTCGCCACCGGAGCATACATCAAGAGCAAGCCCTTCCTCTGAGACCATCATTGCAATAGCCTTTGTCATCAGCGCTTTGCTTGCGTACAGTATGCGCACCCGAGGGTACCTGGATTCGAACTCGCGGCGATGAGCGCGGCAAGCGTTGCGTATCGCCATCTCATCTACAACATAAAGTGGGGTTCCATAGCGCTTAGCCAAGGCAACCGCGTCACAACCGCCTATCATCAGGTGTCCCTGGCTGTTAACTTGAGTACGATCATTTCTGTCACGAGCCATCTGCTGCACTCTCCCGTCGGTGCCACTCTCATAAGTGCAAATTAATTGGGTTAACACTAACACATGTGACGCACCTGCGCAAGAGCGCAATCTGTTGCTTCTGCGCTCCTGAACACGGCCTCATGCAGGTAACGCCTGCAAACCAGTCTCCCCGGGGGAGGATAATGCCGACCCGCCTTGAATTTTCTTAGTAGCACGCCGCATTGCTGCAGGCAAGGGGGAATGTCAGTTTGGCTCAGAGTTTTGTGTGGAAAGGAATCGTCGAGGGTTTCTATGGGAGACCATGGACGCATCAGGAGCGCCTTGACATGATGGCCTTTATGTCAGAGGTTGGCATGAACGCCTACATGTACGCCCCAAAGGACGACCCCTACCATAGGGAAGATTGGCGCAGTCCGTACCCCTCAAAGAAACTGGAAAGCCTGCGTGAGCTCGCATCTCATGCCAAATCACATGGGGTGTCGTTTGTGTTTGCGGTAAGCCCGGGAATGTCAGTCAGATATTCCGACAAGCGCGATGTAGATGCCTTCATGCAGAAACTGAAAGCCCTGTATGGAGCGGGTGTTAGGGATTTTGCCATCCTCTATGACGACATTCCAAATGTTCTTTCTAACGAGGCAGACCGCAAGGCTTTCCCAGACCTCGCATCTGCGCAGGTTGCCTTTGCAAATTCCGTTCGCGACCGCCTAAGAAAATGGTCTTCTGAAACCACCCTCATGGTTTGTCCCACTCAGTACAACGGCGACTACAACACCGAATATGTTCTGGGAATGGGCGCCGGGCTCCATCAAGACATAGACATCATGTGGACTGGCCCTGACGTCTGCTCCCACGAGCTCAGTTACGAGTATACACTGGCGGTATCCGCAGCATTGATGCGGCCAGTAGTCTATTGGGACAATTACCCTGTGAACGATGCCGGAATGAAAGGTGAACTCCATATAGGTCCATATACTGGCAGAGACCAGAAGCTGCCCGAGGTGTGCAGAGGGCTCTTCCTGAATCCGATGAACCAGGCAGAAGCATCGAAGATCGCCCTGAGCGCAGCAGCATCCTATCTTCGCAATCCCGAAGGATATGATCCGAAGGCAGCATGGGAAGCCTCAGCAGTCAAGGTTCTGGGAGTGGACGCCCTGGAGGCGATCACTCTCTTTGCCGATGCATGCGCCATCAGCCCGTTGCATCCCGCAGAACCTCCGTTGCTCAAGGAGGCTGTCGATCGTGCAGTGGAACGCGCAATGGAGGATTTCAAGGAAGGAGCCGGAATCCTCTCTTCGTACATGCTGAAGATGAAGGCATCGGCAGAGATGTTGCGCACAAACCCGAACGAGAAGTTCGTTGAGGAAGCCCGTCCATGGCTGGAGGAGTACGTCAAGTGGTCTGATATAGGCTTGCATATCGCTGAAACCGTTGAAAAATCCGGAGCCTATCTTGCCTCCACGCCCACAAAAGCTAGGCGCACCGGCTTCTCCTTCCGTATGCTGCCGATCGTCGCGGCAAGATCCAGATTGTCGAGGATGATGTCTGACGCTGTGAACTTCAAGACGCGGGTGTGCGGGGATGTTCTGCTGCAACTCGGCCGTGACTTGATGAGGCAGTTGCAATAATCGGGCGAAACCCGACATAGAGAGCCGGGAACCGCATTGTGCCTCAAGTCCCAATCGTTCAGGCACTGCGCGGTTCCTTTACTGCAAGCAGCAGGATGAAAACGACTACTGCCCCGGCAATCAGCGACAGACGAAACATGGCCGGGAGCCCTGCGACATCCGAGATGTATCCTCCCAGAATGGGCGCGCAGGTCCTGAACGGGGCAAGGAGCATCCAGGAGAACGCGGTGTACATTGGCACATCAGCATGGGTTGGAGCAAACTCGGCAAGCATGAGGTTATGGCTCACCGCTATGCCGCTCATTCCGATGTTGGCGAACACAACTGCCGGATACATCTCCAGCACGCTTTGTGCGCTGAGCGCCAGCGCCGCGCCGCAGGCAAAACAGGTTGCAGTTATCTCCAGGCTCAGCTTGTTCCCTTCCCGATCGGCTATCCTTCCCAGTACAGGCATGGCTATGACGGTGGTCCCTACAGCGAAGGCTGTAATCCTCCCAACATCCCTCGTGCCTGCTCCAAACGCCCTCACCGCATACGTAGAGTAGAACGAAGCTGCCGACATGGCAAATGCCATAACAGCCAAAGCCACAATCGTCCAAACGTAGGCCTTGTCCTCTCGCAGCTCCCGGGATGCAGCAGCAATGAACTGCCTGACTGATCTGGGCTCTCCGGCTTCTTCGTCGGGCGGTTCCCGCAGCCACAGAAATGGCACCAATGACGCAACCAGGAGTGCAAAGGCTATGACGAAAAGGCGCACGAAGCTCTGGGGAAACTCCACATTCCCCAGAACGTAGCCTGCAGTCTCAGCGCCGACTATGCCGAGTAACCCGGACAACGCTCCTGCCCATCCAAAGAGTCCTCCACGCATGTCAGGGGGAATGCACTTCGGAAGAATGGAGTAGTAGACTGTCATATTGACCCCCTGGGCAAGGCTGGCAAGGGTCCACGCTCCCAGAAAGAGTTTGACGGCAAGAGACGGTCTCTCAAGTCCCCACATCATCACAACGCCTGCCATAGAGAGGATGAATAGCCTTTCAAGAAAACCCAGCCCGACAAGAGTCCGCTTCCTTGTGGGCCGTCGGCCCAGGTATGGAGCGATGAATATGCCTGGCAACAGAGAGCCAAAGCTCTGCAAGGCAGGCACAAGCCCAATAGCGAGGTTCGACGCTCCCAGATTGGTAAGGAGAAGCGGCATTATCGTGCTCGTGGATATGAGAGAAAACGCCAGCGGATATCCGAAGGCATCTATAAAGAACAGGGCATAGTTGATCCTCATATCCCGGCGATGATGTTGAGACTTAGGAAGAGCCAAAGGGCATTCACCCCCAATAACGCAAACGCACAACTAGTATTGCGGCAACAGGGCAAACATAGCATATAGGGTTCGCGACGATACCGGGCCCTTACAAGGCCCCACGGGTTGCAGCAAAGTGTCTATTTTTTAGTCGTTTCCTAAACCAAAGTGACTAAATTCTAGACCGGGCCGGGCTAAAATTTAGTCCTTTTCACATAACAACCGATGCGGAGGGCCCGTATACATCGGCGTATAGGTATATTATAGTGGAAGTCTCTGTATCGTGTGGCACGCACGGGCATAGATGTATGCACTTGAGGGAATTACACCCATCACGTGCCCTTCGCGGTCTAAATTCTAGACTCCCACCGTCTATTTTTTAGACCGAAACGGATTTCAAATGACTAGAATTTAGACCGATTGAACCGCACAAAGATTGCAAGGTTGTGGCCGGGAACTGAATCATGAATAATCCCAGTCAAAACGGGCTGCACCATCGAACCCCACACCCCACGACATACACCCATCTCCTAGCCTTAGCCGGATCAGCGCCGGGCCCGCAGCCATATGGCGGGCTGATTTTCATTGCACAGCCCCAGCCACAATTCAAGTGAGATCCGGACCACCATTCCACCTGGCCGGGCAAGATTAGTAGCGGTGTTCTCGGCAAACCTAGCGCAACTGGCGTAACGTCAGGCGCGGCGCAGCCCTCAACCTAGGGTAATCATGTTCCGACACCAAGAACGGATCCCGGCTTAATCGCCTGCGCACCCCCTTTCTCCAAGCATGGGGGTTTCAATCAGGAGTAGCCATGCGGGTGGCTGTCATGCCACTTCCACGCCGAGGCTATGATATCGCCGAGCTTCGTGTAATTGGGGGACCATCCAAGTTCGCTTGCGGCCCTCTCGGCAGAGGCAACCAGAACAGCAGGATCGCCTGCTCGCCTTCCTTCTCGGGTTGCAGGAATGGGCCTGCCCACTGCCTGTTCTGACTCCCGCACGACCTGAAGCACAGAAAACCCCGTTCCATTGCCAAGATTATATGCAGTAGTTGCTGCGCCGCTTGAGAGGGCATCCATGGCAAGGAGATGCGCGTCGGCAAGGTCGTCTACATGAATGTAGTCGCGAATGCAAGTACCATCTTCCGTCGGATAGTCAGTTCCGAATATGCTCACCTTCTCCCGAAGTCCAATGGCCGTCCTGAGCACTATTGGGATAAGGTGGGTTTCGGGGTCGTGTGCCTCACCCATCTCCCCTGAACTGTGGGCTCCGGCCGCATTGAAATACCGAAGGGATATGGACCTTATCCCGTGCGCCTGGTCGTAGCCACGGAGCATATGCTCTATTGCGAGCTTCGTCATGCCATATGTGCTCGTCGGAGCTTTAGCATGATCCTCACTGATCAGCGCCGTTGTAGGCTCCCCGTATACAGCAGCGCTCGACGAGAAGACTATCTTGTCGACTCCGCTGTCTACCATTGCATCCAGAAGCTCAACCGCACACCCAACGTTATTTCGCCAGTATTTCGCCGGGTTGCGCATAGACTCCCCAACCAGGCTGGCCGCTGCAAAGTGCATGACAGCATCGATTTCGCGGGAGACAAGCAGCTCGCCCACTCTCTCCCTGTCACCGACATCGCCAACTACAAGCTCTGCGCATCCCCCGCCGGCGGCCGCCTTTCCGGCAACCTCCACCGCCTTCGCATGCCCGGTTGAAAGATTGTCGAGCACAGTCACCAAATGGCCTCTAGAGACCAGGTGCCGCACGACATGGCTCCCTACGTATCCCGCTCCGCCAACTGCAAGAACTCTCAAGGCAAATCCCCCTTCGAAAATGACACAGAGTCCATTTCGACAGGGGGATCATTCTTACCTTCTGCCATCAGGCAATCCACTACGGCGCTCTATGGGATCCGGCAATTGATAGCCAGAGCCGGCAGGTTCACCCCATCATGCCGTTGGTTTCCTGGGGTTGGGCGTCTTGATTATCAGCACTTCCAGTTTCGAGTTCTCACTGGCATTGAGGCCGTGAGGAATCTCAGCCGGGCTCACAATGATATCGCCCATTCTAACCCGGGCCGACTCATCCCCTATGTGTACTTCTCCTTCTCCAGCGGACACGTAAAAGAGCACATCAACAGGGGTTTTATGCATAGGCACTCTTCCTTCGGGCGGGAGGGTAAGCATCACGACTGATACAGGCTCTCTGTCAACGAGGAAACGCACCTCTTCGCCTCTAGGGTTCTTAGATGTCGGGACTTCGCTCGGCCTTATGACTTCAACCATTACTCGACCCTCCAGTCATAGATAATACTCGTCTGCGCACTGGGCGCACTGGGCCAGTTCTACTGGCCCAGTATGGCTTCCAGATCCTCATTCACTGTGGATATTGGCATTATGTTGAACTTGTCGCTCAGAATCCCTACTACTTCAGGCGTAAGGAACGAAGGCAATGTGGGACCAAGCCTGATGTTTTTAACACCCAGGTGAAGCAGGGAAAGAAGTATGCAGACCGCTTTCTGCTCATACCATGAGAGTATCATCGAAAGGGGCAGCCCATTGATGTCGGTCTCAAAAGCCTTCGCAAGTTCCTGGGCTATGACTACAGCTGAATATGCGTCATTGCACTGCCCAACATCGAGGAGCCTCGGGATGCCATCAATCTCGCCAAACTCCAGCTTGTTGAAGCGGTACTTGCCGCATGCCAGGGTCAGTATGAGGCAATCTTCCGGCACCTTGCTTGCAAGCTCTGTGTAGTAATTCCGCCCTGTCTTCGCCCCATCACACCCGCCAATCAGGAAGAAGTGGCGAATCTTCCCGCTCTTCACGCCGTCAATCACTTTGCCTGCAACACTCAGCACGGCATTATGACCAAATCCAACAGTTATCCACTGTTCAGCAGCATCCTCAGCAAACCCCGGTTCTGCGAGGGCAGCATCTATTACAGGAGAGAAGTTCCGGTCGTCAATGTGCACAACCCCCGGCCACGCAACCAGCCCTGAAGTGAAGATTCGGTGCTGGTATGATTCCTTCGGCCGCTGTATGCAGTTGGTGGTCATGAGTATGGCCCCTGGAAACTCCTCAAACTCCTTGCGCTGATCCTGCCAGGCGCCGCCGTAGTTGCCCACCAGATGAGGGTACTTCTTGAGCTCCGGATAGCCATGGGCCGGAAGCATCTCGCCATGGGTATATACGTTTATGCCCTTCCCCTCAGTCTGCTTCAGGATAGCCTCAAGGTCGGGAAAATCATGCCCTGATACGAGTATCGCCTTGCCCTTCACAGGCGTGACGCGTACCCGGGTTGGAACGGGATTGCCGTACGCGCCTGTGTTGGCAGTATCAAGCATTCCCATTACGTCTATGTTCACTTCGCCCACCTTAAGAGCCATGGCAAGGCCTTCATCGGCTGAGATGGACGGACGAGCCAGAAAATCTAAGGCCTCGTGGAAGAATGCGTACACGCTCTCCCGCTCAACCCCGATTATCTGAGCGTGGTCAGCATAAGCCGCCATACCCTTGAGACCGAATAGGATGAGGTCAGCAATTCCCGTCGCGTCTTCCCCTATGGTGTCAACTCGCCGGCGATCAGATGCAGTAACTTCTTCGCCCTGTTTCACCAACCCGTCCAGATCCGGCGCCGGAACCCAAAGCGCTGCAGCGCCCAGCTGCTCAGGAGCTTCAGGCTCTACATCCGTTTCCCGGCATGCTTCCTCATACATAGCCCGCGCCCTGTCTCTGAGGCCGGCTGCCTGCCTGATCAAAACCTCCAGCCTTTCGGGGTCGAAGTTGACGTTTGTGATGGTTGTGAAAAGTGCCTTGATTACGAATACATCGATCTCGTGATCACGCGCCCCGTGCTCTCGAGCGCGGTGTGCGTAGACTGCAATGCCCTTGATTGCATGAATAAGAAGGTCCTGCAAAGCTGCAGTGCGGGTATCTTTGCCGCAGACCCCCATCACAGTACAGCCCGTTCCACTCGCTCTTTGCTCGCACTGATAACAGAACATCCAATTCGCCTCCCTGATAGAAGATTTTCGGGGGTTTATAGAGTCTTGCTGATCCAAAGTGGCACCCGGCCACCCCCCCGCCACATGGATGCCTTACTAGATGACCCTCTCTCCAATTACTGAGCCATCGATTCCGATTTCAACAGCTGTCACAGGAACCGAGGTTCCCGCAATACTCCGTGCCTGGCTAACCAGAACAGCCAACCCGCTGCAACATGCCACATTCATGTAAAGCACTTCCACTGAACTGATATCATGTTTTCGGAAGATTTCGGCCAGTTTTGAAACACAAGAGTCTCTATCCCCAAACTTCGGGCAACACACCAGGAGCTTTCTTCCACCTGCGAGGTGTTGGCCATGGAAGCCTGGGCATGCATATGCAACACAGTCTGCTGAAATAACCAAGTTTGACCCCTGGAGCCATTTTGCATCTGTCGATACAAGCGATACCTTTATGGGCCAGTTGGGCGCAGCAGAATCTCGTCGCACCTTCCGGCCGGATTGGCCTTTATGGCCCACTCCGGTCTCAGATTCAGGCTCGCCAGGCTCGGCACTTTCTATCTCTCGAGCCCCGGCCTTCCTTACAGGTATATTCCAAATAGGGCAAGTCCTTTTCACGTTTGGCGCAACCAGTGTGATGGCGCCGGCCGGGCATTCGCCTATGCATGCGCCAAGCCCATCGCAATGAGCTTCGTTTACCAACCTCGCCACGCCATCTATAACCTCGATCGCTCCCTCAGCACATGCACTGGCACATCTGCCGCATCCAGTGCATGTGCTCTCATCGATGACGATTCTCATTCTTTCGAACTCTGCATTGGGAGTGCCCAACCTCAGCCGCACGCTCCTTTCCTTCCGGCTCATTCTGAAGGGTCATCCTCAGTCCATTTTCGTGCGCAGTTGCTCTGGCGGTTTCCACATCTAGGCATCATTCACACTGGCAAGAGTGCGTCCGGCAAGATAATCCCTGAACATCCCGGTTGCGCGTTCAGGCAAGTCACCAAGCAGGCATTCTTCGAACGGACATTGCTTGCCGTTTGAGTAAACTACGCACTTGGGCATTGACAGGGGGCCCTCAATGGTCTCGTATATTTCAAGAAACGTAATGCACTCTGCTGGTTTTGCAAGAGTGAAGCCGCCTCTTGGACCTCTTTCTGACTTGAGAAGCCCGGCCTTCGTCAGCCGCTGAAGCACTTTTGCAAGATGCGCCTGGGAGAACCCTGTTACATGGCTGATCTCTTTTGCAGTTACGTTCTGCACGCCAGCCCTGGCTACAATCGCCATGCTGTGCAAAGCCAGTGAAGCGGCTTCTGATATTTGAAGTGCTGTGGTCATCTTGAAGACCCCCAAATAAACAATCATTATGGTATTACAATACCACAATACTTTTAGTTGTCAAGTCTTTTTTTGCCCATGTATGCAGTTTTCGGCTTTCGGGCGTGAATATGCTCTGTTTCCAGGATGCACCAGGGAAAGAGACGACACGCTTCCATTGCCAGCTCCGAATGGACATCTCGTGAAGATTCTGCAGCCGGTAGAGGCGCAAGGAGATGAAATATTTGGAGCGGGGGCTATTGCCCCCGCCTCATGAGCTGATCCGCCATCGCCCGCTGCGCTTTTTCGATGAGGGTCCGAACGATCAGACCAGCCTCGCGGGTAGTGATATCACCATAGTCATACCCGTCGGCACCCACTTGTATCTTGTCAGCAAAGCCAAGTTCTCGAGCGATTTCGTATTTGACCTCGTCTGACACTATGGGACGACGATTAGCCAAGGCAATCACCCCGATAGTATGTTTCCACACAAACGCCCAGGCTAAACAGCATACTGCTGGATAAATCGGAGGCATTG
>LSQX01176692.1_pt1 | contig 19222 bp, 14 predicted proteins | sample 654561 | NCBI WGS metagenome assembly LSQX01 (sample SAMN04489861, study PRJNA283612) | anaerobic digester metagenome | isolation source: 4 biogas reactors fed with cattle manure at either 37C or 55C with and... | place: Denmark: Kongens Lyngby | collected 2014
CTCGGCTCGCCGATAACCGCACACGCACCGGGCTCCACACCTCCTCTACCCCCCTTCCCCCGGCACCTTCATCTTGCCGGCAAGGTGCGGTAAGGCCGTGGAACGCGCAAATATAAGCTTCCGTCGCTCCAATTCAGCCGGGTTGTGAACCAGTTCGCCGTGTCGTCGGACGCGATTCCCGCCCGCACTTCACGAAGCGCCGGGAGCTTGTGTCACTACTGCATTCGGGGGCAAGTAAAGAAAGCCGAAAAAGCCGGGTTCGTGCAGGCGCCGCGGCCTAGCAGCCTTTACCCTTCGGCGATCGTCTCGAACTGCAGTAGCGATACGTCGATCTCCATGCCGAGCCCGGGACCGTGCGGAACCCGAAGCACCCCGCCGTCAATCTGCATCTTAGACGCCTCGGCGGCCAACGTTGCCGCCAAAAACTGCGGACCGTTCAGCGCACACGGATGCTCGATACCGGCCCAAGCGTAAAGGTGCACCGCGCCCATCAGCGAAAGGTCCGGATCGGTCAGCCCCGAACCCAGCACCATGAGGCCCCTCTCCTGCATAATCTCGACGATCCGCCGCGAGCCCCACAGCCCGGCGGTGCGTGCGGGTTTCATGGCGATGCCGTCCATCAGGCCGAGCGCTGCGAACTCCTCGGCCTCGACGGGGGACATGACGCCCTCGTCCATGATGATGGGCAGCGCGCCTTGCCGCTTCAACGCCTGGTAGCCGCGCAGGCGGTTCGGCGGCAGCGGCGACTCCAGCACGTCGACTCCCGCATCGGCGAGCTTCGGCGCCATCTCGAGAGCCGTATCGTCCGTATATCCCATGTTGGCGTCGGCCCACAAAAACCCGTCGGGCGCAAAGCGGCGAACGAGTTTGGCCAGCTTCAGGTCGTACTCGGGGTCCTGGGGCGCGCCCACCTTGATGTTGAAGTTGCAATACCCCTTGCGCTTGCCCTCTTCTAGCTGCGCTTCCACCGTCTCCATGTTGGCGGAGTTGACGGTCCAGCTGAGCGTGATGCTGTCCCGCTTCGCGCCGCCTAAGAGCTGGGATGCGCTGAGCCCCCGCCGCTTGCCGACCAAGTCGTAGCAAGCCAGGTCCACCGCCGCCTTGCACATGGGGTGGCCGACGGTAAAGCCGGGCCGCACGACGGTGTTCATCAGTTGATGCAGCTCGTCTATCCGGTTCGGATCGCGACCGATCAGCGCCGGGCCAAGGTAGTGACGGAGCGTGACCTCGACCGTCTCCGGCGTCTCGTATGCCCACGTAGGCAGGGGCACGGCTTGTCCGTAGCCTACGTACCCTTCGTCGTCCTGGATGCGCAGTACGATGGAGGGACGGCGCACCTTCCCGTCGGGTCCGGGCTTTAGGAACTTGAACTCCCCCATCGTCTCGTAGTCGTAGCGCGCCATCTCCACCTTGGCTATCCGGCACATGTCGCGGTTCCTCCCTTGCTGACGCCTACAATGTTTCCACAGCCGACTTGCTCGAAGGAAACCGCACGACGTTTGCGCGCAGTCCTTCGGTGGTGTAGAAGGGGTCGTCCGGAGCGAGCGGCAGCTGCACGCGCTCGCCCGTGGTCGCCGACTTATATATGGCCGTCACCAGCTCCAAGGAGCGGCGCCCCTCGACCCCGTCGACCAGCGGACGCTTCCCCGTGGTCACGGCTTCGAGAAAGTCGAGGATTTGCCCCTCGTGCCACTGGGGACCGAGCTCCAGACCGTCGGCGAGGGCCTGCAGCTTCTCGACGTACTCGGGATTGGCTTTCGGAAACCCGTTCGGCTGCGAGGCAACGGAGTATAGGGCCCACGGCAAAGCGAGGCTCGCCTTCGAACCGAACACCTCGATGCGGTCGAAATTATGCATCGCGGCGACGGTGCTGGTGATCTGTCCGAGGGCACCGTTTCGAAACCGCACGATGGCCATCGACAGGTCTTCCACTTCGATATCGTGGTCGACGGCGCCCATCTCGGCGATCACCCACTCGGGCTCGCCCATCAGCCACAGGAAAGCGTCGATGTGATGGATCGCGTGGTTGATAGTGGCCCCGCCGCACTCTTGCTCCCAAGTGCCGCGCCACCACATGTCGTAGTACTCGTCGCCGCGCCACCACAAGCAGTCCACTTTGCCGAAGAGAATCCTGCCCAGGTGCTCGCCGTCGATCAAAGCCTTGGCCCGCATCCAATCGTGGCGCCAGCGGTTTTGGAACACGACGGCCAGTTTTTTGTCGTTCTGTTCGGCAGCGGCCAGCATCGCGTCCGCCTCGGCCAGCGAAGCGGCCATCGGCTTTTCCACCAGAACGTGCTTGCCTGCGTTCAGTGCCGCCACCGCGATCTCGGCATGTGCGAAGGGCGGCGTGCAAATCGAGACCGCGTCGATGTCGTCGCGCCGGAGCAGTTCCTTGTAGTCTCCGTAGGCCGCCACGCTGTCTCCCGCCCCGGCCGCGAACTTCTGCGCCCGCTGCCGGTCGATGTCGGCCACGGCGACCACACGGCAAAGCTCAGGGTACCTGGCGTACGCCCGCAGGTGCGCGCCCGCGATGCTCCCCGTTCCGATAATGCCGATGCCTACTTTAGCCATCCTTACGTCCTCCCGACTGGACCTCCGCCAAATACTGCTCGTACTTGCCCCGGACGTCGGCAGCTTCGTGATCACCGCGGTGGGCTACGATGCGGTACTTCAGCGTCCACAGCGCGCCCGGCTGGATTGTGACCGGCGGCGAGAACAGAAGGAAGTTCGGCGAGAAAGGACCGTAGTTGCGGGTAAACCAAGGGGCAGGATCTTGGGGGTTTTCCGGATGGTTGAACACGGCGATGCCGTACCAGCTGCCGTCGTCGCCGGCGGGCCCGGAGTAGTCGACCCAGTGAGCCGGTTTGCCGTACGTGCCGGCCTCGTCTACGCCGCCCTCCGAGTTGACGATCCTGCCACCCGACGTAACCCATATCTTTTGCGCCGGCCGGATATGGGGCAACCCCGATTCGTTAGAACCGTACAGCGTGACCGGCCCTCCGAGCGGACAAAGCGAAAACGTGATGTCTATGCACAAATCGCCGGCCGCGTCCATGTGGAAACGCCAATCGCGGATGTCTTGCACCGGGATGGAGCCGTCCGGGGCAATCCAGCGGTTGCGCGTCCTGAAGCCGACCCGTTCGCCGCTGCCCGTCACTTCCTCGATGAAATGCTGCTCGATGCGCCCTTTGCCATGAGGATGCTCCAGCCAGAAGTCGAATCCGTTGACCTCACCGTGGCCGAACCAAATGCCGTGATGGTGGAAGTGGTCCGGCGGCGAATCCGACAACAGACAAGGTGAGCCCGGAAGCCGCAGGGGATACAGATACGGCTTTGCCTGTTCCCAGAAGAAACGGTACCGGGCCAGTTCCTCTCCTCCGTACTGCAAAGAGAAGACTTGGTGGACCCTCTTGAGTTCGAGAGCCGCTCCTGGTGACTGCTCGCCCATGATTTCACTCCGTTCGTTTGCGAATCATTGTCCGATAACACACTGGGCGGAGGTCTGTTCCATACCGAACACGCTATGTCTCGCTTTCAGTCTACCGTCTGCCTGCGGCAAAGGGCAATGAAGGTTATCAGGAATATTTGTCCGATATCAAGATCCTCGCCGCTCCGGAGAACCGGCAAAGAAAACAGCGAGCGACCGCGGGCCCAAGACGAAGGTCTGTCGGGCCTACTCGTTCCGCGATCGCTCGCTGCCTCTATCCGTTAAGCCGGGCGAACTTTGAACGTCTTGATCTCGTAAGGGGTCGTTCAGCTCCCACAGCTTTTCTTGGTAGTTCCCCTCCTGCCCGGCCCCTGCCGATCGGAACAGAAGCCCCAGCTACAGACCGTGGGGCGCCGATCAGTTCGCCCGGTCGTAGGCCGGCCAAAACGCCTTTCCCCACTCGCTTTCCAGGTCGCCCGACGTGACCGCGTGCGTGCGAAGCTCTCGGCGCAAACGTTCGAGGCAGTCTCCGTAGCCCGGGTCTCCGGCCAAGTTCCGGGTCTCCCACGGATCGTCGACCAGATCAAACAGTTGGGTCATCGAGTGGCGCCCGTCGACCACGTATTCGATCAGTTTGTAACGCCGGTCCTTCACTGCCCGTTGGTACTGGAGATAGGCGAAGTACAGTGACTCGCGGCCGGGCGCTTTCGGCTCGTGCAAGATGTGGGCGAAGCTGCGGGCATCGACGGAGGGAGGCACCGGAGCACCGACAAGATCGCACAAGGTGGGGAACAGGTCGAAGAGGTACACGTAGGCTTCCCGCCGCTCGCCCCGGGGAATGCCCGGCCCGGCCATGATAAGCGGCACGCGCACGCTGTGGTCGTAACAGTTTTGTTTGCCGAGCAGACCGTGCTGCCCGACGGCGAGTCCGTTGTCGGCGGCGAAGACGACGAGCGTATTTTCCGCCAGACCCGTAGCTTCCAAGGCGTCCAGCACCTTGCCGATCTGCGCGTCGAGGTACGTGATGGAAGCATAGTATTCGCTTATGTGCCGGCGAATTTCGCCGGGGTCGCGCGGCGTCGGCACGAGCTTTTCGTCGCGCACACGGTGATCGCCGTTGTTGAAGGGGTGTTCACGTAGGAAATTCGGCGGCAGCTCGATCTCAGCCGGATCGTACATGGCGGTGTACTCGGGCGGGACGGTGCGGGGATCGTGCGGTGCAAGGTACGAGACGTAGAGGAAAAACGGCCGGCTGCCCCTATACGCGTGGAGGAAACGGACGGCGGCATCGGACAAGATTTCGCTCGAGTGCCGGCCGGGATAGATATGGTCACACCGCCGATGCACGATGCGGTTGCCGGTGAAGGGATCGGGGATCGCGGGCAGCGTGGCATCGTACTGCCCGGACGGATCGTACCGGAACAGGGGCACGTTCCAGTGATCGGCCATTCCTCCGAAAAATATCTCATCCCCGTCTGCGAACGATCGCTGAAAGGCACCCGGTCCGTTGTGCCACTTGCCGCAGCCGAAAGTATGGTACCCGTGCCGGCGCAACACCTCACCGAGGGTCGGGTGCTCCTCGGGGATCGTCTGTCCGGCGTCGTGGAGCCGAAACAGCGACCGTCCCGTGAAGAGCATCGCCCGGCTGGGCATGCATATGGCTGCCGACGTTCCGCCCGGAATGTGCGCTTGCGTGAACGCCACCCCGCGTGCGACCAGCCGGTCGAGGTTCGGGGTCCGAATATGCGGATTGCCCAGCGCAGCGATGGTGTCGTGGCGCTGGTCATCGGCAAAAAGAAAAAGGATGTTCGGTCGCTCCACGCTGCACCCACTCCCGGCACTACTATTCCATGCGGTAAGGGCCAGGCCCTCCTGCCTGCCCCTTCACTCCGTGTAACCGGCAATGCTGATCACTTCGTCCGCATACTTGACGTTGAACTGAATGGTAAAAGGCGACGGCTCCGGGAAAATGCAGGTGCGCGGCTTATTTACATACTCCTCGCTCAGCGGCACCGCCGTGCCGTCCGGCCGCCACAGGATAACGTCTCGTACGTGGGCGCCTTCAATCCGGTAGGTGGTTGGAACGGGGCCGAGCCCTTCCCTTCCCGACTGGTCCAGCGAGACGACCCACTTCATGAACTGCCGTCCCTCCAAATTCATGCCGGCGCTGGGCAACGGCTCGAACTCATAATGTTTGCCCGCGCCCGAAACCGTCAGCTTCACGTAGCCTGGCCGCACGATCTCGTACGTCAGCGTCACATCTTCCCCGGGATACCAGTAATATTGCGGTTCGGCGGGAGCGTACTCATAGGCCGTAGCAGTGCGGATAAAAGGTCGCCAGGCCAAGTTCACCCGATCGATTTCGCCCCAGCGGTTGCGCGTCACGTCGTAGGCAAGGCCGGCGTCCACCTCCGACCGGAAGCCCGGCGTCACATACGAACTGCCCAGGTAGATGTGGGAGCCGTCTTGCATGAAGCGATAGGCGTCCCGGTAAATCGTGGGCAGCGTCACCGTCATCTGAATCTTGTTGAACCCCTCGACCGTCACGACCCGGCGGTAGTAGGATGAGACGAAACATTCGGTCCCTTCCTCGTCGCTCGCCGTATCTCCCGCGACCGGTACGGGCCAAAGCAGCAACACGGCCAAGACAACCCCAAAGACATGCGCAAGCGGTCCGCAACGCAGTGCCTTCACCACGGCGCAGCCCTCCCTAGACGCAGATGAACCTACTTCACCGCTACCATAGTTCCCCGCTCCGCTGGTGCATCCTTCAGCGCTGCCGCTACGCCGCGCCCGTCGACGCCCGGACGCCCGGCTCCGGACCAAGGGTCGATGCCACCGAGCGACGACGCCGAAGCATGAATTAACTGTCTTGTCCGACTCCTCTGTTCCTTTTTCGTAACACGTGCCCTCTCGACTTCCGTGAAGTTGTCCTACGAGCATTCCATTCGGGCACTACTCTTACCAAGGGAGGACTGCACATGAGAGGACGCGCGCTGAGAGTAATGGCCTTGGGTACCATCCTGCTGTGCCTGCTCTTGAATCCCGTCTACGCCCAGGAGAAAGTAAAGGTAACGCTGTGGTCGATCGGTGATGAAAACGGCACGTATGCGGCCGTCTTCAACAAGCTCATACCCAAGATAGAAGAGCAGCTGCCCCACATCGACATCGAGGTAGAATACAATTCCAACGAAGAGAAATTCACGGTAGCGCTGGCCGGCGGCGTCGCTCCGGACATCATCATTTTGGCCACGCGCAGCGCCGGCAAGTTCGTCGAGGCGGGTCTGCTGGCACCGATCGACCGTGAAGTGTTCGGCGTGGAAACCGACGAAGAGCTGCGGGGCCTGTTCTACGGCGGCGCGATCGGTAGCATGTGGATGTCGGACGACGTGTATTTCATGCCGACCGAGGTCACCACGGTGTGTTTTGCCTACACGCATGGAACCCGATTGTGGCCACTTCTGTCAAGAGGGGGACCACATCCTGGAATTTACACCACTACCTGGTACTCTAACCACTCCGGTCCGACCGGCCGCCCGCGGCGCGGTGCGCGGCCGGCTCCCCGTTGCACGCGAGCGGCGGCGGGGCCCGGAGATTCCGGCTCCCGCCGTCGCAAAGCCATGAAGAAAGGGCCGCCTCCCCCGTCGGAAGCGGCCCTCCGGCTCTACAGCTGGAGTTCAATCACCTGCCGCGGCCGGCGGCATGTCCGGCATTACCTTTCCAGCCGCGGGCGGGCGATGACGACCTGAACAGGCTCCGAATGCTCCGGAATCTTGCTCGCATCCACCTTGATCGCGTAGGCCTTGATCCGCTTGAAATGATCCAGGGTCATTTCCGCGGACCAGTAACCCTCGGCAATCTCCTGGATCGGCACCCGCAGTGTCACCCACTCACCGGGAACCAACGTCACGGCGTAGGCGCTGCTCTGCTCGGTCCAGCGATCGTCCGGGAAGATGATGAGCTTGGCCCGGACGTTCAGGCCTTCGATCTCCTGGTTCAGTTTCAGCTCGACGGCGAACTCCTTCCACTCGGACCAGTCATCGGCCCGCGAGTGCAAGATCACGCCCTGGGAGTAATCGCCCGGCTTGAAGTGCACGGTCGCCACGAGAGCCCGCTCGCCCTCGTCCAGACCCATGTTCGGCCGGATGCGCGGCACGTACCGGACGATCCAGTCGGGGTCGACGTCCGCATCGGCCCAACCCGACTGCGACCACTCGGAAACGCCCTCGAAATCGTCCAGTAGAAGCGTCTCTTCGGCCGCGTAAACGCAGAACGGCACAGCCGCCAAGAGAAGCAGGGCTGCCACGATACCGAAACTGCGACGTCCTACAGCTTGCAACATGGTGGAATACCCCCTCATAGTTTTCGTGGTCCAGACAACGCAACGAAAGCTGCCTCGCGTCTTTGGGAGTTGCCCCTTCCCCCCGCGCCCACGAGGAACTTCATCTGCCTCGACACACCAGCGGCGGCCTCACCCCCTTTCGCCCGCGCCGTGCCGGTTCAAGCAATGCGCTGCGGCGTCTTCTTCCTTGCAGGAGCGGCCGTCGACTTGCGGATAACCAGTTCCGTCGAGAGCACGATCTTCAGCGGTTTCGTAACTTCGCCGCGAATAAGATCCAACAGCCGCTTGCCTGCCTCCATGCCCATCTCGTACTGGTGCACCCGAACCGTCGTCAGGGCCGGGGTGATGTAGCGGGACATCTCGATATCGTCGAACCCGGCCACCGACAAATCTTCCGGCACGCGCAAGCCCAACTCGCGAGCGGCCTTGATGACCCCGATCGCCAGGGCGTCGTTGGCTGCAAAGACGGCCGTGGGCAGTTCCGAAGCACGCCGCAGCATCTTGAGGGCCACTGCATAGCCGTGCTCGGTGTCGAATTGCGGTGCGGCAAAGGCGATGCAGTCAGCCGGTTTTTCCAGTCCCGCGTTTTTCAGAGCTTGCTTGTAGCCGTTGTACCGTTCATCGAGCGAAACGTGCGTATAGGGGCCGCCTACGAACCCGATGCGCGAGTGCCCGAGTTCGATCAGGTGGGTCACCAGTCGGCGCGCCCCCGACAAGTTGTCATTCGTTACCGTATCGATGTTTAAAGCCCAGCAGTCGTTGTCGACGAGGACGAACGGCTTGCGGAACTCCTTGATGCGCGCGATGACCTCGACATCGACCTCGTAGCCCACGAGCACGATGCCGTCTTGCGTGGGCACAAGTTCATCGATCACTTCCCGGTCTTCGCTTAAGGTGCCGCTGATGGTCTTAAACAGCAGCCGGTAGTTCGCGCCGGCCAGCACGCTCTCGACGCCGGCTACGATCTGGCTATAGAAAGTGTTGTTCTGCAGGTCGTGAAAGCCACTGATCAAAAGAGACACCGTGCCGCCCGCCTGCTCCGCCTCCTTGCGCGTGTACTTTCTGGGCACATACCCGAGCTCATCGGCCACGCGACGTACGAGATCCACGGTTTCCGGCGCGAGGTTTCCCTTCCCGCTCAGCGCCCGCGACACCGTCGAAGCGGAGACACCGGCGCGCCTGGCTACGTCATCGATCGTGACTTTCATCAACCCACACATCCTCTCGCTCTAGTAATGCACCTCGACCAGCACGCTTTCGCCCGCGGCCGCCGGAATCTCCAATCGCCAGTAGCCGCCGCGGGTCAGATCGGGCTCCACTTGCTCGCCGTTTACCCAGACCGCTGCAGGCCGCGGACCCGGATCGGGCTGCGGCGCGTCCGGATCGACCCGTTCGATGGCACGCCAAGCCCAATCGTAGATCACCCGACCGTCGCGCACCACGTCGATGCGGGTGGTCAGGCGGCGCTCGGCCCCATCCCACACGTTCTCCTGGACCCGTCCCGTACTCGCCGAGACCCACACCTGGGGCACCAGCGAGCGCAGCAGCACCCGGTGATACGACATGCCCGGCGCACCCTGGACCGTCCCGATGCCGACGCTCGCGATATCCGCCCGCAGCCCTTCATCCTCGCCGTACAAGATGGAACGGACGTGCAGGTGCGAGCTGATGTTGTACCCGTCCTGCAGCACCGGATACAACTTCGGCACGATGTGCATCTGCCACGTGTAGATCTCGGCGAAGCGGTAGTCGTTGAAGAAGCGGGTGCGCCCCATCAGTTCGTCGTGAATCCAGTTGCTGGCGCCCCACTCGGTGGCCATGGTCGTCACCACGCCGCTGAACTCCGAGTACGTATCGGGCAGGAACCCGGTGATGATTTCCCCGGGGGGACGCCGGCGTGTGGGCAGGTCCGTGCCGCCGCCGGACATCACTGCATGGTCGTTTTGGATGGCCCAGTCGGTGAGCTCCCACAAAGCGTACATGCTCGCACCGAGCGCCGCCGTGCGATAAAGGGCATCCTGCAAAAGCTCGTCGTCGCCCGCCATCCGCGCCATCCGCACCATGCCGAGCATTCCTTCCCACGCCAAGGCCACGCCGTCGGCCTGGAAGGAGAAGCCGGTGTTGAACGTGGTCGAGCCTTGCCACGCCCAATCCCAATGGATGCGGTAGTAGGCGTACAGGCCCCGGATCGCATCCCAGTACGGGCGGACGACGTCCCAGCCGACCCTGTGGGCGACCTCCGATGTGATCACGAGCTGGCGGCCGATGTAATACTCGCGGTCGAAGTCTTCGCCCGCCGCCCAAATGCGTTTGTTGTACACGTAGCTTTGTCCGCTGGCCGGCTGGAACACGGTGTCGAGGTTGCGCTCGTCGTAATGCTCGGCCAAGGACTGGGCGATGCGCTCCTTATACCAAGCCCGCGCCTCGGGATCGTCAACCATCGAGTAAACTTGGGCATGGGAAGCGAGGAGCGTGCTGTCGAGCGACGGCGAAGGCCACCGGAACCAGCGGTCCGTCACATGGCTCAGGGCTTGGGCTTGCAACGCTTCGAGCTCGGCGTCGCCCTTCACGCGCACCGGTTCGTACACTTGATCGATGCTCGCGTAAATAGGCAGCGCGTAGCGGACCTCGGTGCCCTCGGCGTAGGCGTAGGGACCGAGGAAAGTGGCCGTGCGGCTCCGGAGCACCTCCGACTGCCACGACACCGGATAACCGTGCTGTTCGGCCAAGGCGACGACGGGCGGGACGGGCGCCAAGGGCAGAGGCTCCGTTCCCCAGTCATCTTCCATCACGTGGTATTCAAAGGCCGACCGGACGTAGACGTACCCTGCGGATTCGTCGGCTGCGTATTCTTCAGCTAGCCCGACGGGGAAGGCCGCGGCGGCACGGCTCCAAAACTGTGCGAGCTCCAGCGCCTCGTCGGGGAGTTCTGCACGCCACGCGTCCAGCTCGTCGCCGCGCACCCTGGCGATCCCGTACAGGGGCATGGTCACGATGGCTCCTGCCGGTTGGGCGAAGCGCAGGACCAAGCCGCCGTCCCGCTGCAAGATCACGGCCTCGGGACGCCTTTCCATCCGGATGAAAATCGGCACGAGCTCGCCCGTCTGCGCCATCTCCTGCAGCAGCAAGATCCAAGGAACGCCCAATTCTGCGCCCGCCAGCCGGTGCGCCGAGCCGGCAGCCAAGTCCACCACTTGCACCGCGCCGGATCCGTCGACATACGCGGCCCGATCCAGCGAGAAGGCTCCGCGGTCGATGCGCCAGGTGAACTCTTGGCTTTCCGTAACATAGAGCACGGCCGGGAAGGAGCGAGAGAGGTAGATGCTCGTCGGCAGGTCGCGACCGTCTTCCCGCAGCGTGACGTCCCAGCGTGCAGTCGACGCGTCGCGGACCGTGTAAAATCTGCGGGTCACATCGCCGGATAGGCCGACTTCACCGAGAATGAGCCGGCTCCCGTCGGGGTGGAAGGCGTTCCAGTAGAGCTGTTGGGTGGAACCGGACGGCCACCACACGAAGGAAAGAAGGCCGCGGTGATGTTCATTGCCTAGCCAGCCCTTAGCCCGCACGTCTTCGCCCTTGGTCCACAAGCCGAAGGTGCCGACGCTCTTGTAAGGCTGGTCCGGAACGTAGGCCTCGGTACCGGGCAATACGTAACGAACGGGGGCGCTGCCTAGGGCGAGCAGCTGCGCCACGGGCTGCATCTGCAGGGCACGCACCAAGGAGGCGGTGAACTCGGCCCAGGTAACCGGCATGTCGGCGGCAGCATCGGGCGGAAGCCAGCCCGCGGCCTGCGCTTTGTTTACGTAGTCCTCTGCGGTCCGAGGCGTTGCCTGGGCCGAGTCCCTGGTCAGCTCACCCGCTACGAGCTCGACGGCCCGGGTCACAACCGTCGCGACGTCTGCCCACGTCGCCTCGTCGTCCCCGCGCAGACGGCTTCCCTCGAGCAGATTGGCGCTCAGAAGTCCTGCTTGCTGCACGGCCTGAACGTGGTCGTAGTGCCACGCGCCCGGCGGGACGTCCGCCAAAGCGATATGCCGGGCCCGCACGAGGGTTGAGTCGGACGCGACTTGCACGGTCTCGTGGTATGGCAATCGCAAGGCCAGCCGCACGGCGGCCAGAAGCTGCGCCCGGTCGATTCGTTCACCGGGACCGAGTTGCAGGAAAGGCTCGGTCGCCAAGGCCGCCGCAACGTATCCCGCCAATCCCTCGGAGGACCAATACACGGGCACCGCAGGACTGAACTCGACGAGCTGTCCGTTCAGCGCGGCCATCGTGAGCCGCGACAGCCCCTCGGCGGGAATTTCTACCGGAACTACCGCGCTGCCGCCGGCGGGAACCGAGACGGATCCCGACCAAAGGCGGCGGCCGGCCTGGCCCACGGTAAAGGCAAGGTCGAGGCCGGCCACGGCCTCGCTCGCGAAGACGTGTATGTCGGCCTGCGCCGCGTCTTGACCGGGCAAGTAACGGGTGATGTAGGCGCGGGCCCAGACGAAGGCCTGCCTTACGTTGAGCGCGGCTTCGGCAAGGGCCAGGCGGTACGGCCCATCGACGTAGGACAAGACCAGTGTGTGCCGGCCGGCCGCAAGACCGTGCTCCGACAGCACCGCGTCGACGTCGCCCGCCACGGGTCCCGTCCAAAGGATCCGGCGCTCGCCGTCTTCCTCCACCGCCACCTCCAGCGCTCCAGGCAGCGCGTGCTCAATGCCCCGCACCGCCACGCGCACCGGCGACGAAGCGTCGGCCGTGCGCTCCTCCTGCCGTGCGACCCAGTTGAAAGGCTCGGGATCGTCCGCCGCGGCGACCCGCATGGCTACCCGGTCCGAAAGCCCGGCCGGACGGCCCAGGCGCACCGCCTCGTCCAGTATGCGCACTTCGTGCCGACGCAGGAGCGAGGGCGTGGCATCACCGGGCTCCGGAGCAACTTTCACGTCGCCCGCGACCTGGGCTGAGTCGAGGTAAAGGTGGCGTTCGACGAAAGGGTCGCCGCCCTCGGGTCCGAACGACACGGACGTCAAGCCCGTGCTCGGAACGAAAGAGAGAACGGCCTTGTAGTCAGGTTGCAGTGAAAACGAGTTGGCCCGCCAAACTTCGTAGTAGAAATACGGGCCTTCTTCGCTCACTGCCTCGCCCGACAGGGCATACGGGGGCAGCATGTTTGCGCCGTGGGTCTCAAGGCGCAAGGACGGCACGACTCCGAAGAAATTCGGACTCAGGTTGAGCGTCAAGGCAATGCGCCAGGTGTCGCCGTCGATACGCGCCAGCTCGATGCGTCCTTCCCGCGCCGCAGCAACGCCTACGGTACTGACTGCCGTAATGCCGTCCGATTCTGCGCCGGCCGCCGCGGCCAAGATCCCAATCAAGAGCGCCGTGACGACAATGCGCGTGCTCCAGCGCCCTACTCTTACAGCGTCCACCTGTGCGCACCTCCCAGTGGGCGCCGGCCGGTGCGGTCGCGCCACACCGGCCCGTCGCGTCCCGCCCGTCACTCTTCGTCCCGCTCGTTGCCCCACAGCGGCGCATCGGTCGGCTCGCCCTTTTCGCGGCGCTTCGCCAGCATGGCCTCGCGCCACGCGTGCCGCCAGCGGTGCACCTCGATGACGCCGATCTCGGGCATGTTCTTTGCCCTTAGCTCCACGGGCTGCAACGGCGGCATGACCTTGTGGGGTTCCGTCTGATACCAGTACGTCACGCTGGACAGATCGAGCGTCAGCACGTTGGCATGTCCGTGCTCGATGCTGCCCCGGATCGACTTCGAGAACCGGATCGGGTCCTCCAGCAAGAACCGGTACGCGTGGGTGCGGCCCATCCAACCGAACACCTTGGGCACGTGGGCGTAGCCGTAATACGGATGCATGTAGACCTCGTCAGGGCACCACGACGTGTTGAAGAAGTCTTCCGTGCCCGTGCCGTGCAGGGAGCCGGGCCACTTCTCCCCGTCGATTCGCCACATGTCGTCGCCTTCGCCGTACCACATCGGGGTCGGGCTTTCAATGAACAAGTTGACGCCGACCACGTGGCCGAAGCCTTCCGCGTCAATCAACAAGTAGTTGTCTTTGTCGCTCGGGTTCTGCGCCCAGGGGCCCAGGCACGCCCACTCGTTTTCGTAGCCTCCGCTATCGGGCGAGGGCTGCGTCAGCTCCCTGTTCCACCAAGCGTGGAAATAGGCCAGGTGTACGTCCTTCCCGTCGCCTGCGATGCCGTATGCCTCGTACAAGGCCTTGTCCGAGGCAAACAGCTCGTAGTCGATGTAATAGTAGAACGCGCCCATCTCTTTGTCCGACTCGTTCAGGATCTCGATGCGCGCGGACTTGGCGAAGGGCATGGGAAAGTAGCTGTTCAGTGCCGACCCGTCGCGGGGAGCGGCCGACAAGGGCAGGCTCATCCAGTTGTACTTCATCCCCCACCCTTGTCCGAAGAAGTCGCCTACGGGGACGTTCACGCTCGGGTTTTCTTCGCCGTCCCAGTACATCTTCAGCACGAGCTTGCGGCGAATCATGGGGTCGTCGGTGGGGAAAGTGAACCAGATGTGCCGGATGACCCCGGCGCCCCGAATGTCGGCCAATACGGCCGTCTGTCCGGGCTTGATTTGAATGTTGTCTCCGTTGCCTCCGCTACGGTCGTAGCTGGAAGCCCTGAGTGTCCTGCTATTTCTGGCGATGAACAGGCGATCCAGCGGACTGCTCATGGAAGCTGACCTCCAGTGTGTATTGTCCGGCGCTTTGCTCCGGCAACCGGCAGGCGGCCTCGGGGCCCGCAGGACCTCCCGCGCCCTCCGGGCCCCTGTGCGCCGGCCTCACAGCTTCGAATTCGACTTGATGAAATCGACCAGCTCGTCGACCTTGGCAAAGGCCAGGCACGTGACGGTGTCGGCCCCGCCGTAGTACATGGCCAGGCGTCCGGTCTCCGCGTCGACGAGCGCCGCACACGGGAAGACGACATTCGGGACGTCGCCTACGCACTCGTAAAGCTTCTGCGGTGACAGGATATAAGGCTCGGTGCGGTACATCACCTTCCACGGCTCATCCAGGTCCAGCAGCGCGGCACCCACGCTGTAGACGAAGCCGTTGCACGAGGTGAGCACGCCGTGGTAGATCATGAGCCACCCCTCGGTGGTCTCGATGGGAATGGGACCGGCGCCGATCTTCGTCGCCTGCCAGCCGCCGTTGGGCCGCATGACGTGGCGGTGCCGGCCCCAGTAAACGAGATCCGGGCTTTCGCTTACGAAGATGTCGCCGAAGGGCGTGTGTCCCGTGTCGCTGGGACGGCTGAGCATCATGTACTTGCCCCGGATTTTCCTGGGAAAGAGGACGCCGTTGCGGTTGTACGGCAGGAACGCGTTCTCCATCTGGTAGAACTCTTTGAAGTCGTACGTGTACGCCATGCCGATGGTCGGCCCGTGGTAACCGTTGCACCACGTGACGTAGTAGCGGTCCTCGATCTTGCATACCCGAGGATCGTACCCGTACACGAAGTTGCCGATTTCAGGATCGTCGCTGATGAACTGAATCGGCTCGTGCTCGATCTCCCAGTTGACGCCGTCCTTGCTCCTGCCGGCATGAAGCCGCATACTGCGCGCCTTGTCGTCCACACGGAAGACGCCGGCAAAGCCGTCGCCAAAGGGCACGACCGCGCTGTTGAAGATGCTGTTGCTGCATGGAATGAGGTCCCTCGGGATGATCGGGTTGCGCTCCGACCGCCACATGACGTCTGAGCATCCCGCAGGGCGTTCCTCCCAAGGAATGTTCGGCAACGGTTCACCTATAACTCGCAAGCTATTCACCCTTCTCTTCGTTTCTTGCCGTAGGCGGTGGTCTGCGCCCGCCGTGCACTCCGTGAGTTACCAGCCGGCCTCCATCGGCTCCTCGAGCAGCGCGCTAAGCAGCCGGTGCGCGTTCAGCAGGGCCGTCTCAGGCGGTTCCTGTCCGGTCCAAATGGGCTGCACGCCGTCGAAGACGATCTGCCGTGCCCTCGTTCCCTTGTAGTTGTGCGTGGCGAATCCCCTGTACGTGCCGTTGATCAACCCGTCGATGAACGGATCGTAGTACGCGCCGTACTTCTCGAGCAGGAAGCCGTTCACGCTGTTCAAGGGCGTCGGATTCGACAGGAACTCGGTCTGGATCCGCAAGCCTTCCTCGCTGGTGAGGAACTTGACCCACTCCCAGGCCGCCTCGGCGTTCTTGCCCTGGGCCAAGATTACGTACAGGTCGGTGGAGGGACCGCCCGCGACGCGTCCGCCTGGGCCGATGGGAATGTTCGCCACACCGACGTCAAAGGGCATGGTACCCCCGATGAAGCCCGACAAGTGCCACGGGCCGATCAAGGTCATGCCCAACCGGCCAGCCGGGAACAGCTCGCCCCACCACGGCGCTTCGCTGGGCGTCGGCGCTACGTTGTACTCGTGGACCATATCGGCGAAGAAGCGGTAAGCGTTAATGGTCTCGGGGGTTGCGAGCAGCGACTCGGTTCCCGCATCGTTGGTGTAAGCGCCGCCGAGGGAGTAGATCATCGTGTCGGATTCCACGTTGCCCAAGATGACCGAATAACCCCAGATGTCGTTGACTCCGTCACCCGTCGTATCGCGTGTGATGGACCGCGCCGCGGCGAGCAGGTCGTCCCAAGTCCACTGGTCATCCGGTTCCATGAGGCCCGCAAACGCAAACAGGTCCCGGTTGTACAGAAGACCGTGGATGCCCGGGTGCGTCTGGTAAGGCATGGCGTACTGAATACCGTTGAACTTGCCGTCTTCCACCGCGCCCGGATAATACATGCTCATATCGATTCCGTCGCGCTCAATATAGGGCCCAAGGTCGACCAGGTAACCTGCCAGGGCCAGCTGGTGGAAGTCGCCTCCGGCCGACCAGGCAACGTCGGGAGCGGAGTTGGATGCGATCCGCACGACCAGCTTCTCCGTGTAACCGTTGGGATCGACCAGCTGGAATTCGACGTCGATATCCGGATGGATCTTCTGGAACTCCAGCAGCGCCATCTCGTAGTGCCGCAGGTTGTTGATGTTGCCCCGGACGAAGTGCGTGATGACCGTCTCGGCCGAAACCGCGCCTCCCACGCCGAGGACGAGGACGAGCACCATAGCCGCAAGTGCCAACTGTTTCGCCGTCAACCTACGCATGTGAGCTGCCTCCTTTTGCTATGCTCCATACACCTCGACGACTCCGTCGCTATCCGGTTGCCGCGCCCGCATCACCTCCCGTGGACGTTGCCGAAGTCAAATCTTGACCCAGTCGAGCTTGGCCAGGTAAACGCCTCCCTGGCCCCAGCCCGCACTGCTCACGTACCATGTACCGTCGGTGTCCTGAATCACTTCCGCCGCATGCGATTCGATGTGTGCGACCTTGTCCTTGATATCCCAATGGAACGGGTCCTTGCTCACGAACACGTCGGTTCCCACATACCCGCCCCGCGGTCCGATAAATAGGTAGTAATAATCGCCACGCTGCACCACGAACGGCGACTCGGTCGGGCCGCCCCACGTGCCCACTTCGGGATCCGTGTAGGCGATGCCCCGCTCCTTGGACCAGTGGATCAAGTCCTTGCTGGTACGGTACGCGACGACGTGGTTTCCGCCTGTGGGCTCGCTCGTCGCCGTGTAGTACATGACCCATTCGTCGCCGACCCGCAGGACCATCGGGTCGCGGGCATCGTAACCGTCGACCAGCATGGGATTTTCCGGGTGGCGTTCCCACGTCCAAAGGTCCTTCGACGTGGCCAGATAAATCCTGTAGTGCGCGTTGTCGGGATCGCCGCCCGCGCAGTAGTACATGTAATAAAGGCCCTCGTGGTAGATGACGTGCGGCGCCCAAAGGTGCACTTCACGATACCGCTCCCAATCGGCCACCAGCGCAAAGGGCTGCTTTTCCCACATTTGCTGCGTCAGGAAATCGGCCGTGGCGTGGGCAAACTGCTTCTCTTCCATGGGATTCATCGGTTCGGGATGCGTGATGCCGAAAAGGTGCCATTTGCCGTCCGGGCCTTGAATGAAACAGTGATCGTTTACGTACCACTGCTCCGATTCGCCGGCGCTCGGGTCGTAGATCTTGAAAAACTCTCCGGCTTGTGGACGTTCCATAAAACTTCTCCTCCGCTCACATCTTGAAGGGGCCGCCGTCCGCGCTGCGCCCGGGACCTTCCGTTATCCTAGCGCGAGGCGTTGAACCAGATGGGCTGACTCCACGCTTTGCGCCCTTGCGTGTCGATGGCCTCGATACGGCAGTACCCGTCGGTCCAATGCTGGATGCTTGCTTTGTTGATCGTCTCGCCCGGTTTCGCCCACACCGACCACCCGCGTCCCCGGTTGGAAACGAAGGCAATGCGGGCAACGTCCGACGTCTCCACGTGAATCCAGCCGTCCTCCACGCGAATGTCGTACAGCTCCGGGCCCTGGGATGAATAGAAGTGCCCGGCCCGCAGCGCGTCCATGATGCTCTCCTGCGTCAGCTCGGCCGCCCGGACCATGACCCAGCCCACCGCGCCGTCGTACGTGTACCGGTGCGTATCGTCGGTGGCCACGCCGAAAGTGTAGTAGCCGTGGTGCAGCAGGTCGTCCCAGTGCACGTCGCTGAGGGCCTTGCCGCAATCCATACAGCCCGAGTTGTACACTTCCAGTCCGATCGCGCCCTTCAGCTTTTGGATGGCCGGACGCTCGAGCCCGAGCCAGTACGGGTGCGCGATGATGGCGACGCCTCCGTGGTCCAAAATTTGATCGATGAGGCCCTGTCCGCTGCGAATGGTGGGATCCTGGTCAAACGGACGCACGCCTACGCCCACGATGTGGTACTCGTTTCCCTCGTGATCCCAACAGTCGAGCTCGGTGCCGGGAATGGTGAGAAATGTTTCCGTCGTGAACCGTTCGGCGTCCGTCGTCTTGCGATGATCGGTCACCGAAACGAAATCGTAACCCCGCTCTTTGTAGAAGGCAATCGCCGAGGCCAAGTCGAGATCGCCGTCGGAAAAGGTGGTGTGCATGTGGAGATTCCCTTTGTACCATTGGCCCTCGCGAGGAAAGGGATTCATGTTGTGTCCTCCAGTCCGTACGGTAATGGGATGCAGAGTCGTGAGGAGCCATCTTTCCGCCATGCTCACCGGCCGGGGTGCCACTCAGCGCGCGGCCTTCGGGTTGCCTCGGCAACTTGGCGCACATGACCAAAAGTTTCCGGCAAGAAATGGGGATTTCCGGGGCGGACGACGGTGACTCGGAACGTGACGACTCCCAAACCCGCGCAACATCCCGTCTTGCCGATTGCTTTACCCCTGCTCGAGAGCGTGGCAAGATGCGCCATCACCAGTATTATATTCCGTGCATCCCAGGCCCGCAACCTTGGGGCATCTTTCGGCAACTTTTCCATTCTTGCCCACCCATCATAGCGCAGAGGGAAGCCGATTGCAAAGGAGGAATTCCCTTTTGCGCTGAGGAACCCGTTCAGGTGATCTTGCAGCTT
>LSQX01145272.1_pt2 | contig 19221 bp, 17 predicted proteins | sample 654561 | NCBI WGS metagenome assembly LSQX01 (sample SAMN04489861, study PRJNA283612) | anaerobic digester metagenome | isolation source: 4 biogas reactors fed with cattle manure at either 37C or 55C with and... | place: Denmark: Kongens Lyngby | collected 2014
AATTAATACCTCCCAAACCATAAGCACCCATTCGGTCATTGCTGAAGAAATAATAATTCAGATTTCCATTCAGCTCCCAAACATTGGTTTTGATATAAGAAAATTTCTCAGGAAAGAAGAAAAGAAAATTCGGAGAAATTGTAAGATTTTCCACAATGGCGAATTCTCCAATCACACCAATCCCAGGTTGTTCAATCTCACTCCCATAACCAAACATCAATCCGATGTTGTTATCTTGTTGAGCTTTCAAAATTCCTTGAGTCATTAAAAGCACAAAAGTGCACAAAATCAATTTTTTCATTTTTTAATAGTTTTAAATATGTTTTATGTGTTTTAGTGAATTCAATTAAAAAAAGTAAACATCTGTTCTAAAATTTATTTTTCAAATCATCCTAAAAAAAGAAGCTACCCGATATTTTCATTGCAGAGAAAGATTGTCTATTCTATATAAAACATATTGTAAATCAGGTAACTTCATTTTTTAAATCAGCAAACAATCCATTCTTAAAACACTAAATTCTTTTCCCTACAAATTTTATCCTAAAAATTTGGGTATTTTTGTTAAAGAATCAATGAACAGACGATTTACTCGTTAGTGAAGAAATACCTAATAAGTAAACATCCGTCCCAAAAATGTTTACCAATTCGAAATATTTACACTAAATGACAGAGGATGAAGTAAAAGGATATCTGAAAAGCAATCAGGATAAGGCTTTGTTTAAGATTTACGACTTGTATAAATCCGAATTTTTACAATTTGCAAATCGCTACGAACTTCCGAAAGATGATATTCTCGATGTATATCAGGACGCTTTCATTGTCTTGCATGAAAATGCTTTGAAAGGTAAACTCGATGAATTGAAAAGTAATGTCAAAACCTACTTTTTCGCAATTGGGAAATACATGATTTACAGCAAATTAAAACAAGACAAGAAATCCATTTATATGGAATCAGCCGATGATTTTCAGTTTGATGAATCTTGGAGTATAGAAGAAGAACCGGAAGAGAATTCATCGGTAAGAAAACTGGAAATTGCTTTGAATCAAATGGGCGGAAAGTGCAAAGAACTTCTCACCTACTTCTATTACGAAGAAAAAAAACTGGATGAAATAGTCCTACTGATGAATTATGATAACAAAGACGTGGCAAAAAGTCAAAAGTCACGTTGCATGAAGAATTTGAAAAACTTGTTAAACAAAAACCAATGAACAAGGAAGATTTATTAAACGGATATTTTGAAAACTCGCTTTCCAACGAGGAAAAGAAAGTTTTTGAAGATTTATTGAAAAATGATGCTGAATTTAAAGAGGAATTTGAACTTCGAAAGGATTTAAAATCGGCTCTTCAACAAAATAAACGTAAAGAATTAAAAGAAAAATTAAAAGAATACGAAGCTCGAAAACCCAAGGAAAGAAGTCTGGTTTTCAATTGGCGATACGTTGCAGCAGCGGTTTTGGTTTTAGGATTTGGAACTTATTTTTTGGTCAATGATTTCCAAAATACAGAAGATTTGTATTCCGCTTATTATGAAACTTATCCCAATACGGTTTTGCCGGTTGTTCGTGCAGACTCTACCGAGGAATCACCCGAAACACTTGCCTTTCAAGCTTATGAAAACGAAGATCACGAACGAGCGATTGATTTATTTTCAAGCATATACGAAAAAAGTCATGCAGAATATGCCCTTTTTTACAAGGCTATGTCCATTTTGGACAAAGGCGAAGCCACCCAAGAAGCCATTAGAATTCTCCAAAACACCGAATGGTCAGATGATTACAAGGACAAATCTCTTTGGTATTTGGCACTTGCCTATTTGAAACTGGACAACAAACCCAAAGCAAAACTAGTTTTGGAAAAACTTAAAAACGAGAGTAATTATCGAAACCAACAAGTCAGCGAATTGCTCGGGAAGCTCTGAATTTTAAAAAGCTGAAAATCATGCCCGAAATCATAAGAATTCCGAAAACATACAACCATGTATAGGATTTTTCTGAAATCGGTGTGATGTCCCCCGAAATCACAAAGCCAGCCCAATAATAAGGATGTTGAAGTTCCGGCTCCTGAACACTTGCCAAATACTCCAATTTCGCATTGCGCAAAGCTTCATTTTTGTCCTGGCCTTTTTGCAGGTTTTCATAAAATTTCACCATGAGTTCCGAAGTTTGTCGGTCCGAAACTTGCCATAAACTCATCACAGCCGATGAAACTCCGGCATAGGTAAAAGCCCTTGCCATGCTCATCACTCCGTCGCCTGACTCATTTTTTCCAAGTCCGGTACTGCAAGCACTTAAAACAACCAAATCCGCATTCAAATCTAAATTATAAACTTCCGAAGCCGTTAATTCACCCGAATCTTCAGCTGCCGTGAAATACATTTTGCTCAGCATCGGATTGTTTTTATCGATTTCAGAATGCGTGGCAAGGTGCAAAACCAAGGCATCGGGCGCTTCTTCCAAAAACTTCGATTTGGTAGCCATTTCGCCCAAAACTTCAATTCCATCGGTTAAATCCTTGATCTTTTGAACTTCATTCTGATTGTTTGGAAGCGGATTTCCTTCATAAACGGGCGCAAATCCCATCCATTTGCCGGACGATCTTTTTTGTTTTGACATTTGCTTTTGCGCATTGTACAATTGAACCGATCCGGCATAGCTTAAATTCATTTTTTCCAAAAGAATTCCCGTTTCATCCTCTAAAATTTCAAAAGGAATTTGGTTCAATTCTTTATCGGCAATCACAATCAAATCTTCAATGTTATCTTCAAAATCAGGTAATAATTCTGAAGCTAAATCTTTTGAGAGACTCTTAATTTCCTTTCTTTCCAATAGACTTTCAACCAGTTGAAGCGTTGAAATCTGAATGTCATTTGAATTATTCAGCTCATCGAACTGAACTTTTGATTTGCTGAAATAAAGTCGATACACTTTGTCTTTGCCTACAAAATATTCCAAAAATGCCTGATTTTTTTTCAAGGCTTTTTGCTGATAATAACGAATGTTTTCGGCCAATAATAAATTTTTGGCTTCGTAATAATCCGGATGATTTTCCCGAAGATATTCCTGAATTTTCTCGATTTCATAATTCAGTTCTATCTGTTTGTCCAACATATTTTGAAGGTTGGCATTCGTGGTTGTGGAATCACTTTGGGCCAAGTAAATTGCATCGTTCAATTGCGATAGTTCACGGTTCAGACGTTTTTCATCGTTGAGAATTTCATTCGACACTCCTTTCTCCGTTTTGATTTCCAAATCCATCATTCCATCAAGCAAAACCGTGGATTTATTGATTTCCATCAGTCGAAACAAAGTATTCAATACCTTGCTTTCTTTGGAATATTTATGCATTTCTGCTGCAATTTCCATCGAGTTTTCAATATAAGTCGCCACGCTCTGACTATAATACAATTTAGAATTCTGATAATTGTATTCGGTTTTTCCTTTGATAATGATTTCGATTAATTCTTCTATGTTTTCAAATGCTTTTTCAAGCGCTTCTCGGTTTTGAGTCAGTTGGTATTCTTTGAACAAAATAGAATTTCGAATTGAAAGTGCTTCGGTATCAAGCAAATCGGTATTATGGTGAAGGGAAAGAATATCTTCTGCTCGATCCAGATGATTTTTTGCTTGGTTCAATTCATTTAACCCCAGATAAATTTTCGCCATTCTTAAGCCGCTAATCGCTTTAACTTTGAAATCGTTTTCTAAATGTTTATTGATTAAATCCTCCGATTGTTCTGCATAATACAAGGCTTCAGAATAGTTTTCCGTTTCGGTGTACATATCAATCAAACTATCGTAAGCCGAAGAAATCGAATAAATTCTGCCGGTTGCTCGAGAAGAATCCACTGCAAGCAAATAATATTTTTCTGCCTCTTTGAAATTTCCAGCTTCTTTTTCAATGAAAGCCAAATCGATGTAAACTTGAGTGGTAAACTTATCATCTTTCCCAAAAAAATCAAGACTTTCTTCCAATACTTGATTCATAAGTTTTCGAGCGCCTTCATAATTTTCCTGCTGTACATACACCCGCGACAAGGACATAGAAGGCAAGGATTTCAGATAAACAGACTCAATTTTTAATACATCATTGGCAAGTGAATAAGCTTTTAAACTATAAAATTCAGCTTTTTGAATGTCCTTTAAAATAAAATAAGTATCGGCTAAAAGCGAATAATAGGTAATCAAAGTCGGACTTTCCTCACCATGAGCTTTTATTTCCCAATCAATGGCTTCTTTCAAATAATATCCCGATTCGGGATAATCGCCGGTTTTGCCTTGAAAAATCATACCGATGTTAAAAGCCAACTGAGAACGTCGCTGAAAAATGGACTGGGTTTCATTTGGGAAATTCTTTAATTCAGCATAAGCTACCTCCATCATATAAAGCGAACTATCGATTTTATCGGCATTATAATAAGCACCACCGACCCATTGCAACATTGAAATTCGTTTGAAAGTCCAGTCGGAATTTAAATTATTCAGCGATTTATTTCCGTAATGCAAGGCATCTGGAAAATTTCTTTGGGAATGAAAATGTTTGGCAATGGTTTCAAAAACAGCCGAAATGGTTGAAGTTTCAACGGATTTTGAACCAGAATAATTTTCTGCTAATTTTTTTAGATTCTCCAATGAGCCAGTTTGATTTTGTAATAACTCAATACGGTATTTAAGATTCAACAACTGAACATACAAATCGGTTTCATTGCTTTTTAAATCGGGATAATCCCTAAGAATTTCTTCTATCCATTTTAAATCCTCGGATTGTTTTTCGATGTCTGCACGATAAGTTCCCGGGGATTGTCGCATTGAAATTCTATAAATCACAGACAAAATCTCTTCTTTGGGCTGCAATCTTCCTTTTTCTACATAAAGACTGAGAAAAATAGAGTCGGCTTTCCCCCATTCGGAATTATCGCCCTTTACAGGTCCGTTCAGAAACATTTCCTCCGCTTGTTCAAATAAGGAAGAAGATGGAGTTTGAAAACCAAAAAATAAAAACAAGAAGAGAATTGAAAATGGGAGAGCTCTCATCATAGAAAAGGATTTGTTCAAATCTAATCAATAAATCCATAATTTAAAAATAAGAAATCTCGAAGTTTAACTGATAGAATTTTCTTTATTAAATTTGTAGAAACCAATTTATTAAAATCAAATGAAACCCTCTAGACTGATCAGCCTTTTACTCGCCGCTATTTTGTTTTATCTGGTACATATCGACGTTCAAAAAGAAAAAAAAGAACGACAAAAACATCTGGAATCCCTTATCTGGTCGCCACCGCCTGACGATGGCAAAGTGTATCGCGGCTGGGATTACAACAAAGAAGAATGGATCGAAGACAAGGGTTATAATTACCGTTTCAACCCACATCTTTATTCCGATGAGGAATTACAAAAATTGCGAGAAGAATTGGAATACGATACCGAAGGAAGGTATTTTCATATTCCCGGCAAAAGGATTCTCACTCGAGAACAAGAAATCCAGGAAGAAGTCGAAAGATATATTGAAGATAATATCGAAGATATTTTGGACGAATACGCAAATTAACGCACGAGATTCATCCACCAACAATCCAGTCCATCCGTTGCTATGTGCATCAAAAGCCCGATCGCGGGAATCCTTGTTTTGGGAGAAAACAACATCAACAAATAAGCTCCAATTGCCCATTGGGTATGAAGTGGGTGAAACCCAATGCTGCAGCGGTTAGGGTCAAAAAAAGGATCGGCCAAAAGATGATCCAAATCTACCAACATAGTCAATAGAAAAATCAGATAAACCTTTTTCCAATTGTTTCGAAAAAATAAAATAGCAACAATGGCCGGAAAACCTAAATGCAGAAAATAATGTACAAAACTCTGTAACATACTCATAAAAAAACCTTGTCAGAGCGAATCTGACAAGGTGGAAATTATAAAAAAACTGATTATTTTATTATTATTTAGCTTCTTCTGCTTCAACTTGACCGTGAGCACCTTTTTTGTGTTCATTTACAGTCAAATCAGCATTCACAGAATAAGCGCTTCCGAAACCATTTACATAAGACCCGCTGATAGGTTGCAAATCAATCAGAATAAAATCCTTCAGATCAGCTAACATTTTCACGATATTTCCATGTTTAGCTTCCAAAGCATTGACTGCGCGTTCGTAAAATTCGGATTTCTCATCTACGACAACGGCTTCGCAATCCATGGTCAGACGATCACGCGCATAGATTTGTTTTACCGCTGATTCATCTTGAATTACCATCACAGAAACACGTTTTCTATCACGCAAATTTCGAGTGTGGCGAGCCATGAAAGATACTAAAACCTGAAAACCTCCATCAATCTGCACAAAGGGCGCATAACTGGAAGCCGGGGTTCCATCCTCGTTCAAAGTAGCTAAAATTACAGATTTAGCTTCCCCAATCAACTCTTCAATTTTGGGCGCTTTGGGCTTTACTTTCTTTTGAGCAGCTACGATATCGGTCATAATTTTTGATTTTTAAGTAATTAATTATGCGCCAAAGTTAATAATTTTAGAATGAATCTAAATACTTAAAGGTATGATATTTATTGGCTTTAGTTCTAAACAAAAAACCTGTCAAGTTTCAGAAACCTGACAGGTTGAATTTATACTAAGAATAATCGAAAAATTAATCCATATAACTCTCAATCGGTGGACAGGTACAAACCAAATTTCTGTCTCCAAAAGCATCATCTACTCTCGCTACCGGCGTAAAGAATTTGCGCTCTCTCACCCAATCCAACGGATAAGCTGCTTTCTGGCGCGAATAAGGGAATTCCCATTCGTCAGCCGTTACAACATCCAATGGATGCGGCGCATTTTTCAATACATTATTGTCCTGCGTAAAATCTCCGTTTGCTACCTCATCGATTTCAACTTTGATCTGAATCAAAGCATCAACAAAACGATCCAGTTCTGCTTTAGATTCCGATTCGGTTGGCTCGATCATCAAAGTTCCAGCAACCGGGAAAGAAACCGTCGGTGCATGGAAACCATAATCCATCAGACGTTTCGCAATATCGGAAACTTCAATTCCCAGTTTTTTGAACGGGCGAAAATCCAGAATAAACTCGTGTGCTACCACATCGTTTGCATTGGTATAAAGTACGTCGTAATGTTTTTCCAATCGGGATTTCATGTAATTCGCATTCAAAATCGCATGTTTGGTCGAATTGGTCAAACCTTTTTCGCCTAACATACGGATGTACGAATAAGAAATTGTCAAAATCAAAGATGAACCATAAGGCGCAGCCGAAAATACCGTATCGGATTTCTCACCGCCGGTTTCAATCAAAGGATGTGAACCTAAATAAGGCGCCAAATGTTTGGCCACACAAATCGGTCCAACACCCGGCCCTCCACCACCATGCGGAATGGCAAAAGTTTTATGCAAATTCAGATGACAAACATCTGCTCCAATCATTCCCGGCGCTGTCAAGCCCACTTGTGCATTCATATTAGCTCCGTCCATATAAATCTGTCCGCCCGCATCATGAACCAGTTTGGTTACTTCCATAATGTTGGAATCAAAAGCCCCATAAGTCGATGGATACGTAATCATCAAAGCCGATAAATTCTCGCGGTGTTTCTCGATTTTCAGTTTCAAATCTTCAATATCGGTTTCACCGTTTGGCAAATTTTTCACAATTACCACTTTCATTCCAGCCATAGCAGCCGAAGCAGGATTCGTTCCATGCGCAGATTCTGGAATGATCACAACGTTTCGGTGACCTTCTCCTTGATCTTTCTGATACGAGCGAATGACCATCAATCCGGCGTATTCACCCTGAGCACCGGAATTCTGCTGAACAGATGTAGCGGCAAATCCGGTGATGACGGAAAGGTGATCTTCCAGGTTTTTAATCAATTCCTGATAACCTGCTGCATATTTTTTTGGAACGAATGGATGAACCGCTCCAAATCCACTCCAACTCAATGGAAGCATTTCGGTAGCAGCGTTTAATTTCATCGTACAAGAACCTAAAGCAATCATTGAATGATTTAGTGCTAAATCTTTCTTTTCCAAACGTTTGATGTAACGCATCAATTCGGTTTCGGTATGATATAAATTGAATACTTCATGCGAAAGGAAATCAGAAGTTCTGACCAATTCAGCAGGAATTCTTCCTTCTTTAAATTCTTTTTTCTCAATGGATTTTCCTTTGATTTCAGCGAAAATCTGAATTAGTTTATCCAATTCTTCTTCCGAAACCACTTCGTCCATTGCAATACTGATTTTTCCTTCTTCAAAGAAATTCAGTAAAATATTATTTTCTTCAAATTTCTCTTTTGTAATTCCTTCGGCTTCGATCTGAATCGTATCAAAGAAATTCGAGTGAACAATTTTATATCCCAATTCATTCAAAGCATCGTGCAAGCGAACCGCTTTCTGATGAATGTTTTGTGCGATATGCGTCAGTCCGCCCTTTCCGTGGTAAACGGCATACATTCCGGCCATCACGGCCAAAAGTACCTGTGCCGTACAAATATTGGAAGTCGCTCGCTCACGTTTGATGTGTTGTTCGCGCGTCTGCAAAGCCATTCGCAAGGCAAACTTTCCGTTTCTGTCCTGAGAAACTCCAATAATCCTTCCCGGAATCTGACGTTTGTAATCTTCCGTACAACTCATATAAGCTGCGTGAGGCCCGCCATAACCCATCGGGATTCCAAATCTTTGGGAAGTACCGATTGCGATGTCCGCTCCCATGTCACCGGGTGATTTCAAAAGAACCAAAGCCATCAAATCAGCAGCCATAGCAACTTGCATCCCTTTTTCTTTTAGCTCAGCAATCAAAGAAGTATAATCCACAACTTCTCCTGATTTGCCCGGATACTGAAACAATGCTCCATAGAAACCTTCGTCAAAATCAAATTCAGCCGGATTTCCAGTCACGATTTCGATTCCCAATCCGCTTGCTTTGGTTTGACAAACTGCTAAACTTTGTGGCAAAATGTCTTCGGACATGAAGAATTTATTCGCATCATTTTGATTTCGGGGTCGGGATTCAAACATCATATGCATCGCTTCGGCGCAAGCCGTGGATTCATCCAGTAAAGAAGCATTGGCAATCGGCAATCCGGTCAAATCCGAAATTACGGTTTGGAAATTCAGCAAAGCTTCCAGTCGACCTTGTGCGATTTCAGCCTGATAAGGCGTGTAAGCAGTGTACCAACCCGGGTTTTCTAAAATATTTCTTTGAATCGGCGAAGGTAAAATCGTGCGGTAATAACCGTATCCGATATAACTTCTCGCTTTGATATTATTGTCAGCTAACTCTTGCAAGTGCTGCAAAATTTCATATTCCGACATAGCAACAGGCAAATTCAGTTTGTCTTTGAAACGAATTTCAGCCGGCATGGTGTCGTTTATCAAATCATCGATGGAATCCTTTCCAATAACAGAAAGCATTTCAGCCGCATCTTCTGACAAAGTCCCGATGTGGCGAAGGGAAAAATCTTGTGTATTCATATTTATTTGCGGTGAATTAAAACCTCAAATTTACGATTTTAATTATTGCGAAAACCTAATCTTTATCAACTAAATCGTGAATTTCTAATGAGTTTAATCTTTTATTTAAATCAAAAAAAGAATGAATTGATAATTTATAAAGGATATATAATTAATTATTTTCCAATTCTTTGAGTAAATCAACCAAATCGATAGGGCGCGTGTACATTTCCAGTGAGCCATCGGGTTTTTGAGGCCAAACTTCTTTGGGACGATCCCAATACAGTTCCACGCCATTTCCATCGGGATCGTTCAAATACAAAGCTTCCGAAACGCCATGATCACTTGCACCGGTTAAGGGATAATTTGCTTTTCTCAATCGATCAAAAATTACCGCCAAATCTCTACGGGTCGGATAAACAATAGCGGTGTGGTAAAGTCCTACTCCATTTCGGGAAGCTGGAGGCGCATCTTTGCTATGCCATGTATTTAGACCAATGTGGTGGTGATATCCACCTGCAGAAATAAATGCGGCCTGATCACCGTACATCGTGGTTAGTTCAAATCCCAATAACCCTGTATAAAATGCTAATGAGCGCTCTAAATCCGCCACTTTTAAATGAACATGACCGATTCGAGTTTGAGCAGGAACTATGTATGAATCCATAATATGTTTTTTTAAATTTAAATAGAAACTAAGTTCATTATATTTTTCTTAGAATCAAAAAAGACTGCCTTGAAAAGACAGCCTCTTTTGAAAAAACTTCTAAACTTAAAACTATTAATGATTGCTTGGTTTTGGAGCCCAACGATCATATGGAGTCATATCAAAATTATTGACTTCTTCCATCGTTAAGCCCAATGCTTTTGCTACTCCTTCACCGTATTCCGGGTCTGCTTTGTAGCAGTTTCTGATGTGGCGAACCTGAATGAATTTTTCAGCTCCTCCAATTTGCCTTGCGGTGTTTCCGAATAATAAATCTGCTTTTCCGTCGGCTTTGATGATACGGAATAAATCTCCCGGTTGCGTGAAGTAATCTTCATCATCATCACGGAAATTATGTGCATAAGCATCTCCCGACAACTCCAAAGGTGGTTCTTTGGTTTCGGGTTGTTCCTGCCATTCCCCGTAACTGTTCGGTTCATAGTGCATCGTACTACCATAATTTCCGTCCACACGCATAGCTCCATCTCGATGGAAAGCAAAATAAGGACATCTTGGTTTGTTTACAGGAATTTGGAAATGATTTACCCCCAATCGGTATCGCTGCGCATCACCATATGAAAATAATCTCCCTTGAAGCATTTTATCAGGTGAGAATCCAATTCCAGGAACAATATTCGTTGGGTTGAAAGCAGCTTGCTCAACATCCGCAAAGTAGTTTTCAGGGTTGCGATTCAGTTCAAATTCACCTACCGGAATCAATGGGAAATCTTTCTTAGACCAAACTTTTGTCAAATCAAACGGATGAAAACGATAAGTTTTCGCTTGCTCTTCCGTCATGATTTGAATGTACATTTTCCATTTAGGAAAATCTTTTCTCTCAATGGCATCAAATAAATCACGTTGAGAAGACTCACGATCCATCCCCACAACTTTTGCAGCTTCCTCGTCTGATAAATTTTCAATTCCCTGTTGGGTTCTGAAATGGAATTTCACCCAATGACGTACATTATCTTTATTGATGAAACTATAAGTATGGCTTCCAAATCCATGCATGTGACGATAGCCTTTTGGAATTCCTCGGTCGCTCATCACAATCGTAACTTGGTGTAAAGATTCAGGAAGCAAAGTCCAGAAATCCCAGTTATTATTTGCACTTCTAAGATTGGTTTTGGGATCGCGTTTTACAGCGTGATTCAAATCCGGGAATTTCATCGGATCACGGAAAAAGAAAACAGGTGTATTATTCCCAACCAAATCCCAGTTTCCTTCGTCAGTATAAAACTTCAAAGCAAAACCGCGAATATCACGCTCAGCATCTGCAGCTCCTCGCTCTCCGGCTACCGTAGAGAAACGGGCAAACATCTCTGTTTTCTTACCTATTTCCGAGAAAATATTTGCTTTCGTGTATTGAGTAATGTCATGCGTGACAGTAAAAGTACCAAACGCACCTGAACCTTTGGCGTGCATACGGCGCTCAGGAATTACTTCGCGATCGAAATTAGCCATCTTTTCCAAAAACCAAAAATCCTGCATGAGCATAGGACCTCTGGGACCGGCAGTTTGAACGTTTTGATTATCAGGAACAGGAGCTCCTGTTTGTCTCGTCAGTTTTCTTTTGTTTTCTTCCATTTTAATTCAGTTTAATTATAATTTTTAATCTTAATTCAATTTGAATAAGCCTGAAAAGCTATCAATTTTATGCTTATATAGCCCATAGGTTTTTATCTTCCTAATTTACGAAATTTTAAGAACATTTATTGTAAAAGTTGAAGCTCATCTACTTTTTCATCAAGCAAGGTAGAATTAGTTAAGAAAGGATTGAGAATTTCATGATTGAATTTCTTTATCATATTATAAAAACCTTTCCCGAAATTGAAATTAAAATTTTTTAACCAATTTAAAACCAAATTATTTATTAGGAAATTTTAGAAATTATTCCAAATTGATTTTTTCTATGATTATTCCTCAAAAAAAAAACGGAGAACTTTCGCCCTCCGTTTTATTAATGTAAATGGGACTACTTTCCGCCCACAAGCACAATCTCATCCACTCGAATTTCAGTAATCGTTCGTTTATTACCTTCCTTATCATCATAATTTCGATAAGTTATCTTGCCTTCTACTACGATTTCATTTCCTTTCTCAACGAATTTACTCATGATTTCAGCGGTTTTCCCAAAGGCAACCAAATTGTGCCATTGAGTCTCTTCGATTTTCTCTCCCTTCGAATTTTTATAAAAATCCGAAGTGGCTAAACTTACTTTGGCAATCAATCCATTTTCCAATTCGATGGTTTCAACGTCTTTTCCGGTTCTACCGATCAGCGTAACTTTGTTTCTTAGTGACATAACTTTAAATTTTAATTGTTGAACATTCAGATAAGAGACTTTCCTTGTCATCTCAAATCTCTGCTGCAAAGGTTTCACTAAGAAAAAATACGAGTCGGTAGAAAAATAATTAAAATCGTTTGTAGTCGTTTGAAAATTAATAAAAACCTTTAAATCAATTATTTATTAGAAATCCTTATTTCATTTAAAATTGAAATAATTTTGCACTACTCGACGATAGTTTACACCGCGGTATATCCACCATCAATAGGTAAAGTAATTCCGGTAATGAATGAAGCATCATCACTCGCCAAAAACAAAACCGTTCGCGCTACTTCAATTGGTTCTCCCAAACGTCCTATCGGATGCAGGTTTACCAAATTGTCGATTACTTCCTGTGACAATGTATTTATCAGAGGTGTTTTGATGTATCCGGGTGCGATTGCCACCGCACGGATGCCGTCTCTGCTCACTTCCGCAGCAATTTGTTGGGTCAATAATTTAACACCGCCTTTCGTAGCTGCATAAGCTGCCAAACCTTCTCTCGCCACCAAACTATGGATGGAACCGGAGTTGATAATCACACCGCCCGTTCCTTGCTTTCTGAATTGTTTGATCGCATAACGGTCGCTCAGGTAAACACTTTTCAGGTTAACATCGATTACCTTTTGCCAATCATCGGTTTCCAGATTTTCCAGGGTTCTCTCAATATTAATTCCGGCATTGGCAAACATAATATCCAGTTTTCCAAATTTAGCAACCGTTTGTTCTACAAGTTTGGCTATATCGCCTTCATCGGCCACATTGGTTTTAACGAAAATAGTGGAATATCCGTCAGCATTCATTTTCTCCGATAATTCAGCTGTTTGATCAGAAATATCTGCAAGCACAACGCTTGCTCCTTCTTTTGCAAATTCTAAGGCAGTAGCTTCTCCCAGCCCACTGCCGGCTCCTGTTACAATCGCAACTTTGTTTTCAAATCGTTTCATTTTTATTTTTTTTATTTAATTCTTATTCAGTCAATATCTTACGAATTCCTTCTTCATAGGTAGTCACCCGAAATTCAGGAAACCGTTTTTTGAATTTATCCGAGAGAAATAGATTGTCCACTTCATATCTCGGAAGCAGTTCCAAAAGTTCTTCTGTATGTTTATAACGAATGCTTTCTTCCTCAAATTCCTGCTTAGAAATTATACTCTGCTTCAAATTTCGACCCAGAATTTCACCTGCCAAATCAATTATTTCCTTATAAGTGAGTCGATTATCATCACAAGGCAAATGCCAGCTTTGGCCATAAGCATCGGGTGTATTTCCCAACAAAGCCATCGCACGACTCGCATCAGGCGTCCAGATCAGAGTTCTTTTCACATCATCCCGAACAATTGCTTTGGGCTCTTTACCTTCTTTGATTTTATCGAAAACAAAGGTATGGCTGATGCTCTTTGTTTTATCGGGACCATAAAATTCCGGTGCACGGCATATCAGAATTTCAATCCTTTGCTTTTCCATTTCTTCCAGGATCATTTCCGTCATTTCAGCCCGGATTTCCGACTTTCTTCCCTTGGGTGTAAAAGCCGTGGCTTCGGTTTGCGGCTCTGCCGTTTTCGGATACATATAAGTATTATCAAAAAATACCAGTTTGGTTTCCGCTTTCAGACAAGCGTCCAAAGCATTTTTAATCATCTGCACATATTGAGCTTCCCAAAGCTCCGTATCCATCGGTAAACCCACTGTAATGTACACAATCTCACTTCCCTTTACTGCGGCTTGGGGTGCTTCGGTATCCATCAAATCAGCCGATATCAACTCATCGCTTGTATGAATTTCTTTCGGATTTCGGCTGACCAGCCTTAAATCTTTCGTGTAATTTCTGTACAATTCGCGGGTGAGTTCTTCACCAATTTGTCCGTTTGCGCCAAGTATAGTCTGCATAAATTAATTTTTAATGAACGTCAGTGGTTAGATAAAGCCCATCCCAATGGATTTACTTTCTTACAAATTTACACAAGACTTCCCGGAAAAAAATTGATCTGTGTTAAGAATACAATTTGAAAGTATTAAGATGAGTGTATCATCCGCTGCAGCAGATTGTTTCTTTTCTGCCTCCTTGGTATCGCATGTGGTTAAAAAAAATCAGCGAACATCTGCGCCAATAAGTTTCCGATTTAATGTCCTATTTGTTTCTGGATTAGAAAAAGCTTTTTAAAAAGTAGCGTAACACAAGAGGCTAAAACAAACGGAAATGTGAGTTGAATAAAATTGATTTACCATCAATATACTAAGGAAAAGAGATAAAAATACAGATAGCAAAACCCAAATAGCATCTTTAGCTTGTTTGCCTGCAAATACAATAGCGCATAATACAGCATTGTAACTAAATAAACCCATGCTTATATCATGGATTGGGACTGATAAATTGAAAGCAATAATAGCAGAAAGTATTGCCCCTGCAAACCCATACAATGCTGAAATTGGAGAACTGATAAATACTGCGATGAAAAACAAGAAACCAGATACCAAATTGTCTTGAAATATGACCTGTCCAAAGCCTCTGAAACCCATAGTTAAATAGTCGATGCTAACGATATTAATGATTGGCGAAACATGGATTATTTCCGTAAAATAAGTCCGGACAAATAAAAGGATTGCCCAAGTAACCAAAACAAAAGGAAGCGTAAAAACAGGTATTTTTCTTTTTATGAAAAAATGCTGTATTATAGTTGCCAATGAGGAACCAAGGATGATCAATAGCCAACTTAAAATGACCGGTTTAAAAAATAATAGGATGGCTACACCTACTAAAGCAGCACTGAATCCGTACAATCCTTTGTCAATTCAATCTTTTTAATGCTATTATTCTTTGGGGTCATTCCTCTTGCTCTATAAATTATTTAAAGGCTGTAACAATTGCCAAAGGTCGCTAAAAATTCTGATTAATCTCAGTCTGTGAAAAGAACTCAGAAACAATCATTTGTGAAAAATAATTTTGTTTCATTTGGAATTCAGTTTGGAGAAGAGGGGTTGTTGATGTTGGTGCAGTCCTATAATTATTCATTAATCTTCTCGGTAAATAATATATTCGTATTTATTTCCAATCAGCCAGCCCCATTTCCTTTTACAAGGTGCTTTTAACTTAATCGGTAGTCGTTTTCCATTTTCACCAACATAATACAATTTATCTTCTTCCATTTCCAGTATAATACTTTTTTCAGCTTCACGAAATGTGGATATACTATCTTTAAAATTCATGGTTGATGAGTAGTCAAATAAGGTGTAATAATCGAGGGTTAATTTAATATTTTTAATTTTATAAAGTCCATATTCATCCCAGCTTAAATCAAATTCGCTCGTCCATTTAAATGTATTATCAGGATAAAGCGTAAAACTTTCCATTAAAAGTTATAAAAAATGATATTTTCGTTAGTAGTAATTTCAAAGCTCCACACAATATCAGCTTATAAAATAATCTTCACACCTCCCCCTCAAATATAGACAATCATTTTGTTTTTGTTTAAATATAAGTTTGTGAAAATAGATTGCGCAATTCATACTCAAGAAGAATAGTTTAATTAAACAATTTTATACGTTTTTAAATTAATCAATAACCCATTTCTTTTCGTACGAAGAATTATCTTTGTCTAAATCCAATTTTAAATGAACATTCAAGACAAAATTCTTGCATTAAGGGAAGAACTCAATCAGCACAATTACAATTATTACGTTTTAGATACGCCCAAAATTTCTGATTATGAGTTCGATCAATTGTTGAAAGAATTACAGGAATTAGAAGAAGCGCATCCCGAATTCTTTGATCCCAACTCCCCTACGCAGCGCGTGGGCGGAACTGTGACTAAAATATTTCCAACCATTGTTCACGAACATCGGATGTATTCGCTCGATAATTCCTATTCAATCGAAGATTTACAAGATTGGGAAAAACGGATTGAAAAAGCACTTGACGAAAAAGTGGAATTTGTTTGCGAACTCAAATACGATGGCGCATCGGTTTCGATTTTGTATGAAAATGGATTGCTCAAACAAGCCGTAACACGTGGTGACGGATTTCAGGGCGATGAAATTACCGCCAATGTCAAAACCATTCGTTCGGTTCCTTTGAAATTGAAAGGTGATTTTCCTGAAAAATTTTATGTTCGTGGCGAAATCATTTTGCCTCACAAAGAATTTGAGCGCATCAATTCCGAACGTGCGGAACTGGGGCTGGAACTTTATGCCAATCCACGAAATACAGCGAGCGGAAGTCTGAAATTGCAGGACAGCGGCGAAGTAGCCAAACGAAAACTGGATTGTTATCTCTATACGATTGTTGGGAATAATCTGAATTTTAATTCCCAATGGGATATGCTGAAAGCGGCGGAATCTTTTGGTTTTAAAATTCCCAAAACCGCCAAATTATGTTCAAGTCTGCAGGAAGTTTTGGATTTCATTGATTATTGGGACAGCGAACGTAAAAATCTTCCGTTTGAAATTGATGGAATTGTCGTAAAAGTCAATTCTTTTGCGCAACAGGAAGAATTGGGACACACGGCTAAATCTCCTCGTTGGGCAATGGCTTATAAATTCAAAGCCGAAAAAGCCGAAACCGAATTGCTGAGTATTTCTTATCAGGTCGGACGAACGGGGGCCATTACCCCGGTTGCCAATTTGAAACCGGTTTCCCTGGCGGGAACCATTGTGAAACGCGCTTCTCTGCACAACGAAGATATCATCAATAAGCTCGACGTGAGAATCGGTGATAGGGTTTATGTAGAAAAAGGCGGCGAAATCATCCCAAAAATCGTGGAAGTAAATTTTGATGTGCGTCAGCCCGATTCACAGCCGGTTGAATTCATCAAAAATTGTCCGGAATGCGGTTCGGCGCTCATCCGAAACGAAGGCGAAGCCCAGCATTTCTGTCCGAATGAAGACGAATGCAAACCACAAATCATCGGAAGAATTGAACATTTTGTTTCGAGAAAAGCGATGGATATGGCGAGCATCGGAGTGGAAACCATTGGTTTGTTGTTTGATAATCAATTGGCTAAAGATGCCGCCGATTTATACGATTTGAAGAAAGAAGAAATCCTTCCACTCGATCGGATGGCCGATAAATCTGCACAAAACATTATGGATGCCATAGAAAAATCAAAGGAAATTCCTTTTGAAAAAGTTCTGTATGCCATCGGAATTCGGCACGTAGGCGAAACGGTTGCTAAAAAATTAGCCAAAGAATTTCATTCGATGGAAAATCTGATGAATGCAACCATCGAAGAATTATCAAATACAGATGATGTCGGAGAAAAAATCGCTTGGAGCATTCAGGAATTCTTTTCAAAAGAGAAAAACCGAATTTTGGTCAACCGATTGAAAGAAGCCGGTTTGAAAATGGAAATTGGCGAAGAATCCAAACCTACTTCTGATATTTTGGTAGGAAAAACTTTTCTTTTCACGGGTGCTTTGACGCAGTTTACACGTGATGAAGCCCAGAAATTAGTCGAACAAAACGGTGGGAAAAATGTTTCCGGTGTGAGTGAAAATTTGAATTATTTAATTGCCGGAGAAAAAGCTGGAAGTAAACTCAAAAAGGCTGAAGCACTTGGAACTGTGAAAATTCTGACGGAAGATGAGTTTTTGGAAATGATTAATTCCTGATTTTGAATGAATTAAATTAAAACTAAAATCATTTTCTTATTTTAGTAAATTAAAATTAAGGTTATGAAAAACTTATTCTTCATTCTTTTAGTTTCCATTGGAATTTTCATTCAGGCGCAATCTACAGAAATCCAAGGCGCTTATCTGTCGCAAAAAGGCGATGTTCATCAGCTTTGGTTGTTTGTGGACGGTTATTCTTCCCTGACGGAATTCAAAGCCAATGAATTTATTTCCACAATGGGCGGACCGTATCAAACTCAAAATAATCAATTGATTATTTCAGTTGAATTCAATGATAAAGACAGTTCGGAAGTAGGAAATCAACTGGTTTTTCCATTGAAATTCAATGGAGATGATTTCACGGATTCCGAAGGAAATAAATGGGTAAAACAAAATAAATCCCAAGATTTGGACGGTACCTGGAAAATCACGGGAAGGAAAATCGACGGGGAAATGAAGGAGATTCACCAAAGAGGCGAACGAAAAACGCTGAAACTTTTGGTGGGAGGTTATTTTCAATGGTTTGCGATTGATCCTTCCCAAAAGAGCTTTTCGGGAACCGGTGGTGGAATTTATACATTTGAAGGCGGAAAATACACCGAAAAAATTCAGTTTTTCTCAAGAGACAATTCCCGTGTGGGCGCATCATTGCAGTTCGATGGGGAATTGAAAGACGGAAAATGGCACCACAGCGGGTTGAGTTCCAAAGGCGATCCGATTTATGAAATCTGGGGCAGAATCAATTGATTTAAATCTTATTCTAATTTTGTTCCGTTTCCTTCTTTTCTTTTTTTCGGATTTCATATGGCGATTTATCCATAGGATTCGCTCCAAATGTTCCAAAAAATACAGATACAATTCCCACAAAAACTGTATATAAAATCATGGCAACGATAAATCCATAAAAAGGATTTTCACTCGTGAAAAAGCCGATAGAGACGGCAATCACAAATCCCACGATATAATAAATAAATACTTTTTTCATTTTTTAATTTTAATAAAATTTTACTTTCTACTTACTAACTCTTCTCAAACTTCAACGTATTGAAAGCTTTAATAAGTGCATCTCTACTTTCAATTTTTAAATTATTTCCGTAAAAATTAAATCTTACCGAGCCATTTATATT
>LSQX01231239.1_pt1 | contig 19221 bp, 15 predicted proteins | sample 654561 | NCBI WGS metagenome assembly LSQX01 (sample SAMN04489861, study PRJNA283612) | anaerobic digester metagenome | isolation source: 4 biogas reactors fed with cattle manure at either 37C or 55C with and... | place: Denmark: Kongens Lyngby | collected 2014
TCGAGAGCCATGCCGAAAACATACGAACTATGAAATCGCTCCTAATAGATTTTGAAAGAGTATTTGGAGCATGGGATAGAACGGATGTCTCTAAAGAATATATGCCAGATGTTTTATATTCGTTTGGTGCCGTTTCATTTGAATTTAAATCTGGTAATTATAATAAAAGTGAATATGGTTATCTGTTTGCAGACAATGAAGTAAAGAAAAAATATTCTTTGTTTAATAGTCTAGGTAGCAACCTTATCTCTTTACGTTTATGGATAACTGATGGGTTATGGAACGAAGATGAGTTTATATCTGAGATAAAAGGCAAATATTGTCCTGACCTACTTACCCACGACCAAAAATTTATTTTATACGATTTTTGGGACTTACAACAAGAGGATATAGATAAAGGTCTTCCTGTTGCTGTAGATAATGCGTATAAAGGTGAGTTGAGTCGTGATGATTTAATATCACTATTAAAAAAAATTCATGCTCTAAGAGAAAATAATATTAAAATACCTTGCAATATTGATTATTCAAAAATTGAATCCGGTTTGGAGATTCGCAAGAACAGAATCAGATCGGGCACAATTATTGAACCAGCGAAGAGAACATTTACTACAGATGATCAAATTGACACCGAAGCTGTCAGTATTAATCATGGCATTGAAGCAATAGATGACTTATTGCACGCTACAAGCAACCGAACTAAATACATTACATATTTACAGCATAAAGAAAACATTCAGCGTTATGACATTAAAGGAATTGCGATTAGCTCATTTGATGATAATTTATTACATATTTTTATTGAGGAGTACCGGGTCAGCGATAATTCTTCAAAACGAGAACTTGCCTTATCTTTAATAGGTCTGAATTTTGCAGATGATAGATATTCAAGCAATAACGAGATTGCAATAAGTATTGCAAATCTAACGGCATTATCTGATACTCTTGATCAAATAAGCAAGAATGAATCAGATCAGATATCTATTGCAATAAACATGTCATTTGTAAAAGAAATAAAGCAACTAATCTCACGTTTAAAGGAAACACTTCATATGCCATTAAAACCATAAAGATATAAAATATAGAATAACAAAATAAACTACTCACACAGGGACATCTTTCCTTCTGGGATGTAGCTGTTTACTGACAGAAACATTGTGCTCATACTAAATTCCGAGAAGAAATGGTATGGTAAAGTGCCGAGGTGGCCGAGACCGCGGAAAATTTTGCGTAAAAGCGAATGAGAAGATTCCTTTCAGACAAGTATTAGGGTAAGAAATAATTCGAAACTGAAAAGGAAGTTTTTGTATGGAAAAAACACAGGCAGAACCGATGAAAGAGTTTGTAAACAGCCAGAATTTCAATAGCACAACCGAGATTATGGAAGCAATGAAAGGGTTGCAACTTTTTTTAAAAGATACAACGGCGTCAGGCGGTGTGCAGCGATATTACATATCTAAAAACCAACGAGGTACGGCTGTATCTGTGTGTAGTAGAATAAATTGTAACAGGCGAAATATTAGATGAGGCAACAGGCGAGCGAATGAAGAAGAGCCCCGTAATTCAGGGCATCTTTGAATGCCTGGTTTTGCTTGTTATTTCGGTTGCATATCATATGCAAATCAGATAAAATAAAAATAATGAACTTTTTCCCGGACAAGCTGCGGAGACATTGACTCAAAAAATTCAAAATAAATAGATTGGAGGAAGTTGTTTTGAACGTTGCAAGACAGAAAGTAATTGAAATGCAGATTGAAAAAACAATCGAAAACCTCAAAAAGAATAATATGGACGCTTATTTTGTACATAACAGCGATCAAGCCCTTGAATTGGTTTGCTCTTTAATTCCCCAAGGGGCATCCGTGGCGGTAGGCGGCTCGGAAACCCTTTTTGAAACCGGTGTCATAGATATGCTCAAAAAAGGAAAGTACAGATTTATAGACAGATATGTACCCGATTTGAGCGCAGAGGAAAAGCGCAGGGCCTTCATTGACAGCTTTTCGGCCGATGTGTATCTGACCTCTTCAAATGCGGTTACCATGAACGGTGAATTATATAATGTCGACGGCAACAGCAACCGTGTCGCGGCTATTTGCTACGGGCCGAAATCGGTAATCATGGTGGTTGGCTGTAACAAGATTGTGCCCGATATCAATTCGGCAATAGAGTATGTGAAAAGGGTGTCGGCCCCCTCTAACGCCGTCCGTCTAAACTGCGATACCTATTGTGCGGCCGCCGGAGTTTGCCAGGGAATAGCGTCAGACAGAATGACGGCCGGATGCAGCAGCTATGCACGGATATGCTGCAACTATGTGGTTTCAGCGCGCCAGCGTGAGCCGGGGCGCATCAAGGTGATTATTGTCGGAGAGAATCTGGGCTTTTAAATAAACTAAGCGGGGTAATGATTTGAAGGGTAAGCAAGCATTGTTTGAAACGTTAAACCGAACGGTCTTCAAACAGCAGGTACTGGTGCGTATAATAACCGCGATGTCAATTGCAGGGTCAATTAATCTGTTTGTGATTAAGGGCGGTTTTGATACCATAGATTTTGTTACAAAAATTGATCCCCTTACCTATTTAATGGGCTTGGCATGCCTTTTTTTACTGCAAACCCTGGCGGCAAGGCTGATCCCCTTTTATTCCGATACATATATGCTTGCGGGCGGGGTGTTTGTCTTTTGCATACTGCTGGCAGCGCGGCTCAGAAACGAATATTTTTCTTTCGGGCTATTGTTTATTCTGGCGATAGTCGGATATTATCTGCTGCGGGACGACAATCTTACCATTTACAGAGTAAGGCTAAATAAAAAGTCGGCGGTTTTGATTGTCGTAGCTGCGGCCTTGTTTTTAGCGCTTTTTATCGGCTCGATAACAGTGTATCGGTATATTGGCTATTCCACCTCCACCTATGATATGGGCATATTTTCACAAATGTTTTATTATATGAAAGAAACCCTGATGCCGCTTACAACGTGCGAACGAAACGGTTTAATGTCACATTTCTCGGTTCATCTTTCTCCCGCCTTTTACCTGCTACTGCCGGGATATTTTTTATTTCCGTCACCTGTATACCTGCAGATTATGCAGGGGGTTGTTGTCGCCAGCGCCGCAATCCCGCTGTTTATGCTTGCGCGCCGTCACGGGCTATCATATAAGGTTGCTACCATAATCAGTGTTGCATTTTGTTTTCACCCTTCTCTGGCGGGCGGTTGCTTTTATGATATCCATGAAAATATGTTTTTAACACCGATGGTTATTTGGCTGCTGTATTTTATGGAGGGCAGACAATGGAAATGGATGTACTTGTTTGCTCTGCTCACATGCATGGTCAAGGAAGACGCCGCAGTGTATGTGGCATCTATTGCATTATTCCTGTTCTTTGTAAAGAAAGAGAAGCTACAAGGTGCTTTGCTGTTTATCGGCTCTGTATTATATTTCCTGTCAGCCTTTACTTATATAAGTTATTTTGGAGAGGGACCGATGACAGGACGATATGGCAACTTTATTCCCGGGTCGGATTCCGGGCTGTTCAGCGTTATAAAAACCATTCTGTTTAATCCGGCTTACTTGTTTTCAGAGGTTTTTAATCAGGAAAAGGTATTATATATGCTGTTAATGCTTCTTCCTGTTGCTTTTCTGCCCATACTGAACCGAAAGCTGTCTCAAATGGTTCTGCTGATACCCTTCCTTATTGTCAATTTGATTACCGATTATTCATATCAGTATTCACTGTTCTTTCAATACAATTTCGGTTCCGTCGCATTGCTTTATTATCTTGTAATAATTAATCTTCCCCAGTTCGGGAAAAGGTTCAAAAGATATGTTTTGCCATTTATGACGGTTGCCTCTGTAATTTTGTTTGTATCTCAATTAGGCGGCTACACCGACAATTTTGAAAGGTATTACAGCAAAAAGGAGCTGTTCGATAAGCTCGATGAGTCTCTTGCAATGGTTCCAAGCGATGCTTCCGTTCAGGCGTCTGGATATTTTGTCCCCAAGCTTTCATCACGCAGGGAGCTGTATGATATTTACTATAATTATGACAGCGAAAACCCGGTTGAAACCGATTATATTGTTATCGATATGCGCCCGGGGGTGGAGAGAGAATCGGAGAAATCTGCCAACGATTATCTTGAAAAAGGTTATGAAATCTTTTTTTCCGAAAAAGATATTATACTTATCCTAAAAAAACCTGAAGGATAGTCACATAATATTCCCGAGTGACGGCATCTCCAGGTCTGCCATATTTACAAGCATATTCTTGCATCTTGCAAGCTCGGCGGCAAAGTGCTGAATGTCATCGGTTTTAAGCATTATAGGCAGTGTCACTATTGTTTCCTCAATCTTTGACACATCGGAATGACGCATGAAAAACGGAAATGTTCCGGTATTTGTCTTATATTTTTCCGCGAATTCATATGAAAGCTCAATGCAGCTTTCAATATCGTCCTTCTTATATGCATCTTCTATTTTCTCGACAATAAGAATTAATTCTTTAATGTTGTTTGACTGAAATTTCAGGGTGGTAACGCAAAGGACGGCGACCGCCAGAAGTATGCCTATCGCGGCGTAAACCCGCTTCACTTTTCCTCTTCCTTTCTGATGAGATGATAGGTCTTTTCCCTGTCGGCCAAAAGCAAAAACACGTCGTCTATGGCAACATTGTTTTCCGCCAACGTTGTGTTAACCCATTCCTCGCTGAGTCGGCAAACATCAAGCCCCCACCTTGATATTCTGCCGTCGCTTATTATTATCATCGGGATTCCGTTATCCGGTGTGTTCAGCGAAAGGTCTTTGCATGTCGCCGGACGATTCCCCGGCTTCAAAAGAACGCTGGTTTTCCCGTTCGGCTCGACTATGGCGTACTGAACATCCCTTAAATCGAATATCGACTGCTGGCGAAGGGCCTCCATCAGGTCTTCGATAGTCATCCTCATGCTGTTGAGGGCGTTTATATCCACCCTGCCGTCACTCACGATTATTTTGGATTTCCCTCCGATAAGCCGCTGAAAAAAAGGCAGCTTCAGCATCAGGGCGGAAAGCAGCAGTTCAAGGGCAACCAATATCATAATCGGAATAATCCCGTTCAGCAGCGGCATACCGTTCTCCTGCATCGGAACAGCCGCCAAATCGGCAATCAGCAGGGTAACAACCAGCTCGGAGGGCTGAAGCTCTCCAAGTTGTCTTTTACCCATGATACGCATTGCCGCGATAACGAATATGTAGATTATCACGGTGCGAATTGCTATTATTGACATCTGCTCTGCCCCCTTTAACAATCCCGTATTTAATAGGGACGCAAAGGTATTATTTGCATACAGATGTCGTCATATTCCTCAAGCAAGGACAAACCAAATAAAAACACTCAGGAGGCAATGCAATATGAGAACAATCAAACTGGGAAAATCAAAGCTGCAAGTGCCGGTTATTGCGGTCGGCTGCATGCGTATAAACAGATTGGAAAGGTCTGAGGCCGAGCGATTTGTTCAAACCGCTCTTGAGCTGGGCGCAAATTTTTTTGACCATGCCGATATTTACGGAGGCGGCGCCTGCGAGGAGCTGTTTGCGGACGCTGTCCATATGTGTGATACCGTGCGCGAAAAGATTATTCTTCAATCCAAATGTGGCATTCGCAGGGGTGTGTTTGACTTTTCCAAGGAGCATATTCTCAAATCGGTTGACGGCAGCCTAAAGCGGCTTAAAACCGACTATCTGGATGTACTGCTGCTCCATCGTCCCGACGCGCTTGTTGAGCCTGAGGAGGTGGCCGAGGCGTTTGATATTCTGCAAGAAAAGGGCAAGGTGCGCAACTTCGGGGTGTCTAACCAGAACCCCATGCAGATGCAGCTGCTCCAAAAATATATAAAGCAGCCCATCGTTGCCAACCAGCTTCAGCTCAGCATCACAAATGCCAATATGATTTCACAGGGACTTCATGTGAACATGCTGGACGATTCTTCCGTGAACCGTGACGGCAGCGTGTTGGATTTCTGCCGCTTTAACGACATCACAATACAGCCGTGGTCTCCATTCCAGTACGGTTTTTTTGAAGGTGTGTTTCTTGATAATGAAAAATTCCCGAAACTCAATGAAAAAATCAATGAGGTTGCTGCAAAATATAATGTGAGCAATACAACAATAACAATGGCATGGCTTCTGCGTCATCCCGCAAAAATGCAGCCGGTGACCGGCACCATGAACGTGAGCCGGCTTAAAGACTGTGTGAAAGCGGCTGAAATTAAGCTTACACGTGACGAATGGTATGCTATATATCTTGCCGCCGGAAATATCCTTCCATAAAAGTACGGCTTAATATTCGGTCTCAAAAAATGCAGGTTACGCATAAGCGCAGCCTGCATTTTAGCGTTTATTTCACTGTTGAAGGTTCCTTTGATTCACTTTCGAGCAAGCGACCGAGAATGTACTCGCCGCATGCGGCCGCGGCACTGCCGATGTTGTAGATATTATCCTCCACAACCTTTGTGATTTTTTGACGATAATGTTCCTGATTATTCATTAATTCATCTACAATAGCGGAAAGCTCTGAAAATTTTTCAACATCCACCGAAACGCCTATCTCATCGCGCAGCGAGATATCGAGCGGTACAACCGAAATCTTTTTGTAGTTAGGGTTCATAATCTTCATTGGGGTGTTTATGAACAGCGACGGCTTTTTTGTGGCATATGAGAACTCCTGCGCTATCGAGGACCAGTCGGTCACAACCAAATCGGAGGTATACACCGTAGAATTGGAGAAAAAATCGGTTTCAATAACAAAGTCGTCCCCGATATCCTGGGAATATCGGTCGAAAACCGCCTTCATCTTGCCGGGGAATCGTTTTATAAACTCGGGGTGGGGACGCAGAATCACCATATAGCCCTTATGTAAAATCTGAGCTAAAAGCTCGTCCAGGCAATATTCAATGATATTGTCCTTCTGCCATGAGGGGGCTATAAGAATGCGTTTTGGATTATTCTCAACCTGAGGTAGTTTCGACACCTCGGCAAGCAGATTATCCAGCAGTGGATAGCCTGTTTTGACTAAATTTTTCTCTTTGAGCTTATATACCTTCTCGGTTTCACGTATCTCATCTATATGGTTGGGACCATAGCAGAAAATAGTGTCATAAGCATCCAAAGCGTGCTCTCTGAGCATAAGATGGAAGCTGGTCATTCCGTGATCCAGATAGATATATTCGACATCCTTGCGAACAATCGAGCGCTTGATATGATACTGGTCCAGATCCGGCATGGTCATGATAACCATATCGGCGTCCATACGCATCATAAACGAAATCAGTTTGGTGTTGCCTACATAATAAGGATGCACGCGGGAACTGGGATGCTTGAAAATATTATCGTTCGCATCGCTGGTCACATAGTGGATATCAAGGGTTGAGTTTTCCAAAATATAATCAATAATCGAACCGAAGTATTTATAAAAGCCGTTGCTTTCGGAATAGAATACCAGCTTTTTATCGACCGAGAAGAAACGTTTTACCGATTCCTGTTCGAGAGCCTTGGCTTCCCTTTTGCGGGCACGCATCTCTTGCTTTTCCTGGCGGGTCAGCCTAGGCTTTTGGGTACGGTTATCATAGTCGATAAGCCTTTTTACATCATAGATGGCATTGCAGATAAACATGACCGGAATAGAGAACAGGTTGCCCGCAATCCAGTACACCCCAATGCCCGACGGTACAATAAATGCAAAATATGTAGAAAATGCAACCATAAAGATTGCCATAACCCATTTGCTTACCGTGCCCTGCTCACGCTGAAGAACATTGTAGCGATTCTGCAGCACGCTTAGTAAAAGAGAGCTGATTCCGGACAGCGCAGGAACCAGAACCAGAATACTGCTTATAACAGGTACGATCGAAAGATTTATTCCGAGGAACATAAAGTCCAACGTCTGGACATCGGCAAGCTGATTACCGGATAACAGGTTGCTAAAAGCCGAGGGGGTTGCCTGAATGGCTTTTATAATCTCAATCTGCGAGGATACTCCCGTTACGTAATGACCGTTTAAATCGGCTAATCTGGACGCCAGCGACTCAATGGTGACGGCATCCAGATGAATCAGATGCTGAAGCGGGTTGTAAACAACATTGATTAATCCCAGAATAATCGGAATCTGCAGCAAAAGCGGCAAGATTCCGGCGAAGGAGGAGTATTTTTCCTTTTTGTAAAGCTTCTTCTGCTCGGACAAGATTAACTCGGGGTTGCCCGCATTCCGTTGCTTAATATCCTCAAGAAGAGGCTTCATTTTCACCATTTTTACCGAGTTTTTCTGTGAGAAAAGCGACAACGGAAACATCAGCACCTTGGTCAGCAGAGTGAACAGAACGATTGATAATCCGTAGTTGTTCACAAGCTTATACGAAAAAAACATCAGGTATCCAAGCGGAATGCCGAAAACAGTATTTATAAAATCCATTTTTGCTTTAAGCTTCCTTTCCCTCGGGCGAGAACAGGCCTTCATCGACCATTATACGGTAAAAATCCTTCATATACCGATACATTTTAAGCGGATATTCACCGAACTCCTGCCCCAACCCCTGTTTATATTGGCTCCACATTGACCATAGGAATCCACCCAAAGCGACGTAGAGGTAAAGCCTTGCTGTTTCATTGCTTGACGGCTGCCGCTGCAAATAAAGATCAAGCGACAAATCAATTCTTTCCCTGTCAAATTCGGCATAGATTGCGTACATCGAAACATCCATTATCGGGTCTGACATCCCGCTGTACTCCCAGTCGATAATTTTGGAGGAACCGTCGGGAAGCAACAGGACATTTGTATGGGCAAAATCCCCGTGGCACAGTATTTCAGGAATGGCTAACTGTTCACGGAATCGCAGAAGCTTGTCCAGTTTTTCGCGGACCTGGTCAACATCGGAAAACCTGATGGCGTTTATGTCCTTTGCAAGCGAGTAATAATAGTCTATCATATTCGAGATGTCGAAACGATTTGGTACCTGATACCTATTTTCATGGATTTTGCGGAGTTGGCACATACTGACGGCAAGGTCATCATCATTAAAGGGATCGGCAATTCTTGCTCCCTCATAGAATTTTGTGATTTTTATACCGCTGTCGGCATCAAAATGCACCACTTCATCGGTTATATTCAGCGACTTTGTTGCATCATAAGCCCGCTTCTCATTGTGGCGGTTAATCAGCTTGTCCGTGCCTATACCCGGCAGACGAAAAACATATTTTTTGTCAAAGAGCGTAAATACAAAAGAAAAATTTGTGACACCGGCTTTAAGCGGGAATATGTCCCTGATTTTATCCTGAGTCACGCCAAAGCAATCCGATATGTATTTCATGATTTTGCATTTTGTATCATTTTCATAGCTCTTATCGTATTGGCGCAGTTCCTCAAGATTTTCAAATTCGTAAACATTTCCCTGCTGTTTGTTGATATACATGGGAAGCTCTGCGATTCTTTCCTTGAGAATATGCTCCCAATAGAAATCCGCACTGCGGGGGTCTTGATAATATTCTATTAAATAATCCCTAAAGGCGGCGGAAAAGCTCTCTGTAAAAAACGCCGGCCCTACAATAACCCAACTGTCGCTGCCGCCAATGGTTATCTCCTGTATTAAGCCTTCCTCATCGGATTTGGTAACACACCATTCTGCCGTCTTTCCCTCCATATACAGACAGGAAAACCAACTGTGAGGCTCGTATTCGTTGAAGATATTGCGCTCTATCCAGTTGTCCGCCACCAAAACATAGGAGTTTTTTAAATAATCACGGGCATAATACAGACTCGCAAGATTGTTCTTGGTGGAAAATTCGGGATTATATATCAGCTTTGCATTGTATTTATCAATAAGATAATCAAAGCGTTCCTTCATATAACCCACAACGATTATGATTTCATTTATTCCTTTTTCAATAAGCTGCTCTATCTGCCTCTCCAGCATTGGTGTCCCTTTAACCTCAAGCAGCCCTTTCGGGGTTTCATATGTAAGAGGAACAAACCGGGATCCGAACCCCGCCGCTAATATAATTGCGTTATCGACTTTATATCGTCCCATGTAAAAACCACCCTTCTTTTATCTAAGCGTGCGGGTACTTTATTTTGATTTCCCTCAGCTTATGCCAGTTTGAAAAATCACTGGCGTCTCCTCGAATCTCAAACTCCTCGAGATATCCATTGTCTTTATTTGGTTTACCGTTGACGCGATAATAATATTTACGCACCACATCGGCATTCTCCGGAACCTCCCAGTATGCGGGTGGGTATTCATCGCTTTTAATGCCTGCCATTTTTATTATGGTTCCGCGCAGATTGTCGGTGTTGACAGGTGCACGGCTTGTTTTTAACGGTGTACCGTAGCTGCCTTTGGGTTTCACAAACAGTCCGGTCAAAACCGGACGATTGAGCGGTTTTATATCTTCGGATTTACCGTGGTCGCCGGTAATGATTATATTTGCATCATTATAAAGTCCCTTTTCCTTCAGCTGTCTGAAAAACTCCCGGACAATATTAAAACAGCCCATTGTTTGCTGTTTGACCGAGGTTTGTTTCGGCGATACACGTTCAACACGCTCATTTATGTTATATGGTGCATGACTGCCGTTCAAGTGATAATATACAAAGTTGTTTTTTTGGTTTTGGACTGACAGTCCCTTAGACTTCAGGTTCTCGTAGAACAGCAAGTCGTCCGTAACATAGGCGGGTGTTTTTTCAACCGCCTCGGTCATGTTCATAAAGCTTGCTGTTGACATCCAAAAAGAGGGCTTCATCGAGTGAGGAACATAACGATATGCCGATAGGTTTAAAAGCTTTTTCGTCACTGTGCCCGCATTAACAAGGGTTTTTCCGTTGAAAATATTATCGGCAATCCCCGCGAGCTGTTCAGTTTTAGTGTAGGTGAAATTTTTCTCCATGTAAAGCTTGGTGGTGTAATTATGGGCGCGAAGATCGGGTAAAAAGCGGGACTCGGCGTATGCTTTGCTTACAAAATCATCTGCCGGGATATCGTAAAACGAGACCGCCCCGGTCAGCATGTTTACCACCGAGGGGTATGAACGGCAATAATAGCTAAGGTTATTTGTATAGCGCGTAAACCCGTCAAGATCGTCAAAATAGTTCGGGTCATCTTCAAGTATTTGACGGATATAATCCTCATCAAGTCGGTCCAAAACTATTACGATTATATTATCTTTGGATGAGACTTCATAAATGCCCCGAGTGGAGAGGTAGAGGTCCGGACTTGTATTGCCAGACGCGCCGATACCGACAAGTGCAACTATAAGCGATATCGTCTGGATTACAACCAGAAGTGAAGGCAGAACAAAGCAAAATCCCCTCCAGATAATTCTGCTGGCGTACCCGATAATAAAGGGAACAGCAATTATTAGAATCCATGCAAGGCAGTTGAGCAGCATGTATACTTTGTATCTATCCCATGCAACCGCGTCGCCGGTGAGCTGCCCCAAATTAAGATTTAAAAAATTCCCCTGGATATAACCGGCTAATAAAATACCGACTGCCAGGGAAATAACCCAGTTGTAGACTTTACCCCTAAACAATGAGAGTATTACTGTCATAACGGCAAAACAAATAAGTCCAACCATTAATATGTACAGCCATATTTCATTGAATGTGAAGGGGAATATATCCTTGTTGGCAATAAACAGGTCATAACTGCCAAATATAATAAAGGTGAAGGCAATTGCAAATGCAGACACCGAAGATATCATCATCCTGCCCTTAAAGGAACGATTGTCAAACCAACGACTGGTAGATGGTGAATCCGACATCGATTGTTCCGATGCTTTCTCGCCCCTTGCCTTGCGACTATAGTATTCCTCCATAAGCTTCATTTTGATTTTTATAAAAAACAATTTTGATTTTGTGGTCAAGGCGCTGAACACGACACCCAACGTGATAAAAGCGGCGGCTACGATTTGAATTATGTAAGAGGTTGTAGCAGGATCAATGTATGCGCTGACCGGGCGGGAAAGGAGGATTGCAGTAAAAAAGGTCAAATAAACATAAACAAAAGCCTTGGATTTCTTTCTCATCTTGGCGTATCCTCGCTCACTATATTCTTGCTAAAAACAGCGAAAATTTGCATTATACAGTTCAAAATTATAAATCATTTCGATAAATAATTCAATTAGCAAATGAGACAAACCTACACAAATGAAACAAACCAACATAAATTTTGAAATGAAAAACTCTCCGAATCCGCATTCGGAGAGTTGAAACACATAAATATATTATATTCATATTCGAGGTGTCTCATTCCATTCTAAGCGCGTCAACCGGTCTTAGCCCGGAAGCTTTCAATGCGGGATATACTCCGAAAACCGCGCCAATCAATAATGAAAATCCGATTAATAAAGCAATATCGGATAAACGTATAGGCACGGTTATACCGAAGATGCTGATTCCGATAAATGAAATTGTCCCGCCGATTAATAGTCCGGCAATGCTTCCTATGAGCGAGATGACAACCGCTTCGGTCAGGAATTCCAACATAATCCGCTTGCTTGTCGCCCCGATAGATTTTTTTATGCCGATTTCACGCATCCTTTCGTTGACAGACACCAGCATAATAGTCATGATGCCCAAGCCCGAAACAACGAGGGAAATGCCGCTGATAACGGTTAAAACCAGGCTTACGATATCGAGTAGCCCGCCGAGTCTGTCCCTTTGGAGGGAGAGGTTGTCGGCGCGGAAATAATCCTTGTAGCCGGTCAAACGTTCAAGACGTCTGATAATCTGACTTTCCGTTTCGACTATGTCGGCCGAGCTAGATACCCGCACCGCAATCTGGTCAAAGTTGGTTCTTCCTGTAAGCGTCTGCAGGGTGGAATAAGGGACATAAACCATGCCGGGTATGATTTCGCCGAGGTTTTGGAGAAGACTGCTTCCGGCTTTGGCAACCCCTATAATTTCAAACTCATATTCAACCCCGAAAACCTGAAGATTTATGGTTTTTCCCGTGATATTCTCCCGTCCGTAAGCCTGCTTTGCCAATGTTTCATCCACGACACAGACATAGTCCACGGCTCGGACATCGCCTCTTGATATCATACGTCCGTATTTCAGGGTTAAAGAGATTGCCTGCACAGCTCCTGCGTCAATGCCGCAGATTAAGGTGTCGCTTTGGGTGTCTTTCAGTAAAGAACCGGCAAACTGGACAATCAGGGGCATTGCCGTCACAACGCTTTTTGTATTTCGTATAACCTCAAGGCTTTCCGGAGTGATTCCCATCTGCCCCCCGCTATTGAGTGTGGAGTTTGTGCAGATTGAAAGCCCGGACAACCCAAGACTTTCAAGCTCGGCGTTTACAACCTTTTTGCCTGCATTGCTTATCATGGTTACTATAACAACCAGCATTACCCCGATTGTTATGCTGCCGACGGTGAGGGCTGTACGAAGACGCTTTCTTGACAGACTTATTAAGGCACAGCGTACAATATCACCCATTGTTGTCCGATGTCCTTTCTGTTGTGAAATTGGCTATAAAACTTATCTTGGAGACAGTCTGACTCTTACACCGGATTTAGGGATTCTATCGGGATTCTCAATAACCAGATCGCCGGGGTTAAGTCCGGATAGCACCTGCAGTCCGTCACTAAATTCCTTGCCCGTTTTAATCACACTTTTTGCACAAAAACCGTCCTTATACAGATACACATATTCATTGTTATCCTCATCCTGCAACACATATTCATAAGGAACCACCATGCAGTTATCCTGACTTCCGACTAAAATCACCGATTTGGCGGACAACCCGGGTTTAAGTGAATCATCCTTTTCAGACAGGGTTATTACCGCGTCTACAACCGTTTCGGTCATGGTGCCCACATACTGCTGGCGCGCTGATGTGGATATATATGATACGACTCCCGAATATTCGTCTTTTGAAAACGCCGTGCCCGAAACGACGGCGGCCTGCCCGACCCTGATATTTTTCAGCTTGTTTTCCTGGATTGACACCTTGACCTGTAAAGAGCTGTTGGATGAAATCACAGCACAGGGGTTTTCGGTATCTATCGTACCCCCTTTTGTGACATGGATTGAGCTGACCTCGCCCCCGACCGGTGCGGTTATATCCTTTTTAATTTGTTCATCTGGAACCATGGTGGGGGATATTCCGGCGGCCGCCGCTATAACCTGCTTGGTTGCATCAACGTCGACGCTGAACAAAACGTCGCCTTTTTTTACCTTGTCGCCGGGAGATACAAATATTTCGTCGGCCACACACGGGATTTTAACATAGACCTGCTCGCTTTCGGCGGCCTCAATCCGCCCTGTACAGGTTACGGTCTGCTTAACAAGCCTCGGCTTCACTTCATATACGGTGACCTCCTGCCCGGATGATTTAAGATTTTGCCCCAAAAGGATAATCGCGGTGATTAAAATCGATGTAAAGGCTATCAGGGAAATATATTTTTTCATGTGCATCAAGTCCTTTCAAACACCGATTTATTGTGAATGCGGTATTTATATTCTGTTACTTTAATCAAAAATTATTATACGAATTTCTATAAAAAAATCGGCGCATTTATCCCAATGGGACAAATGCGCCGGTAACATGTATTACATTTAAGTTTTATAACAAAGCTTCATAGGCATCACGAATATTTTTCACCCCGACGAGCTCTACGCCTTCATGCCTTGAAGCGCCCTTGAGATTCTGATGCGGCAGCAGAATCTTTGTAAACCCGAGACGGACGGCCTCTCCTATTCTTGATTCGATATTTGAGACCGAGCGGATCTCACCCGCAAGACCAATTTCGCCGAATGCCACTATTTTGTCGCCTATAACCTGATCCTTAAGACTGGATATCAGTGAAAGAGCGACCGGCATATCGGCGGCAGGTTCGTCAAGACGCAGACCCCCGATGACATTGACGTATGCGTCAAGGTTAGAAAAGAAGTATCCCGCCCGCTTTTCAAGAACGGCCAGCAGCAGGGACAGCCGGTTATAGTCAAATCCGGTTGCCATACGTCTCGGATTGCCAAAGCCGGTAGGGGAGACAAGTCCCTGAACCTCGGCCAGCAGAGGACGGGTTCCCTCCATAATACAGGCTACGCACGTTCCGCTCACATTGTGAGGACGACCGGAAAGCAGCATCAGGGAGGGGTTTTCAACCTCCCTGAGACCCTGGTCGCACATTTCAAATACGCCGATCTCGTTGGTTGAACCATAGCGGTTTTTGATACACCGCAGGATACGATAGCTGGTATTGCGGTCTCCCTCGAAATACAGCACGCAGTCAACGATATGCTCCATGACCTTGGGACCGGCGATTGCCCCGTCCTTGTTTACATGGCTGACGATAAACACCGGAACATCCTCGGCTTTTGCGGCGCGCATGATTGCCGAGGTGGATTCCCGCACCTGTGTAACGCTTCCCGAGGCCGAGGCTATAGCCTCAAGATTCATGGTTTGTATCGAGTCAATAATCAAAAATCCCGGCTTTTCCCTGAGCATATTGTCAATAATGGTATCGACATCGGTTTCGCAGAGTATATATAGATTCTGACTCTGTACGCCAAGCCTGTCAGCCCGCAGCTTTATCTGACGCAGCGATTCCTCTCCTGATACATACATAATCTTTGCCTGCTTGCCGAGGTGCTCGCAGATTTGCAGTAATAAGGTGGATTTCCCGATACCCGGGTCTCCGCCGATAAGCATCAGCTCGCCAGGCACGATTCCGCCCCCGAGCACACGGTCAAGCTCGCGCAGGCCGGTTTTGCAGCGTTTTTCACCATCCGGGTTGATTTCCGATAATGTGTGAATTTTTGAAGTACCGGTACGGGAGTACGGTTTTGACGCCGCCCGTTGTGTCGCCACAAACTCCTCCTGCATGGTGTTCCACTCATTGCAGGACGGGCATTTCCCGTACCACTTGGGCGATTCAAAGCCACATTGAGAGCATATGTATGCAGTTTTATTTTTTGACGATTTTGAAGGCATTGCAATCCTTACCCTTCTATGTTTGACTCAAGGCTTATACGACAAAATCCCGCAGGCAATAGCGTACGCCATATCCTGCCGATAGCCTTCATCCTTAAGCTTTGCCAGTTCGGCGGAATTGGACAAAAAACCGCACTCGACGACTATTGCGGGCGCCGTCGTATTGCTGAGCAGATAGATATCCCTGGTGGCCTTTTTCAACTCGCGTTTGTTTTCCGGCTGTAAAAGCCCGATAACCGATTGCCTGACAGCCGCCCCGATCAGCTTGCTTTCGTCATTTTTTTCTCCATACCATATCTGGGTTCCGTGGTACTGTGTTTGGGCAAAATGGTTCTGATGTATGCTGATGGTCAGACGGCTTTTGTTGTATAGCTTGAGACGGTTTTTTATATCACTGACCTTCTGATCGCGAATCCTTGTCAGACCGGGGTCGCATATCATACAGTCGACATCACGGGTCAGCATAACCGGGTATCCCAAAAATCGCAGCATATCGGCAAGCGGCATAGAAACAGCAAGATTAATATCCTTTTCCACCGTACCGTCCGCCGCGGAAGCCCCTCCGTCGATGCCGCCATGTCCGGGATCAATCAGGATATATATTCCGTCATCGGCTTCCACGACCGAGGCTTGAAAGGCATTTTTTATATTGACCGCCAAATATACGGCAATCAGGATGCAGCCGATAACCAACAAAGATAAAAACAATAAATCCCTGCAATTCCGTTTTCGCAAGATTATCACCCCGTAAAGCGTATGAAAGCCTCGGGGAAATAATTCCAATATAAGATTAATACCTTCTCTTCCTGCGTTTTCTGCGTTTTTCGGGGTTTACATAGATGATTTTTTCGCTGATTGAAATCTGTTTGTATCCCAAGATATAAGCGAGGTGGGCCGCAAGCGGCACGACTGAAAGCGTCAGCAGTATGACCAAGAAAGAAACCCATGAAACATCCCTGCTCGAGCTGACTCCTGCTCCTGCAAGGCGGTTTATGATTGGCATAAACGAAATATTGAGGAAACGGTATAATGCAAAGTATTTATCCGTAATCAAACCCAGCTTGCTTACAACAAGAAGCAGATAGAAAGCAAATGACGGAATTGCTGCCATAAGCCCGACCTTCAGCCCGCGCAGCTTATCCTCCGGCATTCTGTTAAAGTTTACACGGTTGTTATCCTTGTCCCCACGCTCCCACAGCTTGGAATAAACCATGGCTACCAAAAGAATCAACATAAAGGTTTGAGAAATAATAACCAGAGCTGACTCTGCGCCTGCCGGCATCTCGGAACGAATCGACTGCTTATACTGATTGGTGGGTAGGGTTGTATTTTCTGTGCTTCCGGAGGCTTGGGTGACTTCCGTACCCGTCGAACCGGTTGCGGTTCCGGTGCCGGTCGTTACCCCGGACGACGATGAAGAGGTACTGGCTGTTGTTGCCGTTTCGGCAGCCGAGGTTGTCTGTGTGCTTCCTGTCGTTGTTTCAGAATATATGATTCGAGTTACCAGACTTACGGAGCCGTCCTCCGATTTCTCATATATGTCCTCACCGATGTTTTTGGTGAATAATCCGGAAAAGATTACTGTCATGGAGAAATATATGATTATATTCAAAACAGCCGCGAAGAAGGTCCACAAGAAAACACTGCCGGAGAGCTTAACATTCTCTTTTTTTGGGTTTACAGGCTCTTTGGATGTGTCAGCCATAAAAATCAATATCCTTTCATATAAGATAACCCTGCGTATGCAAGGATTATTTGTCCTTTATACCGTGTTATATAATAACACTTTTCAGACCATGTATCAAACGGTTCTACTCTTTTGGCTTGATGGTGTTTACCTTGTCTTTATTGCGGCGTTTCAGGTAGAAAACAGTTACAGCAATAACGCCGAGGACTCCGAGAACAATGACACCGACCTTTGAGTAAACGCCCATCACATCCGCAATTTTCTTCCACGACTCTCCGGCTGCGGCTCCCAGCATAACAAGCACTATGTTCCAGATAAATGTTCCGATGGTGGTAAGCAGAAGGAATACAGGGATTTTCATGCGGGTCATGCCGGCGGGGATTGAAATAAGACTCCGAATGACAGGAATGAAGCGGCAGAAAAAGACGGTCAGCTTTCCGCGCTTGTCGAACCATGCTTGGGCTTTTCGAACATCCTCGCTTTTAAGACGAAGGATTTTGCCCATCTTTCCGTCGAGTATGCGTTCAAGGCGTTCCGGGCTGATAAGGCGACCTATCGAATATAGAATAACAGCTCCCAAAACCGAGCCGATGGTAGCCGAAATAATAACCCCCCAGACCCCCATTGTTGCATTTTCGATTGTTGTCATAAAACCTCCGGCGGTGAGTATTACCTCAGAGGGAATAGGCGGAAATATATTTTCAATCATTATGAGCAAAAGCACAATAATGTAACCGTATTCCTTAATAGAATCTAGTATCCACTCCTGCATATAACAAAAACCCCCGTTAATTCTCATCTGCTTTCCCGTAAGATGCTGTTCTTTATTATAAGTCATAAGCAACCATTCGTCCAGTCTTTTGCAGATGTCTGTTATGTAAAAAATTCTTAAATACAAAACGACCGTCCGAACCTGTTTGGGTTTGGACGGTCGAGGTTATCAAACATATAATCATACAAGAAACAGCAGGTTTTATGCCCTCTTTTTCTTGCCGACCCTTTGCTCTTTTTGCTCCTTTTTCTTATCTTCCTTATGATTCTGCCATATAACCCAAAGCGGGCCGCAGATGCATATGGTTGAGTAACAGCCTGATATGATGCCAATCATCATGGGAACCGCAAAGCTGACGATTGAATCAAGATTAAAGGCAATTGCCATTACTGCCACCGTTCCAATCGCAAGGAAGGTGCAAAGGCTGGTGTTGAAGGAGCGGGAGAACGACTGATTAATGCTTACATTGACTATTTCACCGATAGAAGCATCTTTTCCCATGGCTTTTCGGTTCTCCCTGATACGGTCGTAAATAACTATGGTGTCATTCAACGAGAAGCCGAGTATAGAAAGAACAACTGCCACAAAGTTGTCGTCGAGAGGAATACGGAAAACCACGAAGGTGAAATATGCGATCAGAACGTCATGGAGAAGCGCAACCAATGCCATGGCGCCCGCCGAAAGTCCGCCGATTTTTTTAAAGCGCAAAGCGACATAGATTACAAGGAAGATGGATGCCAGCGCAATGGCTACAAGACATTTCAACAAAAACAGCCGACCCATTGTCGGACTTAAAGAACTGACGT